>JDSH01000112.1_pt1 | contig 26752 bp, 43 predicted proteins | sample 199451 | NCBI WGS metagenome assembly JDSH01 (sample SAMN02584198, study PRJNA231836) | bioreactor metagenome | isolation source: continuous culture bioreactor electron acceptor NO2- transfer2 day 38 after... | place: Germany: Bremen | reverse complement strand
GCATTTCCTTGACTGCTTTTTTTTGGCTTGGGAGGCATTCCCTGTCTCCATTCGCGCGAGGTCCACCAGAAGATCGTTGACCTGACCGGCGAGGGCAGAGGATGCATTCTGACTCTGCGTCTGTGCACCTGAGAGCAAGGCTGGGTGATACTGGAGCAACATCCGTCTGATGCTCTGAATGACGAATTGCCTGGAAAAATCGTTGTAGAGCCTCTCAAAGGTGGAGAGACTTGTCTCAATGACGCTTCTGTGGTCCCTTTGGCTTATGATGACCACATTTGAGACTGAGAGGTTCCTAAATTTCCGGCAACTCTCACAATTACAGAGATCATCTCCCCCCCTTTATTGCAAGAAAGCACTCTTGCCGTCTCGAGGGCAAAACTCATTCTAAGGCTATAACGGCTCCCCCCCCAAACAGGTTTACCTGGCTCAGGGTACCAGATGAAATCTGATCCTGTAGTTGCTCAGCCACTTCCTTCTGGTATTCCTTCAAGGCTTCAAACATTAGGGGGGCCTGCACTGTTGAAGCGAACCAGTTAACCGTCTCCGGAACCAGAGGTCTCACTACATTAAGGGTGAATTGGCTTTTATCGAATACAGCAGAAAGGTCGAAGACTGTTTGGAGTTCCAGTACATAGATCACCAAGGCACACACAATGCCCACTTCAAGGACTCCCCCCCACAGAAAACCAAGCAAGCCATTCACTGAACGAAGGCCTGTGGCATTCAGCGCTGTTTCCAAAAGATTTCCCACAAATCGCATCAGAGCATAGCCAATCAAGAACAGGATGACAAAACTGATAAGGCTTGCAAGCAAAACAGGAAGTGCAAAGGATTGCACCAGCAGCGCAGCAATCAGTTTGTGAACATCAAAGCAGAGAAAAAGCCTACGATATAGCCACTGCGATGGCTGAACGCATCAGCAAACCCACTGAGGGTATCGGCGATTCCTCCTATGATTGCAAGCGAGAAAACGATGATATCGATCGAATTGAAATACACAGAACCTATGGTCAAACCCCCCCACTGCATGTTGACTCCTTCACTGTTTTCAGCACAGTCGCTATATGTTGTGCACTCGTTCCATGAGCAAGCTTGCTTAAATTGCTACGCAACCTATTGCGAAGCTCCTCGTCACCAACCAAGGAAGATACATCTTCCAGAAATTGCTTAGCGTCCAAAGTGTCTGGGTAGAGCACCTTTGCCGCATCTTTTTGCTCAAACAGACGAGCATTATCTATCTGGTCTCCCCCCCGGCTTGATGCCCCCCACTGAGGGGGGGTATCAGGAGCGATGGGCATCCAAATAATGCAAGTTCAGCCAAAGTATTTGCCCCCCCTGCTCGGCTGATTACCAAGGTGGCATGTTTCAGGAGGAGGGGGGGCAACGTTTCATCGATGAAAGGTACCTCCTGATAGTGGTCATGGACAAGATGCCGTACATCTTGGGCCCCCCCACATTGATGATAGACATACCCCCCCATCTCAGTTAGTGAATCAAGAGTCTCTCGCACCAATTGATTAATTTGTGCTGAACCACTACTGCCGCCCAGGACCAGAATCAATGGCTCGGATGGTCCTAGGAAAGCTGGCCTTTGCGATGCTTCTTGCTGAGAAGCGAGCACCAGGGAGCGGCGAATCGGGTTTCCAGTTACCACCAGGTTGCGTTTCTTCAGTGACGAGAACCCCCCCTCGGGAAAAGGAACACAGACACTCGCTGAAAACCTTGCATTAATCCGAGTGGCTAAGCCGGGGGGGGTTGCATCACTTTCATGGCTTACCACCGGAATATGTAATAAAGCTGCCGCCAAGACAGGAGGGACCGACACGAATCCCCCCCCTTTTGAGAAGATGACGTCTGGTCTCTGGACTCTCAGTATGTGAAGAGCCTGGAAGAATGCGATACAGATATTTCCAATGTCCAGAATATTCCTGAGGGACCAGTATCTTCGTAGCTTTCCCCCCCACCGTATGGAAAAGAAGGGAATGCCATAGCGCCCTACAGCCTCCTTCTCCGAGGCCTCTTCCCGCCCAATCCAAAGGCAGCGGTAACCCGGTGAGAGAACAAGCTCCTCATGAACCGCCAAGGCAGGAAAAATATGTCCGAGGGTTCCTCCCCCCCCTGTGTAACAGACTACCATGGCATCACTATAGCACAACAGAAGTGGTTGCTCCAGTGGAATTGTATCAATTTGATACACCATGGGTAGAATTGTCCCATCTTTTCCCGATACTTCTACTTTTCTTGCAACTCTAGTATGAGTATACTTACAAGAAGGGGGGGCCAAGCCCCCCTATATTCGCAACAAGAGAGAAATTCATGGGCACCTCACTATTTACAAAACTGTTCGGAACCAAACAAGATAAGGACCTCAAATCCCTCAAGCCACTCGTAGAGCTGGTCAACAAGGAAGCAGCCTGGGCAGAGAGCCTAAGTGCTGAAGAGGTGCGCCAGCAAACCCAAAGCTTCAAGGAGCAGGTAGCACAAGGAACAAGCTTGGACTCACTCTTGCCCAAGGCCTTCGCCTTGGCCCGAGAAGCAGCAAGCCGTGTATTGGGTGAACGACACTATGATGTACAGATCATGGGAGCGGCGGTGCTTCACCAGGGGGGGAAAATCCTGGAAATGAAAACCGGTGAAGGAAAAACTCTTACCTGTGTACCGGCAGCTTACCTGAATGCTCTAACAGGCAAAGGTGTTCATGTAGTTACGGTAAACGACTATCTCGCCGGTCGTGATGCCTCATGGATGGGCCCTGTCTATGAATACCTTGGGCTCTCTGTGGGTGTAATCCTCTCATCAATGGACAATGAAGCAAAACGGAGCTCCTATTCCAAGGATGTAACGTACGGTACGAACAATGAGTTTGGGTTTGACTATCTCAGGGACAATATGAAGTGGTCTGAGCAGGAAAAAATCCAACCCAAGCACCACTACTGTATCATAGACGAAATCGACTCAATCCTCATTGATGAAGCCAGAACCCCCCCCTTGATCATCAGTGGTCAGAGTGAAGATGACACTGCACAGGTACTGGGAGCAGCAAAGGTTGCCCCCCCACTGCTCAGTGAGTGTGAAAAGAATCCTGATACCGGTGATTACTATGAACCCGACCCACTTGCCCGTTTCGACCGCAAGGCACCGGTATTCCAGGAACGTGGGGGGGACTACAAGCTGGACGAAAAACAAAAAAGAGTATCCTTCACCAACCAGGGAATGAACCATATAGAGGAATTGCTGAACAAGTATCATATCATCAACGGTTCACTGTATGAGGATGAGAACTTTGAATATGTACACTACGTTACCCAGGCGGTAAAAGCACTTCACCTCTATACCCCCCCGATGTTGACTATGTGGTCGTCGAAGGACAGGTACAGATTGTCGATGAATTCACTGGTCGTATCCTCCACGGCAGGCGTTACAGTGAAGGACTCCACCAGGCAATCGAGGCAAAGGAAAAAATCAAGATCCTTGGACAGAACAAGACTCTTGCTACGATTACCTACCAGAACTTCTTCAGGATGTACGACAAGATCAGCGGTATGACCGGTACAGCAGATACTGAAGCTCCTGAATTCCTCAAGATATACGGCCTCGACGTTGTAGTCATCCCGACCAATAAGCCGATTGTCAGAAAGGATTATCCGGATTTGGTCTATTACAATGAAGAGTTCAAGTTCAAGGCCATCTGTGAGGAAATCCAGAAGGTTCATAATGAGGGACAACCCATTCTTGTTGGTACCATCAGCATTGAAAAGAGTGAACTGCTCTCAGTACTGCTTAGGAGAATGGGTGTCAAGCATGAAGTGCTCAACGCCAAGAACCATGCACGGGAGGCTTGATCATCGAGAATGCAGGTGCAAAGGGTGCTGTGACCATCGCCACAAACATGGCAGGAAGAGGAACCGACATCAAACTCGGGGGGGGCAGCCTTGACGCAAGGGCCAGAGCACTTTGTGGAGCTGATGCCAATGCAGAGGAACTCACCGAAGCCATCAAGAAAGTATATGATTCCTGGAAACATGACTATGAAGAGGTAAAGGAGCTCGGTGGACTTTACATCCTGGGCACTGAACGACATGAATCCAGACGTATCGACAATCAGCTTCGTGGACGAAGTGGTCGTCAGGGAGACCCTGGTGCAAGTCGGTTCTTCGTCTCCTTGGACGATCCCCCCCTGATGCGTCTATTCGCCTCTGATAACCTGAAAAATATGCTTGGAAAGATTGGTATGCAGGATGGCGAGCCCATTGAGCACCGCATGTTGAGCAATGCCATTGAGAAAGCTCAGAAGCGTGTTGAGGATCGTAACTTTGAAATAAGAAAACACCTTCTCGATTATGATGATGTACTCAATGAACAGAGAAACTACCTATATGATGAAAGGGATGCCATCCTGAGCGATGAGCATCTGCTGGAACGGGTCCGGGGGGGTCTTTGTCACGATATCAGTGATGATATGGTTGAAATGGTATTCTCTGATAGCAAGGATGACAAGAAAGGAATCAAGCTGCTTGAGGAGATGCTGACCACCTTCCACCTTGAGATTCCTCCCCCCTTCCTTTGCAGGCTTCTGCAGATGAATACAAGAAACAGCTTAGGGAGTATATCGATACGGAGATTGATGACAAGGTTGCCCTCACCGGAGAAAAACCCTTCAACGATTTCCTCCGATTCAACTACCTCCGTCAGATAGACTTAGATGGCAGGACCATCTTACGGCTCTTGAAGATCTTCGTGATGCAGTAGGATTGAGAAGCTATGCGCAACGAAATCCACTTGTCGAGTACAAGGTAGAAGGATTTGAGATCTTCACTGAAATGCTCGAAGGAATCAAGGTGTTCATGGCGCAAACCCTGGTCAGGGTGAAGATCACCAAGCCTGAACAGCAGTATCGCCAGAAGGCCAAGGAAGCCAAGACTGTGGAGACACATCAGGCACAGGGCGCTTTCAGCAGTGCAAGTCAGGGACCTAGACGTGTACAGGCGGAGGAGACACCGCACCGGTTACCGTGAGAAGACAGACCCCCCAAAGGTTGGAAGGAATGACCCATGTCCATGTGGAAGCGGTAAGAAATACAAGCATTGCTGCGGAAAGAATGCTTGAGGATTTGACCAAATATGAAACAGGAGACTGCATTTGCGGTCTCCTGTTTTATTATGCATTGAAAACGATTGATCTTAGAAGAACTGCATGGGATCAAGTGCGATTCCCGACTGCTCAATACTGAAGAAGAGGGTTGGCTGTTCATAATCAGTACCACTGGTGCCAATGCTTCCAATGGTCTGGCCCTTCTCCAAGCTCATCCCAATTCTTACCTCGACATTTTCCAGATGGTAATAGCTGCTTCGGTAGCCGCCTTCATGGCTGAGAATAACAAACCTTCCCCCCCTGCCCTTCTGCTCGTATCCTGCATCAACAACTTCACCCTTGGCTGAAGCTAAGACAGCTTCCCCCCCCAATTTCCTTCAATGAGAATTCCTGCAAGGATCTCACTGGCTCCGGTTGTTGGATTTTCATAGGACTGGCCAAACAGCTTGCTGATAGTTCCACGGGAAGGTCTCTGGAACTGGATTGGGGGGGAAACATCAGTAAGCTGCGCAAGAGAGGATGATGAGGTATCAGGAATGAAAAGCTCCTGTCCGACGAAAATTCTCTCATTCTTCAGATTATTGAGCTCCTGCAAGGTCTTCCAGCCCAAGGTAGGACTGTACTTGCGGGCAATGGTGCTGAGCATGTCACCTTCCCTTACCGTGTAGAGTTGGCCATCACGATCGGGATGGTAAGGGTGACTCCTTCCTTGACCGCCTGGATGTTCCTGATTTGGTTCACGCTGATCAGTGTCTGTGGCTTGAGGTTGTACATATCTGCAATGAGCGCAAGATCCTCACCTTCCTTGACCAGATGCTCTGCATATTGGATGGAAGCACTACTGGTGGTAGGAGTTCTCCGAACCGGGGGGGACTGGGAATCAATTGCCCTTGCACTCTCAGTATCTACAACCGGTGCATCAGAAGGGGGGGATGCATCCCCCCCTTCAGTGCTTGTTTCTGGTTTGATTTGTGGAGCATCGACAATTTCCTTCACCTCAGGCAGCACTTCCTCGATCACCGTAGCCTGACCTTCGGAACCTTGGCTCTGAGCTGGAAAAAACTGATACCAGATCACAATTACAACCACACAGATAGCAATGCCCAGTGCGATCGTCCAGATCAGTCCTTTGCTCGGCCGATTATTTTCAGAGCCTTCCCTTCCTGAACGCCAAGAAGGCCGCTCTTGCATGTCATCGTAGTAGTCTTTTCCCATAGCTCGACATTACCTTTCCTACATAGTAGTATAAATCAATCATGGCTACCAGTCCAAAACATACTTATATCCAATTCTTCACCGTTCTTATATCCCTTGTTCTTGGGATTTTTTTCATCAGATTGGCCATTCTGATGCTTTTTGACCAACCACAGTCAAAAACATACCATAATCCAGAGGTAGCTGAAAGTGTGGTAAGAGGTACAATCTATGACCGAAATGGAAGAATTCTTGCCATTGAACGTCCCTACTGGGGGGGAGTGTACCTGCACCTCAATATGATTGAAGACCTTGCCTTGGTAAGTGAGGTCATAGCGCCGTATGTGCAGATGAGTCCATCAGAGATTCAACTAAAAGCAAAAAAACTACACCACCTATGCACAGATCAAGAAAGAGATAGATGACCGGCAGGTAGACCCCCCCCTAATCAGCGTCTTACGCGAGTATGGCTTACAGAACCAAGTGAACGTGGAGAAAAGGATAGGACGAACCTATCCAGCACAGTTCCATGCATCACAGACCATCGGGTTCACCAATATGGAGATGGAGGGCATCGAGGGGGGGATTGAGCTGAGCCAGGAGCGCTTCTTGCATCCTTATCCAGAAATTGGGAAGAGCGGCACTACCTATGGGAGGATGTAATACTTACCCTGGACGTGGACATCCAATACGCCTTGGACGTACAACTGCAACATATTGCTGATGAATTCAACCCTGATTATGCGATGGCAATCGTCCTTGATGCCCAAAATGGTGACATTCTTGGAATGTCCAGTTACCCCCCCTGGTACGATATCAATGCACTTGGTCGAAGTGATGAGGATGAGAGAAGAAATCATGCTGTGAATTATCTGTATGAGCCAGGTTCTGTTTTCAAGCTGTTCAGTATAGCTTCCATCCTGCAAATAGGAGAAGCGCAAACCGATGAACCATTTCTCTGTGATGGTTCCTATACGTTCAATGCAGGATCCAGCAATATTACGATCAACTGTACATCAACTCATGGAGAGGTGGATGTAAGAACCATGCTTGCAAAATCCTGCAATGGTGCAATCTCACACTGGGCACTCCAGACTGATCCTGAAGCCTTTTACAGCCTGCTTGCACAATTGGGATTCACCTCTAGCTATGATATTTCACTTCCCTCACAGGCAAAGGCATATATCACAAATCCTTCCCAGTGGTCGGGAAGAACCCTTCCCACCATCGCCTTTGGTCAGGAACTACTGGTCAGTGCTTTGCATCTCTGTACTGCGGCAACAGCATTGTCTCAAAGTGGGGGGAACTCATCGCTCCCCCCATCTCATCCTCTCCCGGTCTTCCCCCCTGTTACTGGACAGAAAAGCTATCAAAGGAACGTACCGTAATCTCACAGGTGCTTGACCCTGCGGTCACTGAACAAATTCGTGAAGGTATGCACCTTGCCACGCTTTCAGGAGGCACGGGAATCCAGGCGAACGTTGAAGGAATTGATCTTGGAGTGAAAACGGGAACTGCCCAATTATTCAATGAGGAGACAAAAAGTTACGAGGATGGTACCATCCTCGTTTCAACACTCGCCATGGTGCCGATCGAGGATCCAAAGTATATCATCTATGTAGGGGGGGCAGGGAATCCGAAAGGCTCTACCCTCTATGGCTCGAATGTTGCGGCACCAGCAGTTGGTGCCATTGTTAAAACACTCCTGAGCCAAGGGAAATTGATCGCCAGTGGTACGACCATCCTCTAGAGTGATGGGAAGAATTGATCGAGTTCGAGACTAAATCCACGTAACCGGGGGGGAACCAAGACAGAAGCATCAGCACGATGAAAATCCTCAGGTACGTCCTGCCCATCGGCCAGGAAAGAGAGAGGAAGCCCTGCCTCTTTGGCAAAGAGTAGTATATTTCCTATTCCTTGGGTTTCATCCAGCTTGGTCACCAATAATTTTTTTCAATTGATATTCATTGAACAGTTCAAATTGTGTAAGAAGATCAGAAAATTTGCTGCTTGCATTGACTACCAACGTGTACTCACGTTCCTTATCATTGAATGAGGAAAACAAGTCGGAAAGCGAATCCCTCAGCATAACATCCTTGCTGCTATGCCCAGTGGTATCAACCAGAACATGGTCATAGGTCTCCAGAATATCCAACAACCCAGACAACACCCCCCCTGCATCTGTGGCTTCATACAGCGGAAGGGAGTACTCCTTTGCAAAGAACCGTACCTGTTCCAACGCGCCCGGGCGATGGACATCGAAACTAAGCAAAGCTACTTTCTTACCCTCTTTTGCCCTGAGATGGATTGCCAGCTTAACCAGACTGGTGGTTTTTCCCACCCCCCCGGCTGGGCCTACCAACACCACATACCGATGTTGGATGGCATCCTCAAACTGAAGATCCTCAAGAAGGAACTGGAAGAACTGGACTTCCAGCTCTGCTTGCCCCCCCAAGGGCTTCTCATCGGGCAATAACATACTTTTGATTTGTTCAATTCTGGCAGAAGGAATTTCATTCTGCTCCATGAGGTAGGAGAGATGTTCCTCTGCATTGAAGACAGGATCCTCAACCACCGCTTCTTCAATGGGTTCCTGCTCTTCAACCAAGAAGAAGGTGATACGGCAACGTTTTTCCTTGCGCATCCCCCCCTTCTTAACCTGAAAATCCTTACGTGTATGGACACGCACAGCAGTTCCCCCCCACTGTGTGCGGGCTTCTCTCAATGCGTGTTCATAGTCTTCTGCCTCTAGCGTAAGGAATTCCAAATTGCCCCCCCCTTAAAGAATGAACTTGGATAGGTCCTGATCCTGGAGAACGTCACGTAACCGTTCATCAACATAGGCTGCTGTAATGGTTATGGTCTGACCTGAAAGTTCATCTGCACTGAAGGATAATTCTTCCAACAATTTCTCCATGATGGTGAACAACCTTCTAGCCCCCCCTATATTATCATTGGTCGTGTTCACTTCATAGGCTATTTCACTGACTTTCCTGATGGCGGCATCATCAAAGATGATCTCCACCCCCCCTTCAGTCTTGAGCAACTCATGATATTGCATGGTCATTGCATTTGCAGGTTCTGTGAGAATGCGGTAGAAGTCATCGGCGCTCAGGTCATCCAATTCAACACGAAGCGGGAAACGTCCCTGCAACTCAGGGATCAAATCATTGGGCTTGGAAACATGGAATGCCCCCCCACTGGCAATGAAGAGGATATGTGTGGTATCGATCACACCCCCCCATTTGGTGGAAACACTGGTACCTTCCACGATGGGAAGGATATCACGCTGCACACCTTCCCTGCTGACATCTATACTGGAGGAGCCACCGCCGCTCTTGGCAACCTTGTCGATCTCATCAAGGAATACAATGCCCATCTCCTCGACCCGTTCCTTTGCTTCATCAATGGCACGGTCATTATCAACAGCTTTCTCTGTCTCTTCCTCGGTAAAAATCTCCCGAGCCCGTTTGATAGTCAACTTGCGGTTATGAGCGCGGCCATTTCCGAAGATCGAACCAAGGCTCTGCATCGCATCTTGCAACTCTTCCATATTCGGTTGGCCCATGACCTCAATACCGACTCGCTTCTTGCTCTGCACATTGACCTCTATCTCACGGTCATCGAACTTACCGTCCCTTAGCATCTCCCGAAAGCGCTCACGGGTTGCCTTTTGGCTGTCGGTAAAGCTGGTACCAGCTGGTACTACATCACTCTTGTCCTCGCCCTTTGCCTGGGGGGGAAGCAACAAATCGAGCAGACGCTCTTCAACCCTGCTGGCTACCTTTTCCTTCTCAGCCTCGGCAAGTTCAGCTTTCACTTGCTGGACAGCAATACTCATAAGGTCCCTGATGATTGATTCAACATCTCTACCAACATACCCTACCTCGGTGTACTTGGTAGCCTCGACCTTGATAAAGGGAGCATTGGACAGCTTTGCGATACGTCTAGCTATCTCGGTTTTTCCTACCCCCCCAGTAGGTCCGATCATGATGATGTTCTTCGGGGGGGAGACTTCATCCCTGATTTCCTCAGGAAGCCGCTTCCTGCGAGTCCGGTTGCGGATGGCAACCGCAATGGTTCGTTTGGCCTTCTGCTGGCCGATGATATATTTATCTAGTTCTGAAACAATCTGAGAAGGCTTGAGCTCATCAAGCTTCTTGCTTGCTGAATATCCCATATGCTTACAATACCTCTACATTAATCTGATCATCTGTGTAGATACAGACTGATGCTGCTATCTGCACACTTTTTCTGGCAATCTCTTCCGCTGACATCTTGGAATCTGCTTCCAGATATGCCAAGGCTGCGCTGAGTGCGTAGTTTCCCCCCCCACTTCCAATGCCGATGGCATCTCGCTCAGGGTCGACCACATCCCCCCCTGCCCCCCCATTGATCAGGAAGATTCGCTTCCCGTCACTGACAAGCATCATAGCTTCGAGCTGACGCAGTTGTTTATCGGTTCTCCACTGCTTGGCCAATTCCACTGCCGAGCGGGTAAGGTCTCCATTATACTGCTTCAATTTCCCCCCCTCAAAAAGTTCAAAGAGGGTGAACGCATCAGCAGTTGTACCAGCAAAGCCGGTAATTACCTTTCCTTCATACAGCGTACGAACCTTATGTGCGTTTGACTTTAGAATCGTATCTCCTGCAGTGACCTGGCCATCGCCTGCTATGGCTACATGTCCGTTTCTTCTCACTGCTACGATGGTTGTTCCTTTAAAACTACTCATGTTGCTTCCTTCCATGAGGGTGACAGGATGCATAGACCGTGCCAGCCTCTCTTTCGATACATGGGTGTAAATCTGGGTGGTAGAGATGCTGGCATGTCCAAGCAATTCCTGTACCAATCGGATATCTGCCCCCCCGTTGTCCAGAAGGTGGGTTGCATAGGTATGCCTCAGTACATGAGGCGTAAACTGTTTCTGCCACCCAAGCCTTCTTCTATATGTAGCAAACATACTACCAACAGTGCTCATCGGCAACTGTTTTCCCTGGATTGAACAGAACAAGAAAGGGCAATCGAACCGCTCTCTTTTCAGGCTCAGATAGGTTTGCAGGACATTCCTGCAATGCTTGGTGAAAAATACGTAACGGCTCTTTGAACCCTTTCCCACGACTAGTATACGTCGTTTCTCCCATTCAATTGCATCCTCTTCTATGGCGAGCACCTCACTGATTCTACAACCAGTGTCATACAGCAGGGTAAAGAGTGAGATGGCACAAGCAGAACGGAAATCATCGTAGCTCTGGCTGAGCAGCTGTGCCACTTCCTTGACACTGAGGACAGTGGGAAGATGGTTCTCTCTCCTGTGTGTAGCCACAAGTGAGAATGGATTCATCGAACATACCCCCCCATGTTTGCAGAGGTATGTATAGAACGTCCTAACACAGCTGATCTTCCGGTTCACCGTTGTCTCACTGTAGCGCTTATCGAATTTCAGAAACCGAAGATACATCCTTCCATCTTCCCTGCCGGCCTCTTGTAAACAAATTTTAAGGGAAGAGAAATATGCTGAAAGCTGTTTTAAGTCCCGTCCATACGCGAGTAGCGTATGATCACTAAGATTACGAATCTGTTTCTGGGTTTCCAGGAACTCCTGGATCAAGGGCTCATGCATACTCTAGACTATACCACGCAGGCCCAAAGCGGTACAACGTACCAGCTCCTGCTCGTCTCTCCTGCACTTTGACTCGCCTTCTCCACCCAAGGTATGGGGGGGCAAGCTCACCGAAGGATGCAACGTGGGGGGGGCTCCCATCTCTACAAGAGAAGCGATACCTCCCTCAAGAGAGCCACCACCAAGCCCCCCCTCGCTGTGGACAAACACGTCCTTTCCCTGGTCCAGTGCCGAGGTAGCACAGTGCAGGCATCCGCTCCTCTCAGGCGACTGGATAACCATGGTGCATTCCCTAGCGCGGTGGAGAGCATATTACGACTCAGGCAACGGGAGGGGGGGAATGCCGCATCATCAGGTTCATAGGGAGAGAGCAATGAGATGGAAGGCAATGCAGAATATGCCTTGGCACGTCTTGTGGCCAAACCACAATCACAAATAACAAACGAATTGACTTTCAGATCCTGGCTTGCATAAAGAGCGGTCCTATCAATGCCCCCGACTGTTGCTTGTCACCAGAGCAGTGTTGTTTGCACAGGCTTCAAGGGCAAAGCGGTATGCTCGTTGCGCACCCAGCCCATCTGGGTAGCGGGTTCCGCAGAGGGTTAGCAGCTGTGCTGACGCTTCAGGCAGCAGATTGTTGTACATGAGTCTAAACGGAGGATTCTCCATCTGGTATAGTATGGGAGGATATCCTTCCATTCCCCCCCAGAAACAGATTTTGGCCGATTGTTCCTCCTGGAGAAAACGGAGCATCCGCTTTACACGGTTCATGCTTGCCCCCCCACGATTAGCGAGTTCTTCCAATGTGATACCAGAGTTGGCCAGTTCTATCCTCTTCTCACACGAGAGAGGCAGTAGCTGAGTGCCAGCAATATTGAGAGTTTCATATCTCAGTAAGGCGTGAAAAGTGAAAACTTGCTTCACAGCCACTCAACAACGACCTTGATAAGCAACAGTGAGAGAACCAGCAACATGACCGGCTTCACTACCTTACCTCCAACTCTCAGCGCAAGATGGCTACCGATGTAACCTCCGATGATGGCACTGATGGCGCAAGGAATTGCGATGGAAAAATCTATCACCCCCCATGGTAGAGGAACATGGACAAGGCTGCGATATTGGAGGCAAGATTTACGATCCTTGCGGTTCCGCATGCCTTGAGCAGGTCAAGACCGAGAACAGCGGTAAAGATGATGGTAAGGAACATTCCCGTCCCTGGTCCAAAAAAACCATCGTACATACCAACCACGAGACCGGTTACTCCGCTGAGCACAAGGGTGAAAGATTTCCCCCCCCTTGGCTGGGCCTTTCCAAAATTGGGGGGGTTCACCAGCATAAATACAGCAAGCGATGGTACCAGGAAGATCAAGAGATAGGAAAGATAGGTGGAAGCATAGAGTGTTGCCAGGTACGATCCATAGGAAGAACCAATGAAGGTCGTTACGATGGCGATCCCCCCCCTACCAGGAAGCTGACCTGTTTATTGGCCAGATACTGTATGGTTGCAACCAGTGTTCCACTCGCGGAGGCAAATTTATTGTTTCCAAGGGCTGTTGTCGGAGGAAGTCCCACTGCAACATAGGCAGTCAAGGTGATCAATCCACCCCCCCCACCAGCAATGGCATCCACAGCAGAGCCGAAGGCGATGATAGGACAGAGAACCCATAATACACTCACGCTTACTCCTCGTCCCCCCCCTGCTCATCATGGTACGCATCGTAGGCATGCTGCAGGGAGGCAGTATCCACATGGGTGTAGATCTGCGTGGTCTTGATATCTGCGTGTCCTAGCAACTCCTGGACACTTCTGAGGTCGGCGCCCCCCCCTTCCAGCAGGTGAGTTGCAAAACTGTGGCGTAAGGTATGTACCTTTGCGTCAAGATTGCACTCCTGGCAATAGCCAACAAAACGTTTGTAAATTGCCTGCCTGGTAAGCTTCCTTCCCCCCCTTCGTCCAACAAAAAGAGCCTTGTTGGCAAGGCGCATACCTACAAGCACAGGACGGATATCCTTGAGATATGTAGATAGATACTGGGCTGCTATCTCTCCAACTGGTACTATGCGAAGTTTGTCGCGCTTTCCAAGGACCCTCAGTTTCCCATCCTGATAATCGGAAACCTCTAGATTGCATGCTTCGCTGATTCTCAACCCACAGGAGTAGATCAACTCAAACAGTGTGCGATCCCGGTACTAGAGGGGGGGAGTTTGTATCAATACTCTCAAGGAGTACATCAATCTGCTCTACACTTGCCACCAAGGGAAGCGTGAGCGGTTTCTTAGAGTGGCTGATCAAAAGCACAGGATTGTCCTGACGTATTTTCTGGAGTTGCAGGAAAGAAAAAAAAGACCTAAGTGCACTAAGTGCCTTTGCAAGACTTGCTGAACTGAGATTTCGCTGCTTTCTCTCATCAACCAGATAGGTTTCCAGTTGGGTTGCATCCACTGTTTCGAGGGGGGGAAGCTTCGTTTTCATCAAACGAGAGATTTCGTATAGATAGACCGACAGCGTCGCCTGGGAGAGACGACGCTGCATCATTAGGTAATCCTCATAATCTTCAAGCAAGAGTTGGTCAACGGGCTGAACCATGGCTATTTCTCTTCTGCTTTATTCCTGGAGTACCTCAGTACGGCAGGGATGGTATAGTCATTGGAATTACTACCAGGCCCCCCCTTACCCAACTGTTTCTGAAGATCCTGCCAACGATTGACCTGGATGGCTGGGATTTCCTCCTCTTCATCCTGGGTACTCTTGGCTGCAGGCTCTTGGTCCTCCTGCCTTTTCTCGTCAACCTTGGCAGCGGCATAGCGGCGTTTTACCATATCCATTTCTGGAACTTCGGCGCCAACCACCTCTTCCTTCCGTTCAAATCCAGTTGCTACCACCGTAACCTTGATCCGGTCACCCAACTCAGGATTGAAAGCCTGACCTGCGATAATCAGAGCATCATCACTGCACTTGTCGGTTACCAACTCAACGACATCCTGATACTCCTGGAGAGTGAGGTTGTCACTGCCTGAGAGATTGACCAGGACACTCTTTGCCCCCCCTTCAATACTTGCATTCTCCAACAATGGGTTGTTGATGGCTTGGCGTGCGGCATCAACTGCACGATTGGCACCTTCTCCAAATCCGATGCCCATGAGTGCATCGCCCTTGCCTTTCATGACTGTCCTCACGTCTGCAAAGTCAATATTGATCTCACCCGGTTCTGTGATCAGCTCACTGATTCCCTGGACACCCATGTACAACACTTCATCCGCCATCAGGAAGGCTTGCTTGATAGGGGGGTATTATTCTCCACTACCTTCAGCAAATACTGGTTGGGATGATGATCAGGTATCCACCTGCTTTCGCAGCTTTTCAATTCCTGCCTGCGCCAACAGCAATTTTTTCTTCCCTTCAAAGGCAAACGGGGGGGTGGTTACCACCGCCACAGTGAGGGCATTGCAGCTCTTGGCTATTTCAGCAACGACAGGGGGGGCAGCTCCTGTACCGGTTCCGCCTCCCATGCCTGCGGTAATGAATACCATATCGGCATTCTCGATCTCGCGGCGGATGTCTTCCTTGCTCTCCTGTGCGGCTTTCTCCCCCCCGACCTCGGGGGGGACACCACCGGCACCAAGCCCACCGGTCAACTCCTTGCCGATGGGAAGACGGACCTGTGCGTTGGATCGCTGTAGGGCCTGCATATCGGTGTTCATGGTAACAAACTGTACCTTTTTCAGGCCACTGGCAATCATACGATTCACCGCATTTCCCCCCCCAGCACCTCCTACCCCCCGAGTACCTTGATGACCGTGGCAGTGGTTTGTTCATCCTGAACCATATCCTCAACTTCAAACATTCCAAAATCCATACTCTATTCCTTCGCCATTAGGCACGCTTAAAACAGTGTCCTGAAAAAACCACGGAGCTTTGAGACTGCCCCCCACCTTCCTTACGACGCGTCCGCTCTTTTCGTGAACGTGTTCCGGTAGCAGTATCTCGTACCTTGCGAGCTTCACTCTTCATCAAGCCAAGCACCGTCGTATACTGGGGGGGACTGATATAACTCCGATCCAAACCCCCCCCAATAGCCTCAGGGAAACCGAGGCGGGCCGGGAGTTGGAAAATTTCGCTGGCTAGTTCGGTAACCCCCCCACTAAGCAGGGCCCCCCCTCCTCCAACCAACACCACCCCCCCACCGCCGAAGGAGCCATGTACCTGGGCTTTTTCCAAGTCACTCTGCAAACGACTGAAAATTTCAGCCATTCTTGGTTCGATGACCTTGCTGAGCTCCTTCTTTGGCATCTTGATGGGAGGAAGCCCTCCCACTTGAGGGATTAGTATCATGTCTTCACTACTGACCGAAGGCACATAACTGTGCCCACTTTCACATTTAATCTGCTCTGCGGTTCCCCCCGCGTCTTGTTCAGGATATAGGCAATATCGTTGGTGACAGCGTCCCCCCCTCCCAGATTCACCCCCCCACCGGTATAGACTGGAGCCCCCCCATTGGTATAGGCAATCATATTCGTGATACCACTACCGATATTGATAAGGATGGTACCCATCTCTTTTTCCTCACTGCTGAGGACTACCTCTGCATCTGCGAGGCTCTGCAATACCATTCTTTGTACACTCAAACCAGAACGTTGGATGCACTTTCGCTCATTCTGACAAATTGCAGAAGAAGCAGTTACAATCAGTACTCGGCTTTCGAGCCGATGCCCCCCCAGCATGTCGATGGGATCCTTGATACCCATCTGTCCATCAATCTGGAAGTCTTGGACCAAGGTATGGAGAATCTCTCGGTCCTGGGGGGGTAGTTCAAACGCCCTGGCAACCTCGAGACTACGGAAAATATCTTCCCGTTTGATTTCCTGGTCCTTGCTATTGATTCCCACCACCCCCCCGGTGCTGGGAATGCCAACGATGTTCTCCCCCCCACCGATTCCGATGATGACCTCGCTCATCTCTGCTCCTGCCTGGAGCTCCGCTTCGTTGATCACCGTTTGGATGGTCTTCAAGGTCTGTTCAATATTAACGATGGAACCGGCGCGAACTCCTTCACTGGAGTGCTCACAGATGCTGTCGACCATCAACTGGCCATCCCGCTCACTGAGCCGATAACGCATCTAGTTCGGCTTGAGCTATATCCAGTCCCATCAACATCTTATCACCAGCCATTACAGCAACCCCCCCCTTCTGGTCGGTCTCATTATCTGCGCACCAAACCCTCTCGATAGAGGTCATAACGCTTGTCTTCCGAGCTGAGGAAGGAGAGTGTATCCTTCTGGTCCTGCTGGGCCAGAGCCACTGCCGCTTGTATCTGGGCCACCCCCCCTACAGGCTCCCTCACCCAAATCTGGGCATTGAGGGACGAGATTTCCAATACCATCTTTCCAAAGCTGTTACTACTATTATTATCGTATTTTATACTTGTTATCAAGGTAGTTTTCTCTTCAAGAGAATTTGCCAAATCCATCACCTGATGAAAAGAGCTGTCAAGTCCATAGACTCGGAGCATCTGTGCATAGGAAGTGGGTACCTCGATAGTCACCACTTCCTGTTTCCATGCCCCCCCGATATCTTCCTCAGGAATTTTCACCAACGAATTTCCCTCAACCAGATACGTCTCTTTTCCATCACTTGTCTGCACCAATGCAGGGCTTTGTACCAAGAGGATGGTGGCAAAAAGAGAAGAAGGCAATTTTCTCTGGAGCTTCACAGAGGAAACAGTCGGGTAAGAGCCCAACTCCCGCTCCAAACGGTAGAAATTCAATTCAAAGAGGGAGAGTCCTACGAAGGTTGCAAGGTATTCCTTGATCGAAGCGGGTACTCTCCCACTTCCGCTTTCAGCTACGACCTGGATGGTTGTGATCTTGAACTGTGGGAGGGAGCGGAGGGTTATGAGCGCCAAGAATACAACCAAGGGGGGAGTATCATCACAGTCAACTTCACCCTAAGCGATATGCGTCTCATTCAACGCCCCCCCCTTGCGTAGGGAATTGAATCTCTGACCGCTCTTCCTTGCCTAAGGAACTCTTGTACAGCGGTATCCTACCACTGCTGATCAATAGGATACGGTAAAGCATTGCACAGCTGAGCAAGATAACCAGAAGATTGGTTCCCCCCCCTTGGCTGAAGAACGGTAAAGGGATACCGGTGGGCGGCAACAAGGCAGTGACTACCCCCCCAAGATTCAGTATGGCTTGGAAGAGAATCATGCTGGTCAAGCCGAACGCTGTTAGGCTGAGAAAAGAGTCCCTATCCTTCATCCTGCGACTTGCATGATATCCAAGAATGGCAAACATGAGAAACAGTACGAGAATAAAACCACCACCGACAAACCCCCCCAACTCCTCGCAAACCGAGGCAAATATGAAATCACTCTGAACTTCCGGCAAGAGACCAAGCTTATAGGTGCCGTTTCCAAGCCCCCCCACACCGAACAAGCCCCCCCCTGAGGAGATGGCCTTCAATCCTGTACTGACCTGATAGTTCATCCACTGGGATCGAGGGAGGGAAACAGGAACGAAAAGACTCGCTTAACTCGGTAGGATTGGCTGAACATCGCAACTATCGCTGGAGGTACCAGGAATGCAAGGAGAATGACCATATGCAGTATTCTAAACCCACTGGCGATCAACATGGCAAAACTGATACCCAGAAACAAGAGTGCTGATGAGTAGTCTCTCTGTAGGAATATCAGCAAGGTAATCACCAAGCTGATCACAATCGGCAGCCCATGACGTTGTATGATGGATTGGCTAACCCGATCCTTTCTATGGTAAGCGGCAAAGAATAGAACAATTCCTACTTTTGCAAACTCTGAAGGCTGAAAGGAAGGAAGTGGACCAATCTGCAACCAGCGCTTGGACCCCCCCAGCCGCTCCTGAGAAAAGGGACTGAAGAGTGTCATCAGCAAGAGAATGATGGATACGGCCAATACGAGATAGGAAATCTTCTCTACCCAACGAAGGGGGGGGATGTAACGGATGACCAACCATCCTACCAGCGCCAAGGCCACGAACATCAGCTGCCTGGTAAAGAAGTAGTGATGAGGAAGCCCGTGGATAAGTGCCTCATTGTATGAGGCGCTGTACAGCATAATCAGCCCAAGTGAAGTGATGAGGATGACAAGGCATAAAAAGGTGAAGGCACTTAGATTCCTTCCCCCCCCTTCCTCAAGTGGTTCTTCATTTTGCCTCCAGTCATCAAATTCCCTACGTATATCCATGGCAATCACCTACTTATCAGCAATGAGACTGCTGCAAACAACCAGGATACTAGCGTGAAAGCAATCACAATACGACTCTCTTTCACTCCCTTGAGTTCATATGCATGGTGCAGTGGAGCAATGGTAAAAACCTTGCGTCCAAATCGTCTAATGGAAATAATCTGAATCAGGCTGGATGCCAGTTCAAGGAGGAACAACCCGCTTGCAAGGAATAATACCAACTCAGAGCCCATCAGCAGTGCCGACATTGCAATGTAGGCACCCAGAGCATGACTTCCACAATCTCCCATGAAGTAGCGGGCAGGAGGAAGGTTGAAGAAGAGAAAGGCAAGCAAGGATCCAAGCAATGCACTGGAAGCAACACCCTCTGTCTGCAAGGAGATCATCACAATCAAGAGGAGCATTGGTATACTACTTCCTGCAGCCAGTGCATCAAGCCCATCGGTAATATTCACTGCATTTACAAAATAGAGAATGTACAACAATGCAAACAGGTAGTAGCCAATACCCAGATCAAGGTGGAACACCACCAAATCAAGACGGGTGTTGAGTAGGTTTTGCCCTTTGGCCAAGACCAAGAGCAATACTGCTCCTTGCATTTGCAGTAATAGTTTTACCACGGAAGGCAATCCATCCCCCCCGTTGGAACGTTTTCTCTTCATGTGGTCATCAAGAAAGCCGATACCGGCAAAGACAACCAAGGCAAATAAGGGAAATGATAACCGTGGATCGGCTATTGCTGGATCAAAGAGGGATACAACCAAGGTCCCCCCCAAGGTAAATGCCAAGCCACCAAGGACGGGAGTCCCTGCTTTTTGCTTCTGGAAGGCTCTTAGCTCCGGTTTGACCGCAATGTCGCTCTGTTTTACAAAAGACAACAGAACCTTCGAGATTACGAAGGTTACGACAAAGGAGAGTGCAAATAGGAGTAGCAGCCTATCATGCATACCGTAGGGGGGGCCTCCTTGCAGAATATTGAGTAAGGGAAGGAATCAGTCGTTCCATACCAACAGAGCGAGATGCCTTGAGCAAGAACAGGTCTCCCCCCCGATTACTCTGTCTCTCGACACTATGTTCCAATTCCTCGAAATTTTCAGTAAATGAGACTTTGTCTGCATAACCAAGACGTCTAAGTTGCTTGCGGCCTCTTTCATCTCGTTGCCATACAGGTAGGCTCTACCGAAGGAGGAGTTAGCAAGCAGATTCGCAACCGAGCGATGTGCAAACCGAGACTGGGCTCCCAGTTCCTTCATTGGTCCGAGCACCACCTTCTTCTCGCCATTCCAACTGAGATTGGAGATATAGGATAGGATGCTCCTGGTGGAATCCAAGCTGGCGTTGTAGGAATCATCGATAATGGTGATATCACTCCTATGTACTGAACTTCTGCCCTGCATCGGGGGGGTAAACCCTTCCAATGCCCGTGCAATCTCTCTCGGGCTTGCCCCCCCAAGATAGGTGCCTATCTCGATTGCACCAACGACATCTTCGAGCAGGTGTTTCCCTACTGCCCTGATCTGGAAGGACTCCCCCCCGCAGTAGGTCACCATCCAACCTTCCAACCCCCCCATGTCAACAGCCTTCACTGCATCAGTATCATACCGATGCAGTGTTCTCGAGGCTTGTTTTTCAATGTTCGGAAGGTACTTGCAGGAACGACTTACAAAACCGGCTTCGAGTTCTGGATGGAAAATCTTGGCTTTCTCCTGGGCAATGATCTCCTGGCTGCCAAGTTTTCAAGATGGGAGATCCCAATATTCGTCAAGAGTGCAATATTGGGTTTGAGGATGGAGACCATTCTATCCATCTCTCCAACATGATCAATGCCCATCTCGAAAATTCCGTACCGGCTTTGTTTTTCCAAGGAGAAGGTACTCAGGGGGGGAAGACCGTATTCACTGTTTAGGTTCCCAGGGGGGGTCTTTGCCGTTGGACCGAGTTGCCCTGCAATACAGGCAATGGCTTCCTTGGTGGTACTCTTTCCACAACTACCAGTGACTCCTACAGTTTTCAACTGGGGGGGGATTAAGGAGAGGTAGGAATTGGAAAGGGCATGTAGACTTGCAAGTACATCATCACTGGCGAGAATTGCACAGTCACACAACCGCATAGCCTCCTGAACGCGTTCAGTAGGCACTACGACTGCTGCCGCTCCTTTTTCTGATACTGACTTAATATAGGCAAAACCGTCGGTACGCTCTCCTTTCAAAGCAAAGAAGAGACTTCCTTCAGAGCAGAGTCTGCTGTCTATCTGCACATCGACGATACGCTTGGAGGCATGTCTGATACATGTCGCCTTGCTAAGAGGGGGGGCGATGGATGAGGCACTAAAGGAGAACTGGTCGATATGTTGGTAGGTGTTCATTGGCTACTCCTTGCATAGCGGAGCATTGCCTCTGCCTTGATCGGCATAAATACGATATCTTCTTTCCATGCACCTTCGGCCAAGGCCTCTGGCATACTCAGGGAAGAAATACTTGCCCTCAGGACTTGCTGTTCCTCTTCCAAGGCCTGGCGATTTTCCAACAGTGTCTCATATTCGACTTCAAGCGAGCGATTGATTCCCCCCCGCTGCCAGAGCGGCAGGAAGATTGCTACCATAAGGAGAAGCAACATAACCAGAATCATGGCATGCTGGAGGCGTTCAGCGTGATGAGACTTAGCAGACGGTTGTCTGTCGATCTCCACGGTGTACCAGTCCTGTACCATAACTCGCCTCCTTATAACTTTTCGACGATTCTCAGTTTTGCACTCCTGCTTGCTGGGTTCTCTCTTACTTCATCTTCACTAGGGATCAAGGGCTTTTTCGTGAGTATCTTTATGGTTGCCTCATCTCCCTCTGCCATACCTTTGAACAACCACTTTACCGGCCTGTCTTCCAATGAATGGAAGCTGATGACCGCTAGCCTTCCTCCACTCTTCAAGGCCTTCACGGCCCCCCCCTTGAGTGCAGGCTCAATCCTGTCCAGCTCCCGGTTCACTTCAATACGGATTGCCTGAAAGCTTCGGGTGGCTGGGTGAATCCTTCCATAACGATAATTTGGGGGGGGAACTGATTTGTAGATGATGGAAGCAAGCTCCTCACTACCGGTTATCCTATGCAGCTTCCGTGCCTCAACAATCGCTCTAGCAATACGACGGGAGTAGCGCTCCTCGCCAAATTGATAGATGACATCCGCCAGTCGTTTTTCCTGATATCCGTTTACCACATCCTGTGCACTGATGGGAGCATCATTATCCAATCTCATATCGAGCTCTTCACCCTTTCTGAAAGAGAAACCACGTTCGGATTCTTCAAAGTGAAAGCTGGAAATCCCCCCCAGGTCGAACAGAACCAGATCAAGGTCCTGCTGCCCATATTCGGAAAAGAAGTCATCAAACCAGATATTTTTTGCGGTAAAACGGTCACCAAAGGGTTCCATACGCTTGATTGCTTTTTTTCTGGATTTCTCGGTCACGATCCAGTCCTACAACTTCCAGGTTTGGATATTTTGAAAGAAATAGGAACGTATGCCCACCTTCACCGCAGGTACAGTCGATCATCTTCGCCTTCTGGTCCTGGGGGGGTGGTACCAAGTATTCGAGGATTTCTTGGGTCATTACCGAGTAGTGAACGTACTCCATTAGAAGTCCTCCCTAATCATTTCACTGAGCGATTGTGCTGCGTCCAGGAACTCGTCCATGCTTGCATGCAGGTACTGCTCATAGGCATTTCGGTTCCAGAGCTCAAGATAATTGCCGGTGCCGAGGAGTACGGACTCCTCTTTTGCAGCAAGGGAGACACTCTCCCTGAGGCTCTGTGGGATGTTGATCCTCCCAACCTTGTCAAACTCACACAACTGCGCCGGGGGGCAATCATGCCTCGTTGCAGAATCCTGAGCTTCCGGTCGAACATTGCACCGGGACCATTCATAATAGTGTTCTTGAGTTTCTCAAAATCGGTGGGAAGCATCAGCCAGAGACAATTCTCCAGACCTCTGGTCACATAGAGGGCCTCCCCCCCTTCCAATGCGCTCCGCAATCGGGAAGGGATAAGTATACGACCCTTGTCGTCTATGGTGTTGTAAAACTCACCAGTCAACATGACCAGGCTCCTCACCTTTTTTCATTATTTGGGATTTTCTCCCACTTACATCCATAAATGTACACTTCTTACCACCACAGCACAACCAACCATTTCTATCTTTCCACCTGTATAGAGGGTAAAATTCTCACTCACTGCTTAACAGGCGTAGGCCTTTTCGCGATATTTTCACGATTTTGTCTCAATACAGAAAAATCCCCCCCCTCCAAAAAGGAAGGGGGGGACCGAGCAATGTTTAATTTTCTATTTATCTTTCAGGATTGAAGATGTTGTAATCGATATCGCTGAAGAGAATATCTCGCTTTTCTGCCTTTACCAGCCACTCGGTATTCACAGCATTTTTACACATATTCCCATAGACTACATTGAAGTTCCTCAGGTGATCTCCAATCCGCTTCTGTGCATATTCAGTACTGCTCTTGTTGAACAGGATGAATGGCCAGTCACTTGCCATGGAAAGCATAACTTCCCGGGCGGCCTGATTAAGGAATCTCTGCTTCAGGCTGATCTGGTCATTGAACCGAACGGCAAGCTCCTCCATCCTCTCGATGGCCTTATGGATATGCCGGTAGGTCCATGCATTTGAACCATCAAGCCAAACCGCGCTGTAACCTCCCTGCCCCCCCCATGAGGAAAATGCAGGTCTGACAGTCTGCAACGTGTCTTTCTCTTTTCCCAGGAAACTAGAGGGAGAGACAAAGGATGCTTGGTTTTCTTGTTCTGCATTCTGACGGAATACTTGTTCAATCCAATCGATGCCTTCAAACCACCAGTGGCCAAACAACTCAGCGTCATACCCCCCCAAGGTGAATACAGGATCCTTGTTCAGCACGCCTTCAAGGTTCTTGGTCTTCTTATTGATGTTGTAAAGGAAATTCCTAGCATGATCTGCCACACGCTTTTGAGCAAGATCACGACGATAGGGAATTTTCTGGTCTGTCTGTCCGGTAATCGCCCAATACTTGTACCCGGTGAACACTCTGACCGAGGGTTCGTGGATATAGGGCTTGATGTACTCCATCGGAAGATCGTAACCGATATCACGGTAGAACTCACGATAGTTACGGTCAGTAGGATAGCCAGAGGCATTGGACCAAACCAAGCTGGTGGCTTGGAAATCCCGTGGGAAGGCAGCAACTCCGTTAGGAGTCTGTACAGGACGGTAGGTACCGTACTCAACCTTGTCCGGAGAGAGCAACATACTCTGACTGGCTGTCTGGAACCATGAAATACCATGGTACTTCAATGCTTCTTCGAGACCGGGATAGTACCCACACTCAGGCAACCAGAATCCCTTAGGAAGATGGCCGAAGGTGGTAAGGAAGGACTGTACTCCCAGCTCAATCTGTGCGTTGATGGCTGTTGGGTAGTCCTTGTAGAGAGGAAGATATGCATGGGTTGCAGCGGTGGTTGCAAGCTCCAGATGACCACTCATCTCCAAAGCCTTGAAACCATCGAGGATATTACCACGATACCGGTCCTGAAATCATTCAGATTCTCACGTGCCTGGTCGAGATAGAATTGGGCCATCTCAAGAAACTCAGGTTGTTCCTTGGTACAGCGTACCACCTCTTTCTCCCCCCCCAGCTCGATATGCCGCTCAAGATACTCAAGAAATCGTTCCTGTAGCACAGGATCGGTAAGCATGCAACAGAGTGTGGAGAGAGACTTATGGTCATTTTAAATTGTATCTTGTCACGTACAAGACGGTTGAACATCCTCAGCAGGGGGGGAAGATAGCTCTCACTGATTGATTCAAAGAGCCAATCTTCCTCAAGGAATCGTGGATATTCAGGATGTCTGACAAAGGGGGGGAGATGGGCATTCAAGATGAATGCGATTGATGGTTTGGACATTACAGTACCCCCCCCTTGCTCAGATTCTGCGCGAGATCCCTGATCACAGGATTATCGACAATCTCACCTTCCTTCGTGACCAAGGAAGAGAAATTTGTGAGGAACGAGGAATAGTTTTCCACCAATTCTTCAGTATGCTTTTGCCAATAGGCAGGATAGGTTACCACACTCTTGCTCTGGGCCAATGACATCTCATTTCCCTTACGGTCACGCCAACAAAAATCGACCAAATAGGAAGAGCCCATGTTGGGAAGATTTATATTCCACTGGGTATCTCCACGATCGACCGAGATATCAAAGGATACAACTTCCCCCCCACTCTCAAGTTTGGTTTCCTGTATACGAAGGAACAAGCTACTTGGAGCTTGACCATCTTCACCGAAGACCATCTGCTGAGAAGCAGGTGAAAGAGACCAATAGGCATAGGCCCACTGAGGGTCACGAAGCAAGAGATGAATGGCTGTATCCAGATAGGTATCAGGCAACTGCTCGACACCTGGAAGATCGCTCAGGTTCTGCTTATCCCCCCCCGATAGTCGGTAAGAGAGTTGCAAAACCTGTTTCTATGGATTTTCCCCCCCTTCTGTGCCGAAGAGACTTCATCGTCTTGTTCGCCGAAGGCTTCTTCCAAGGCGTCGATGAGCTCCTCCCGATCGAGTGTCTGCCAATCCTCCAAGCATTCCTGCTGGGCGATATATTGCAACTCGGTAGTAGACAAGGAATCAATATTTATGAGAATCATGCTTGCTCCCAAAAAGTATCCAGACGGATGTTCTGTAGGCAATCGTAAAAGAATCAAAGCGCTTAGTCAACCAATGGCTCTTTTACCCTCAGTCAAAGAGGGTTTGCAAAGCGAGATCAACCATCGAGTCGAAGGTTGTCTGGCGGTCCTTCGGAGCAACCTGATCCCCCCCGCTAAGCAGGGAATCACTGACGGTAAGCAATGTCAGAGCCTCAATTCCCTTGAGACGGGCAAGGGTATAGAGTTCACAAGTCTCCATATCGACTGCCATGGTTCCCACTGACTGTGCAATTGCTTTTTTTTCATCACCTTTCATGTCATAAAATTGGTCACTGGTGAACACGTTTCCCACTGCATACCCGATTCCCATCTTCTTGGCGTTCTCATAGGCTCGCATGAGCAAGGGAAAGGTTGCAGTAGGGGGGCGATTGGTAGGTGCCAAACCGGCTCACATTCATCCCACTGTCAGAGTCTGCTCCCTGGACTATAAGTACATCCTTGAGCTTGAGCGACTCACTCATGGTGCCACAGGTACCCACACGTACCAAGCGTTTGGCCCCCCCATAGCTGTCTATCAACTCCTGGGCATAGATTGAAAATGAAGGCATACCCATCCCTGTTCCCTGCACAGAGACACGGTTTCCATGGTACAGACCAGTGAATCCATACATTCCACGAATCTCGTTGTACTGCACCACATCGGTGAGGTATGTTTGTGCAATATGCTTTGCTCTGAGTGGATCACCAGGCAATAAAACGGTATCGGCAATGCTGTTTTTATCTGAAACAATATGAATACTCATGGTTTCCTCCTACCGTATCATTCACCAGAACGCAACAATGTGCAAGATGGAGCGCCAACCGGTAGTCCGGCTTCTCCTTATTATGATATACTGCCCTAGCTATATGAAAACAAACAAACCGGACAAGACGTCCCTG
>JDSH01000111.1_pt1 | contig 26872 bp, 34 predicted proteins | sample 199451 | NCBI WGS metagenome assembly JDSH01 (sample SAMN02584198, study PRJNA231836) | bioreactor metagenome | isolation source: continuous culture bioreactor electron acceptor NO2- transfer2 day 38 after... | place: Germany: Bremen | reverse complement strand
TGTATACCGGGATTCCATTCACTGCAGAAGAGGGAACCTTGATGCCCACTAGTGCTGTAGGAGTACTAGAGAGCGAGGGCAAGGCATCTGATCCACGTTTTTCTGAGATCAAGGAGTCAGCAATAGAGCTAACAGTCGACCCAAATATTGTAATTACCGCTCCGACGCTTGAGATCACCGGCAAGACCACCGTACAGGAAGTATTGGATAAAGGAATCAGTCTTTCACTGATTGAGTCAATTCTTGGGACGGTGGAGAATAAGAGTGAGAGTATAAAGGTACTTGCTGAGTCACAAGGTTTGAGTTTTAGTGAAGTGAAGCTCAAGATTCTCGAATAACTCAACCAGCAAGGGCAAAGGTGATGGGGGGGATGGTTAAAATTCCCAGTAGGGAACTGACCAGGACCATGGTGCTGGAGAACTGATTCTTCAATCCATAGCGAAGTGGCAATACACTCGTGAATACTGCCGAGGGGGGGAGTGCTGTTGCCACAATCACCACTGTCTTTGATAGACCGGTAAGACCAACAAGCGTTGCAGCGAGGTACCCAACTGCATAGCCTCCAATGAATCTGATGGCCAAGCCGCCAAGGATATGACGGTCGAAGGTAAATCGAATTCTCTTCAGTGATACCCCCCCCAGTGTAAATGCTGCCAGCGGGCTGGCGGCACTTCCTGCAAAGGTAAAAGTAGAAACTATCGCCTCCGGCATGGAGAACGGAAGCATTCTCACGAGAAATCCGAGTAGCACCGCCCAGAGAATGGGTGAGTGGAGCATGTTTATCAATCCCTTCCTGCTGAACCCTCCGGTGATGATTAACAGACCCAACGTGAAGAGAAAAATTCCTTGTATTTGGTCATAAATGAGGATCAAGTTCATTGCCTCACTTCCGCCCCCCCACAGTTCCATCAGAGGGATACCAAGAAACCCAGAGTTCATAAAAACCAGAGGAGGGATTGTGCTTCGCATATCCTGCTTTGCGAGCTTTGCCCACCCAAGAGCGAGGGGGGGGAAGAGAAAAAGTGAGACCAATGCTGATGCTTTTGCGATATCTCCAATAACTGCTCCACTGAGTGAACTTTCGGTCAGCGAGATAAACACCAGGGCAGGCATGAAAAAGTCAGAGACAATACGGACAAGGTCTTCTACCTTGATCGATTCTATGCTGCTGAGCAAAAAAAACCTCCCAAGACGACAAGAATAATGGGAAGCATCTGGAATAGTGAGGAGATGATCATGAGCTGAACTATACGGTAAAGCATGCAGGGAAGCAACTGAGAAAGGAGAAAAAGCACGCTTGGGAAACTATTTCCTCCTTGATTCCTATCTTTATTCCGCTATACTGAAAATCGGAATATAGGAGTATCATGAATAAGAAGGCTCATCCAGCAATTGGAAGACAGGATTCGCGCCGAGCAGGTCTACTGACCACCCGCGTACTTTTACTAAGTCTTTTCTTGATTCTCATTCTCTCCCTGTTTTTCCACCAGTTTTACCGAAAACTTGAGCACTCACTTTGGGAGGAGAAGCAAGGGCAGTACCAATATCTTGCGGACCAGAGTGCACAGCTGATCAACCAACAGATCAATGAGGATCAAAGATTCCTGCAATCCTTGGTTCGGCAAACCGCATCCCTCAACCAGGGGGGGAATGCTGCAGCAATTCTTGATGAAAATGACATTCGTTGGGTGAGTGAGGGCCCTTATGCTCCCCCCCTTGCCAGGTAGGTGATGATCTGCAGTACACTGCCAAAGCTGATCTGGTAGATGGTTCTTATCTTACCCTGTTTCATACCGTTCCCACCAAGACCTATGATGCATTGCTTGGTACGCTGTTTACGGGAAAACCCTTTACAGGGTATTGGATCAAGCCAGAAGGAACCTTGCTCTGGCAGACTGATGGAAGTCTCGATGGGCTTTCTGCGCTAGCTGTTAAAACCGATGAAACGATGCAGTTGTTTAGCAGTGAGCTAGAGAATGGATATGGACAGTTCGTCCTAGTTGCAAGACGAGGCCTTTCTGAGTCAGTTTCCTTGGCGATACTACGCTCTTCACTTTCGATGGCGGTGATGGTTATCGTCATCTTCTTTATCTTCTTGGTATACTTGCTCTCCATGGACCATCGGTATGCTAGGACCTTATGGCATCTCGCTTATGAGGATGAACTCACCAAACTCCCAAACAAGAATCTTTTCGAAAAAGAAGCAAAGCTGCGCTTGCAGCATCCCAGGGATTCTTATGCAGTCATGATTCTGGATATCGGAAAGTTCAAGTTGATCAATGACCATTTTGGCTATAGCTTCGGCGATTCTCTGCTTTTGCACTGTGCAAAGGTCATTCCTCGTTATGTAACTCGTGATGGGTTGTGTGCCCGGTTAAGTGGTGATAAGTTCATCATGCTTGTGAGTTTCCGTGAGAGGGCGGCCTTGCAACGGAGAATCACTATTATTGGGGGGGAGGAGTTGCGTCATTTCTCCTTTCCCAAAGCTTCTCAGTTCCAGCTTGAGATTCTCATTGGTATCTCACTGGTCGATGAGTCAAATCATGAGATTAGTTCCTATATCGACAGAGCACTGTTTGCTCTCTCTGCATTGAAGGAGATGAAGCAAGGTCGGTATCTCTTCTATGAGGAAGCGCTCAAGGACCAATTGCTGGAAGAGAGTGAATTGGAAAATGTTTTCAACAAGGCTCTGGAGGCTGGGGGGGAATTTTTCATCCAGATACAACCAAAATACTCTTTTGTTACCGGTTGTCTTATTGGAGGGGGGGAAGCCCTGGTTAGGTGGAAACATCCAGAAAAAGGGCTGCTGATGCCTTCCCAATTTATTCCCCCCCTGTTTGAGAAACACAACCTTCTCATAGCGTTGGACATGTATGTCCTGAAGCTAGTCTGTAAGTTGTTTGTGCATTGGAAGGCAGAAGGGAAACCCCCCCTTCTGCCTGTCTCGGTCAATCAATCAAGGCTCATCTCTTCGTCACTGATTATGAGGAGAGTCTGGTAGCTTTGATTGATCACTATGGAATTGACCACAGGCTTATGGAATTCGAATTGACTGAGACCTTGTTCCTTCATGACCTAACCCATCTGGCTTCTGTGCTGACCTCACTGAGAGCCCAGGGTTTCATGGTATCCCTCGATGATTTTGGATCAGGATACTCCTCTCTTACCATGCTCAAGGATGTACAGATTGATGTCATCAAGATGGACCAAGGGTTTTTTACCGACCTTACCACCAATGATCAGGGAAGGGTGGTAATCCAACATGTCATCGCCATGGCAAAAGACCTTGGCATTACCACCATCGCTGAAGGTGTGGAGAGTCAAGAACAAGCCAAAATGCTTGCTTCCATGGGTTGTGACGCCGTGCAAGGGTATTTCTACAGCCAGCCTTTGGAGGTCAGTGAATATGAGAAACTGCTTAGCGACGATTCTCCACGTTGTTTCCTCTAGAAGATGAAGATAAAGAGAATGCCTTGGAAGAACAGATGTGTCAAAGCATGCGTGATCATTGCATACTGAAGACCCAACTTGATGTAAACCCAACCAAAGAGATACCCCCCCAGTACTCCATTGAGAACAAGGCTTCTGAGTACCAGCATCGCACTCAAGGAGCCAAAGGTTGCCTGGGTTGCAGGTAGGTGTCCAAGTGCGAAAAAAAATAGCTGCGATTAGATTGGCTATAAGATAATAGGCTTTTGGAATTTCCAGGCCTTGTTTTGTCTTTCCAAATACCAAATCGAGTATGAAGACCAAAAGGGAGAGGAAGAACAAGCGAAGCATGATCTCTTCCAGGATGCCTCCGTAAAGCATGGAGAAAAGGAGTGCAATCAAACTGAAGGAATCAGGGGGGGAATAGGAAGCTTGGACCTGCGGAATTTGCGGAGCAAAGATGTAATAATCACTTAACATGACCAAGGCCGATACAAATCCTAACAGTACTGCCTTTCCTACAAGCTTTTTCTCAAACGTGAGAGGACGAAGCAGGTTTACCTTACTTGCAAGCTGGTGACCGAGGTAGGCAAGAAGTAGGGTATACACCAACGTTACCTGGATGAATGTAGCTAACAGAAGCATGGGTAGTGAGACTTCAATACCTAGGTTTGCTGCAACGGTGCTGTTTGTGTATGCCAGATACCAGGCACACAGAAGCCTATAGGGAAAAAAAGTAAGGCAAAATGTAATGCTTTCTTATTAATTTTCATGCATAACTCCTGCACGTACTGTACTCCAGCGTGCAGGAGTTGACAAGAAGTGAAATGTGTATATGAAACACATTAGAGGAATATGTATGCCTCCAAGGGACCGTCGAATGACTCGGAGGTAACCCCCCCATGTTTGGTGGATCCATTGAATCTAGGCGCTTCCTCCATGAAGCGGATTCTCACCTCTCCTCCCTCTTCGAAGGTGATCTTTCCTGCATGGACAGCCGCTGTTCCAATCGGGCTATCACTGCTGTAAGGACCAGAGCCCCCCCATATAAGCTCCTCACTACCTCCTGGAGGGAGACGGACAGTCACTTCCTCGCCTACAGAAAGGTTGAGGAAATCAGCCTTTGTTTGCCAATCAATTACATATTCTCCAAGCATATCCTCATTGAGTAGATTGCCCTTCCTGTCGGTAAACATGAAACTGAGAGGCCAAGACCCATAGGTGATGGACCTCACCCCCCCCTCTTGGTGCTTCCTCTGTAGTAAGAGCGGCCACCAAGGATCTTGAAGAAAACCCTGCCACCTTCCTCGAAGGTTATCAGACCACTATGTACAGCAGCCGTACCTACATTGCTATCCCCCCCGGTATAGATTCCGGTTCCCCCCCAGATTGCGAGTTCCTCTCCACCTGGTGGCAAGTCCAGTGTAAAGACATCGCCAACCCGTTCACTGAACATGTCCCCCCCGCTCATCATCCATGGATCTACATCGGGAATGTATGTAAGAGCCTCGATGAATGCATCATGATTATACCCTAGGTGGATCTCTGGAACACCACTTGAGAAAGAAAGAGAAGCAGATGTGCAACTCAGTAACAACAGAGAAAGCACAACAATTCCAATACAGATACGAAGTGACTTGTTCATTGCTAACCCCCCCCATGTTTGGTGGGTAATGGTACAGATTGTAGGGCAGGGAAGTGCAGGTACCAATCCCCCCCCGAGATTTCTGTTATTCCAATCTGAGCATAATCCCGAAACTGTCTATGGAGAAGAGGCTCACCCCCCCATGAAAGTTATACAAATCCTGCTTGCCATACAGCAGAGTTTGTTTCAAACTGCTACAGAGGAGTCTGAATATGGAACTAATGCACACTGAAGACAAACGTACCTCCCGTCTTATAGAATATTTCAAGATCCTTTGTGAGGGAACAACAGACAAGGAAACCTATCAATCCTATGTTGATGTGTTGGAAACGGCCACAGCATTTGAGACGAACACGGCCCTGGATACGTTACTCAGCGAAGCAGATGATATTGAGTCGTATACCATTCCTGTAGCTAGGTTCATTAGGTCAGTGGGGGGGAAGGGTTTGGAAAGCGCTAGGCTTCCAGAATATGAGGACAATGGCTTGCTCTCTTCCTTGGCTGAGGAAAATGTTGAGATTGCAAAGGTTTCCGCTTCATTACAGCAACTCAGCATACAACTGAAGAAACAAGGAAGCAGTGATGTTTCAGGTATCGGAAAGGTTCTTTCCTCTTTTGATCTGTTGCAGAGTCACTATGAACGATTGCAGAATGAGCTCTTTCCACTTTTCGAGCAAACAAGTAATGAGCATAGTTGTGTGAAGCTTATGTGGGCGATTCAAAACACGGCCCTCGATCTCAAGAAGCAGACACTAGCCTATAAAGGTAGTGATATGACCTCTTTCTGGAAATTGTTCAGTAGTTTCTACTTCAATATGGAAGTTTTGCGGTATCGCGAAACGTATATTCTCTACCCGGTTGCGTATCGGGCACTTGGAGAGCACAGCGAAAAGAGTATAGATAGGGAGATAGCCTCTACCCTCTTTTCTTGTAAGACTGGCGCCCTCACATTCGAACAGCTGGAGTTGATTTTCCGCCTCCTTCCACTCGATATTGCATTCATTGGAGATGATGATCGGGTCAAATTCTATTCTGATCCACCACACCGCATTTTCCCTCGTAGCCCACAGGTGATTGGAAGACTGGTGCAGAACTGCCATCCTCCAAAGAGTGTGTCCACGGTCGAGGAAATCCTCAGTTCCTTCAAAGAAGGAAGGGAGGATTCTGCGGAGTTCTATTTAGTTATGAAGGGAGCCTTTGTCCACATCCAGTACTACGCTGTGCGTAGCATGGATGGAAAATATCTTGGGACCTTGGAAGTGACCCAAGATGCAACACACCTCAGATCTTAACGGGGGGGAGAAGCGGTTGCTTTAGATTCGAGATATCCCTTGATCAGGGTAGTGTTGAAATTCTCTTCAGCTTGCAATACACCCATCTCTCGTTGGGCATTTTCCGGGGGGGAGTCAGATGCATGTGCTGCATTGACGCGGATATTGGAGCCGAATTCTCTGCGGATGGTTCCAGCGAGTGCCTTGTTCGGGTCGGTAGCGCCAAGAATGGTTCTGATCTTACTTACGGCATCACATCCTTCATAGATCAAGACCATGCATTTGACCAGACCTGGTTTATCCAAGTCTTCAGCCTTGCAATCACTTGGTTTAATGCCAGCCATGAACTCAACAATGCGTTCGAACTGTTCCTCACTATACATGTCACCGAAGCTGTTGGTCAGGATGTTCTGGAGCTGGTCTCCAAGCAGTACATTGAACTCGCCTTCCAGAAGTTCCCTTGCTTGCATACCGTAGATGGGTGCAAGTTTGGCTTTCAATCCTTCCTTGGTCGGTCCATAGAACTGGAGTGCCTGGGCAACGGACATCTTCAATACCTTGATTCCAACAATGCGAAGACCGCTACGACTGAACATGTCTATGATCATGCCAGGGCGGCTGGAAGCATACTTCCAGTTATCTGGCTTGATGATGACAAGTGTGCGTTGGGTCTTCTCATAATACTCATCTGGTCTGTTCTTGACGATGTTGTTCTGTCCTGGCAACCAGGAACCGAAAAGGGCGAGGGTTTGGTCAGCTTCATTCTGGCTTTGTGCTGTGATGACTGCTGGCTCAAAATAAAGAACCCCCCCACTCTCTTTTTCATCGGTATAGATCAGGTCTGCATAGGTGTCACGGATTGACATGCCGGTAACATTTTCCACCAAGCGAGCTTCCTTTTGGAAGGATCCAACCACTTTGGCAAGTTCCTCACAGGGATGCTCCCCCCCTTTGAATAGAAGCAACAAGGATCGGTGTTTGACTCCACCGGTGGGCCCGAGGTTCTGTTCTATGTAGGAGGAAAGAAGGTTTGAGGTGTTTGCCCCCCCCTCATCCTTTTCCCGGGACCTGATGATCGATGCATATTCCTCGGTAATGGTTTGATCCATTGCAATCATCTGAGCTCCTACAAGCTCGAGGGATATGCGGGAGAGAAGTCTGGATAGCACCCCCCCGCCGGTGCGACTTTTTGCTACGGTATATGGGGGGGTAACCAGAACATACGATAAGGACTGTTCCATGAGCAGCCTCCTTAGTAAAGTGTCTGTACACCGTATCCTACAAGCCCCCCCGTTGCTCTTTGTCTATGACCTGTTCAAGAAAAAAACTCGATTTGGCACGAATGCATTGTCTTGAGAGCCGCTTCATGATTCATGGGGGGGGTGGTTCCTGCGCAACAACTTGCATCAACAAGAACTGGAAGCTCTGGTCTCATCGCTTTGATCAAGAGGGCGTTGGAGACAACACAGATGTCTGTGCACACCCCCCCGATCAACTCCACCTGGGAGATTGATTCGTCCCCCCCAGCAATGTATGTTGCAAGATCAATCGATCCAAAGGTGGGTTTCTCAAATACCATGGCGTCTTTCAGCAGTTCCTTGAGCGGGTCGACCAACTGGTGGCCTTCCTCTCCCTTGATACAGTGAGGGACAGGAAGATGTTTTCCTTCATTGGTTTCCAGGTAATTTGACTCATGGGTGTCCAAGGTGTAGGCAAGTTCTCCCTTGTGCCCTTTCACCTTTGCAACGACCTTCTCTACAACAGCCTGTGCTTCAGCAGTACCAAGGCTTCCATATACAAAATCTTTTTGCATGTCGATTACGACAAGCAACTGTTTAGAATGAGGCTTTGAATAGCCCTTCTTTGTTACAGTAGGCATAGACATCTCCATGGTCAGTATCGGTGAATACCGCGGAGGCAGGAGTCCCCCCCTTGCGGATATCATGTCGTCGGGTATGATTTTTAGTCACCAAAAAAAATAGTGGTAATCTGATGTTCATCACTCTGGGGGGGATGTGGTTTGCTTCCAACCTTTACGTACAGAAGATCTCCTCGGTGTGTGAGTACGATTTCATGGTTTGCATCACTCTCGTCGGCTGTTTTGGGTTTCAAGAGTTGCATTTCTGTTTCGCAACAGTGCAAGGAGTGCCCCCCCTCATCATAAACCAAATCAACCATTGAATGACAAATGGGGGGGCAACGGTAGAAGTGAAGCTTCTTTGCCATAAGCCTCCTTTCTGCTAAAGGTACCAAGGTTCGGCCAAAGAGGAAAGGGGGGGAGAAGTGAAAATGATAACAGACTATTCATGGTCTCCAAACACTTTTCTCACATATTAACTGTAGGGTGTGCTCAACAATGTTTCTAAATATGGAGGAAACAATGAAAAGATTGAGTATTATCGTACTAATGGTTATCACCCTGGCTTCACTCAGTGCAGCAGGCAAGAGTGAATCAGAGAATGTTGCTACAAGCTCCTTCAGTTGGATTGAAGGACCCTCCGTCGAAGGCCTTCCTGGGGGGGTTAACCCCCCCTTGAAGGTAAGCGGAAATATAATCACCGCTGGTAGTTCCACCGTTTACCCCCCCCTTTCAGAACGCATGGCTGAACGCTTCAAGGAAGAGGGTTACAGTGGTGTTATTACCATTGATTCCATCGGAAGTGGTGCTGGATTTGAAAGGTTCACTGTTACTGGTGAGACTGATATCTCAAATGCAAGCCGCGGTATAAAGACAAGTGAAATTGAAGATGCGAAGAAGATTGGAAGAAACCCGATTGAGTTCAGGGTTGGCACCGATGCACTGGCTGTGGTTGTAAGCAAGGCAAACACCTTCATTAAGAATGCCACCATGGAAGAGCTTGGAAAGATTTTCAGCACTGCTAAGACTTGGAAAGATGTGAATGCATCATATCCTGATGAGCCAATTCAGCGCTTTATCCCTGGAACCGACAGTGGTACCTTCGACTACTTTGCAGAGGAAGTATTTTCCAAGAATCCTGAACCAATGCTTTCTGCAAGTCACCTACAGCTTAGTGAGGATGACAACATCCTGGTACAGGGAATCAAGGGCAGCCCGTATGCTATCGGATTCTTCGGCTACGCATACTATAGTGAGAATGCCGACTCGCTCAACATACTCAGCATTAACGGAATTGAAGCCAGCAAGGCGAATGTGGACAACAACTCCTATCCCTTGGCCAGACCTCTCTTCCTCTATAGCGATGCCGAGATTATGAAGAGCAAGCCGCAGGTTGCTGCCTTCCTTGACTTCTACCTCAGTTATGTCAATGAAGAGGTTGTAGGTGTGGGTTACTTCCCAGCTAATGAGGATGAGCTGAATAAAGCTCGTCAGGCTTGGTTGGATGCCACCCAGGGTGCTTATTAAAGCACCGCGGTTAGAAGTTGGCCGCACCATCATGGTGCGGCCAATTCCCATGAAAATAGGATATACAGTATGACACAGAAATCTATCACCCATCCTTTTGGAAGAAAACGTAGGCTGCATGAACGGATAATTGAAACCATTCTGTTCCTGTTCGCATTGTTCTCCATCATGATCACGGTTGGGATTGCGGTGATTCTCATTCGGGAGTCCTTTCTCTTTTTTTCCGACCCAAAGGTCTCCCTCGTAGATTTTCTTACCGGCAAAAATTGGCAGCCGATGATCGATATGTTCGGTTTCCTTCCCCCCCTGTTGAATGCAACTATCACGACCAGTGTGATCGCCATGTTGTTTGCCATACCCCCCCTTGGATTGTTTGTGGCTATCTACCTAGCTGAGTATGCAACAGACAAAGTCAGGGGGGGAAGACTCAAGCCTATCCTGGAAGTATTGGCTGGTATCCCTACAATCGTCTACGGATATTTTGCCCTTACCTTCATGACTCCGTTGCTTCGCTCGATTTTTGGGCAGGAGACGGTAGAGATTTACAATACGGCAAGCGCAGGCTTGGTAATAGGGATACTTGTTCTTCCCATGATCGCTACCATGGCCGAGGACGCCATCTCAGCGGTTCCCCCCCAGGAGTTGCGTCTTGCTGGTCTTGCTCTTGGAGGTACCCCCCCGATAGAGACAACATTTCGTGTTGTCATTCCTGCAGCTTTGAGCGGGCTTAGTGCAACCTTTCTCCTTGCTCTCTCCAGAGCCATTGGAGAGACCATGATTGTGGCCTTGGCAGCAGGGGGGGCGGGACCAAACATGACGTTCAACCCCCCCTTTGAGGCCGCTGAAACGATCACTGGTTACATCGTAAGGATCAGTGGAGGGGGGGATGTGAGCTACAACTCGGTTGATTACAACAGTATTTTCGCACTTGGGTTGGTGTTGTTCATCATCACCTTCACGTTGAATCTTATCTCAAGAAAAGTCTCAAACCTTTTCTATCAGGAGTATGAATAATATGCAGACAGAATCGATGTTTGGCACGAAAGCAGAAGGCCTGCTCTTGATGCAGAAACGATCTCGAGAATCGATGTTCTGGAAAGTGATATTTATCTTTGCTACAGCAGTGGCAGTTTTGTTCCTTCTGTTGTTGCTCGTATCGGTGATCGATTCCATTTTTGGATATACCGTCATCCGTAACGAGGTAGATGTCCCAGAGTTGGTTGGTGAAGCCTCTTCCTTGGAAGAGCTCTCCCGTTCCCAATTGGAGGAGACGGCAAAGAACAACTTATCCAGTGGAATCCTGAGAAGGGTAGAGTACGAGAAGCCGATAGCAGAAAGATCTGATCGTGAGCTGAGAGCCTTGATAGAGCAATATGTCATCAAGCCATCAGTTCTCAGGAGCTGGGGGGGGCTTTGGGATTCGATCACCAAACAGGATGAGATTGGTACCTTCATGGCAAATCAGGAAGATTCATACCTCATCTTCAAGAGTTGGATAAGCCTGATTTCCTTGCCAATGACCAGAGTGCAAATCCCCCCCTCAATGCTGGGATTCGTACCGCACTCTTGGGTTCGCTCTGGATTATTGCCATTACCTTCTTGCTGGCTTTCCCTATTGGGGGGGTGGGATCGGCCATCTATCTAGAGGAGTATGCAGAAGATACAAAACTGAATCGTCTGCTTCAGCTCAATATTTTCAACCTCAGTGCAGTCCCTTCCATCATCTACGGGCTCCTAGGGTTGGCAGTATTCGTGAGGGCCATGGAAGGGGGGGTGACCAGTGGTGCCTTGTTCAGCTCAGTAGCCGATACCACAGCAAATGGAAGGACAATCCTCAGTGGTGGACTGACCTTGGGCTTGTTGGTACTCCCGATTATCATCATCAACACCCAGGAAGCCCTCAAGGGTGTTCCTGATTCACTGAGGATGAGTAGCTACGGGGGGGTGGGGGGGGCCACAAAGTGGCAGACCATTTGGAGCCAGGTGCTTCCAGTCAGTTTTGACAGGATCTTAACGGGTACTATTCTTGCCCTCTCCAGGGCTTTGGGAGAGACTGCTCCGTTGGTGGTTATCGGGGGGCTTCTACGTTCATCAGTGTGGACCCTTCCAGTATCTTCTCAAAGTTTACCACCTTGCCGATCCAGATCTACCAATGGTCGGCTCGTCCTCAGGGTTCTTACCGTAACATTGCAGCAGCAGCCATCATTGTCCTGTTGGTGCTTCTTCTTGTGTTGAACAGTGGGGGGGCGATTTATCTCAGAGACAAACTAGCCAAGAAAAAGAGGATGGCAACATGAAAGTAATGCAAGCAACAGAAGCAGAGAATTTTGAATTCTTAGGGAAGTCAGAACCAGTAGAGAAACAAGAGATCATAACGCTGGAGGATGTAAATATCCATTACGGCAGTTCCATGCAGTAAAGAATGCCTCCCTGCCCATATATGAAAAACAGGTGACCGCATTCATTGGCCCCCCCTCGGGTTGTGGAAAAAGCACAGTATTGAGAAGCATCAACAGGATGAACGATATGATCAGAGGGGGGGCAACCATTGACGGTAAGGTACTGTTCCATGGCCATGACCTCTATGCGAAGGATGTCGATCCTGTTTTGATCAGGAGAAGCATTGGTATGGTGTTCCAGAAACCCAATCCATTTCCTAAATCAATTTATGAGAATATTACTTGGGGGGGTGCGAAAATCAATGGGTTCAAAGGTGATTATGATGAGTTGGTGGAGACCAGCCTACAGAAGGCTGCGCTCTGGGATGAGGTAAAGGACAAGCTTAAGCAGAATGCACTTCGTCTCAGCGGAGGGCAGCAACAGCGCCTTTGCATCGCAAGGACTTGGCTGTTCAGCCTGAGGTCATCCTGATGGATGAACCGGCATCAGCCTTGGATCCCATTGCAACAGGACGCATCGAGGAGCTGATTCTGGAACTGAAGAAATACTACACGATTGTTATTGTCACCCATAATATGGGCCAGGCGTCGCGTGTTTCTGACCATACCGCATTCTTCATGGTTGATGAGGGGGGGCGGACGGGCTATCTGGAAGAGTATGCTCCCACCGAGCAACTGTTCCTCAACCCGGCACACAAAAAGACGGAAGAGTACATCTCCGGAAAATTCGGTTGATCCTAGGAGGGAATCATGGACCAAACTATCAGTAAGCTTGATGAGAAGATGCAATTCTTCCAAGAGATGCTCATTCAAATGGTAAATAGGGTGGAGGAGGCAATCTACCAGGCGCAATATGCGTTCCGAAACCACGACGTGGAGTTGGCCAAGAAAGTAGTTGCCAATGACTGGTTCATCGACCAACTGCAGGAGATGGCAGAAAACGATGCGGTACGTCTTCTTGTCAGTGAAACGCCATATGGTCACTATATGCGCCATATCATTGCAGGAATCAAGATTGTTTCCAGCTTGGAGCGAATGGGAGACCATGCTGCTCATCTAGCCAAGATGGCTAGTAGCAAAGAGGAGGCAATGTTTATCCCGTTTGTCGAACGTATCAGTGAGATGGCGCTCCTTGGTGCAACCATGACTCGTAAGGTTGTTGAGGCTTTCATTGATGTTAAAGCGGAAAAGGCAATCGAGGTGGCTTCCCTCGATGACAAGATGGATGCAGAGCGGGATGCCTTGAACGCTGATCTGTTCGCCCTCAGGCCTAAAACCGAAGCAGAGATGGAGCGGATCCTAAATCTCTTCTATCTGACAAAGGAGATGGAGCGTTATGGGGGGGACCATGTGACTACCATCTGTCGCTGGATCGTCTATATGGATAAGGGCCAACGGCCGAAGCTCAACGGACCAAAGAAGACTGAGTAGAGTACTCCAAGTATATGTCACTATGTAGCATCCTCCCCCCCGAAAGGGGGGGGATGTGTTTAATGCTTTCTGTAGAGCTCATCACTGCGTTTCTGCAGGTCTTTCAGATGTCCTCCCATCCTGGGAAGCATGATGGTAAAGGTGCTGCCCTTTCCCATTTCACTCTCAAGAGAGAGTTTGCCTCCATGAACGTTCACGATATGCTTCACGATGGATAGACCAAGGCCAGTTCCTCCTTGGCTTCTGCTTCTTGCTGCATCAACGCGATAGAACCGCTCGAAAATCCTGTCCTGAACATCCCTAGGGATTCCAATGCCATGGTCCTGAACGTTGAAAATGATATGTTCTTCACTTACTATTGCCGATAAATTCACCTTTGACCCTGCTTCTGAGTAATTCAGTGCGTTGATTACCAGGTTTGTCAGAGCTTGGGCGATCAAGTTCTCATTGACATAGAGCAGTAGGTTATCTGGATTGCTTGAAGCAATTTGCAAGCTGCTGCCTCGTTCCTCAAAGCGATAGGAACAGGCCTCTTCTGTCTCTCCTACGATTTGCTCAAGGGTGGTCCAGCTCATGGAGGCCTTGTTCTGTTCTTGCTCCAAGCTACTGAGCAACAACAAATCTTCAACGAGTTGTCTCATCCGGTTTGCTTGTCTGCTGATGATCTTTGAGAAGTGTGCGATTTCCTCAGGCTTCTGGGTCTCGGTCAGTGCTTCTGCAAATCCAGCAATTGAAGTGATAGGGGGGGTCTTGAGTTCATGGCTTACATTTGCCACAAAATCCTTGCGGATTTGCTCCAGACGTTTCAATTCTGTCATGTCGTTGATGGAGAGTACCACTGAGTTAATGAAGCCTTCAGATGAACGGACAGCGCAGGTGAGCATTCTCAGTTCCCTGACCTGTTGCTTTCCCGCAATACGTGCTGTCTGCCCAAAGAGGTGGCCGAACTGTTCAATGGAGAGTTCTCTCTCCTCCCCCCCATCCCGTAGGGTGGCATTGCACAGTGCTCTAACTTCATTGGAACTGATCAGCTGGGAAAGGTTCTTCTCAATTACAGAGTCTTTCTGGTCTGTAAAGAGCAAGTGTGCTTCCTGATTTGCCACTTTGATGTTCAGATTTCTATCAAGGAGCAGGATTCCTTCACTGAGACTGTTGAGAATAGCTTCCACTTGGTTTTTCCCGAACTCAACCTGTGAAATCTTCTCCTGAATCTCTTGGGCCATCTCTTCCATGGTATGGGCGAGCTCAGCAAGTTCTTGGGGGGGGCAGAGAGATGTAGTCTTGCTTGCAGGTCGCCTGTTGCATATTTACGAGCCAATCCCTTTAATCGGTCGAGTGGGCGGGTGATCATAGTGATGACAAAGAAGGTTAGTAGCAGGAAGAAAAGTACCAATACTCCGATACCTCTAAAGAAGAGACTTTGGTAGGTTGTCTGATACCCTGCAAGTTGGCTGAGGGTCTTGGAGACTCGCAGTATTGCAATGGTAGGATGGCCATCCAATGCTATTGCCCAATAGAGTACTGGAAGGTTCTGGGTGCTGCTTCTCCGCTCACTGGAAGCACTCCCGTTCCTTAATGCTGCTTGTACTTCCTCGCGATAAAGGTGGTTGTTCAAAGTCTCAGCTTCATAGTCAGAGTCAAAAAGAACGACGCCTTCTCTATTGATGATGGTAATTCTGGTTGCAGTAGAATCTGCGTAGGAGTCAAAATGCTCGTCTAACCAAGGTTCTGAGGAGTCCTTGGCCAGTGTTGCCAGATAGTCTGCCTTTGCAGAAAGTTCTGCATAGGTCGTTTCCCTGATGGTCGTGGAGAACGCACGGTTTGCAATCCACATGCTTCCAAAGAGGGAGCACACCAGAACCAGAAAGGTAGTCAACGCCAAACGTGCACGAATGCTTTTGTATTGCATAATTTTCCTCACTTGATTCTACCAACGTTGGTTCCAACAAGACAAGAGAATCGTACGGTATTCATACTTCTTCATATTTTGAGCCTCTTTCCCCCCCTTTTTTTCTTTCTGTGGTATGGTTTTCTCTGATTATCTAAGAATGGAGTTTGCAATGAATCTCACAGTGCAGGAAAAGGATCCTGCTGGTCTCTATGATACCCCCCCTCTGCTACATCAATCGTATTTCTGGTCTCAAGTAAAGGAGAGCCAAGGATACCACACCAAAGCATTTGACATAAAAACACCGCTTTCTGAACTCTATGGGAAACCAGGCTCATCGTATGTCCTGGATGACATCCTTGTACAGTTGATCCCGGTAAATCGGCACCAAAGCATTGGATATGTCCCCCCCTATGGGCCAGTACTGAATCCTGATGAGGAGAAGATGGGACCTTTCTGGAAGAGCTTTCAATGAATCTGCGTGAAAAACTGCCCTCACATTGTCTCCTGCTTCGCTACGACCTCCCTTGGCAATCCATATGGGAAGAGGATGATGATGTTTCCCTTTCCCTGCAGAATCTCCGCCTCAATTGGGGGGGTACAAACAAAAAAAACAACTAAGAAAAGCAGTCTCAAACCAGCTTCCCAGTGACACCATGTTCGTGAATCTGCAGGGGGGGAGTGAAGAGCAGATTCTCTCGCGTATGCATCATAAGACCCGATACAACATTCGTCTTGCACTGAGAAAGGGTGTAGAAGTCCGCCAAGTCGGGAGAGACCACCTAGGTACTTTCTATTCACTGTATGAGGATACTTGTGAACGGAACCGGATAACCTTGCACGACCGCTCGTATTTCGATGCACTCTATAGTGCTGAAGATGAGGGAGCAGAAATTGTACTTTTGATGGCATTCTTTGATGGACAACCACTCAGTGCCATGTTCCTCAGTCGATCAGCGCGCCGTGCTACCTATCTCTACGGAGCATCTTCCTCCAATATGAGAAACTCCATGAGCACCTATGCCTTGCAGTGGCATGCGATTCAGTTGGCAAAGCGCTGGGGGGATGTACTGAGTATGATCTGTTTGGAGTCTCACCCACTGGGGGGGAAAAAGACCACCCAATGAGTGGTCTTTATTCCTTCAAGAAAGGGTTCGGGGGGGGAACAACATTCCATAGGATGGGTTGCTGGGACTTTGCCTATGATGAGGAACAAGCCTCGCAACTATTTGTCCATGAGATGGTAGGAGAAGGGTATCACCTGCGCTGAAACAGCAGTGTTGCCACACCTCCGCAGATCATCCCGATACTGCCAGCACGTTCATTGCTCAAATCGTACACTACCGTGTGGTCTTGCATGTGAGCATCCATGAGCATTTGCTGCGCCTCTTTGATTGCCCTGGCCTCAATCTCACCACCTCCTACCGTCCCCCCATAAGTCCTGTCAGCAAACAGGGCAAGCTGGAAACCGACTTCGCATGGGGGGGCTGAACCATGTTTTTCCACTACACGAACGAGAATATGGCGCTCGTCGGTTGCCTGGCGGGCAAGCAACTGTTCATCGAGTCTGACAGCTTGTTCCTTCTTGCGGTATTCACTGATGACCTGGGCAAGAATGGAAAGCGCAATCTCTGAGGAAGTCACTGCTCCGATATCCAGGCCGATGGGGGGGGCCTTCACAGAGTCAAGTTCTGCTTCACTATAGTGCCCATCGCGTAGTGCATCAAAGGTGTTTGCAACCTTCTTCTTGCTTCCGATCATGCCGATGTAGGAGTGTGGTAGGCGTAGCGTTTTCTCCAGGCAGAGCCTGTCAAAAGCGTGACCCCCCCTTGTGGTGATGATGAAGTAAGGTCGTATCCACGATTGAGGACTGGCCAGCACCTCTTCAAACGGGGGGGCACAGAGGCAGGTGGCCTTTGGGAAACGTTCCTGATTGCAGAATTCTGGGCGATCATCTACTATCGTGACCCGCAAGGCGAGGTCAATCGCCAGATGATAAAGATCGAGAGCAATATGACCTCCACCAAAGATGACCAGATGTACATCACTGGCAAGTCGTTCCTTGAGTAAGTTGGGATCAGTCCAGTCATGATTCCCTCTTGCATGGGTAGCGATGACTTTTTGGTTCTGTAGAATCGCTTCATCTCCAAGGTAGGGCCCCCCTGCAGGACAGTTCTGCGTTCAACGATATCAATCTTCAATGCATCAAGCAATTGTATGAAGTAGTTTTTTCGATCCATGGTTCCTCCTGGCAAGGACAGTGTGTTTATCCAATAATACTGGATTGAAGGCAAAATATCCATTACAGATAGTAAAGAATAATGGAAAGAGTGTCAAAACCAGAACACCCGGCATTCTACAAAGCCGGGTGTTTCATACAATTTCTTCTCCTACGCTCTACTGAGAAAGCCGTCTACAGCTTCCAGAACGGCTCCACCGATTGCCATTGCTTTTTCACTGACTGTAGTATGATCAGCAAGCTCGCCCCCCCGTGGATCGATGTCAGCAATCTTGAAATGCTCGGGAACTACCAGAGCATTATTCAGCAAGCCTCTAAGCTTCCCGTCGATGGTTGCGATAACATCTATCTCTCCCACTTTTGCAATTACCTCGCCCTGCCTTACCATGTCACCAATCCTGTGGTCACTGTAGAAGACTCCCGCTGCAGGACTATGGATCACACGCTCTTTACCATACCCGCCAATTTCTCCTGGAATTCCGGTATTGGGTATTGCTGACCCTTCACTCAGGATTCTGGCTAGACTATGTCCTCTCATTGTTTCAATGACAAGGTCACAATCCTGTTTGGCAACGAATCCGGGGGGGCCAAGGGCGATGACCAGAGGAGCATCGGTAATGGTGGTGCCGATATTCTTCTTAGCCATGATGGCATCCACCACACACAATGGTTTGATTCTCCGAATCTGTTCTCCCTCTGGGTCAGCCATGACAGGAATGATTCCTTCATCAAGCTTTGAATAGGCATCCTTCAGGTCATTGCAACGAGATGCTTTCACGCCCTCTATCTCAATAGTACCACTATACATTGCCTGTGCGATGCTGACAGTTCTCCTGATAACCGTAGGTTGTTCAGTCTCCAGTACCAGGACATAGTATCCTGCTCTGAAGAGCCGGAGAATGACACCTGTGGCCAAATCGCCTCCACCACGGACCACAATCATCTTATTTGCCTTGTGCTTGAGACTCTGACCGCTGCGGTTGCTGAATACCTTCATTACCTCACTCAGTACGGATAGGGCAATCTCCTGTGGGGGGGTTTCAGTGCCGATATCCAGTCCAATAGGGCAGTGCAAGCGCTTCAGATCATTCTGGTCAAGGGTGAGGGATGCGAGCAGTTTCTTTGCCTTGTGCCTTGAACCAAGTACCCCCCCGAGGTAAGCAATGTTTCTCCCAAGCAATAATTTGGTCGTTTCTGGTCCAAAAGCATGGCTGGCGATGATACAAGCCGTATATTCATTGGTCTCTATGTTGTTCAGGGCTTCAGCAAGGGTAGGGGGGGCAACCTCTCTCTTTTTTGAGAAGGTAAAGAGGTCTTCCGTGGCGAAATCTTCGCGAGTTTCGACCACCTGGGTGGGTATCCCTACAAAGTGAGCGAGTTCCGCGATTGCCTGGTTTACATGGCCTCCACCGATTAAAAGGAGGTTGTGATAATTCACGGGGGGGAGACTAAGATGACAGGTCCAGGAGCCGGTATCTATCAGGGTGGTGGTTTTTTTATGAAGTGCCTCCTGGGCATAACTGAGGAAGGTAGGATGCACATCCCCCCCAATGGTAGCCCCCCCTCCTTCGCAGAGTCCGAGCAATGTTACAGTAGGCTGCAATTGGAGACCAAATACATGGTCGAGCTCATAGGACTCCCATCGTCTGAAATCGATGAAGGCTTTTCGTTCTGCTTCAGTGGTGCAGCGCAGGAGGAAGAGGTAGACAACACCTACACTTACTTCATCCTCCATCTGGACGGTGAAGTGGATATAACGGTAGGACTCATCGGCACTGATCAGATTGAGGGACTGGCTGATACGTACGCTCGAGTTCTCCTCCCCCCCCACCGTCCCGGTAATCCTTCCCTTTGTATCAATAACCATAGAGCCTTGGTTTCTGCTTGTTGACCCTTCAGTCCTGATAATGGTTGCATACACAAAGTCCTCTTTGTGTTCACTCAAGTATGCTGCTGCTTCAAATACTGTGTGCTTCATGGCATTTTCCTTTCTATGAGAACATTTTGTTCAAGGGAACCAAAAAAACAAATTCAGATCAGGAAACTCTCTTCGTATATTCTCGATCTTGGTTCGATCGGTTCTCTCTGCTTGGTTAAAAAGTATAGCACGTACACCCTTCATGCCTTTCTGTATCCCCCCCTCAGTGGGTAAGCAACAAGGAGTAGGTCTTTTCATCGATGAGGCGGTCAGGCAAGGTTTCACAGCCGAAACAGTGTTCGCTGAGAAGATTGCCGAATACAGAGAAGGAGGCAATTGCAAGCGTTGCAGTAGTGAAGTCAGGCACAACTGGATCCCGTTCAGTATGCAGTTTCAGTCCCATTCCACGAGCACCATCAGCCTCCAGCAATATAACGTCATAGTATTCTTTCAGGCGTTCGAGGTCTTCAAGAGGTGGTGCCTCTGCCTTGATGGGCCCCCCCCTCTTAGCGTAGAATACCCGCTCTCCCTTCTTGCACGGATAGGAGAATACCTCCTTATCCCAGAAGTAACGGTCACAGTGGTAATCCCTATCTTCAGGTAGAGCACCTTCGTTGTGGTGGAGACAAGGACCCGCTTCTGAGCTGCTGCATATGCCTCAGCGAGCTGTATCAAAGCAGTGGTCTTCCCCCCCCGCTTCCCGTGATGCAGATGCAGTTCTCACTGGTAGAGAAGTGCTTCAGTAGGGATTCTATCAATGTCGCCATACTTCACTGTAGCACCACAGCCGGCAATTTTGCAACTATTGCTCAGATTTCTTTCTGCACTGGTTCCACCAGTGTACTCTGGTAAACTGGAGAAATGAAGAGTACAGAAATAGGATTTGCAGGAGCCGATATCATTGGAAAGCGGTACGTGTTATGTGTCATTGATCATGAAGGGAAGCATCCGCGCTATGCAAGAGGGCGCAGTGATACAGTAAAGGGAAGAGAAAAGTTCTTTGCCACCATTCCTCCAGAGACTCCGCTTATGATTGTGGAGTCAGAGCTTGCAGTGCTTTCCCTGCACCTCCTTGGAGAGTCGCGCGTATACATCCAAAAAGAAACAGAAGGCTATGCGGTTTGGGAACGGGCTGGAGTGAATAGAGGAGAACGAATGGCAATTTTTGCAGCAAAGCTTCTCTACTCAACTTCCCAGCAGATTCCACTTACAGAGAGACAGCAACTGAAACTCCTGGAGATACAAGGAAGAGAGCTGGAGAGGATCCAGCGCATTACAGACGGAAGTCTCTCCATCATTGAAAAAATACAAGAGGGGGGGAGTGCAACCGAAGCTGATGTTTCACAGGCCTTTGAAAACGAGTATCAAAGCAGGGTGGGACAGTTTATGGTTGAGAAAGAGGAGAGCGAAAATCCTTCCCCCCCATTTGCAGAGGATGACGAGAGTTTTCTCTCTGGACTCTACCGATTGCTTGAAACCATAAGGTAAGTTCGCTAATGCTTGTAGGTGTAGCCGATTCCCCCCCAGATGGTTTTAATCCTGGTTCCATACGATCCTAGCTTTTTTTCTGAGCGTAGCTATCTGGACATCAATTGATCGGTCAGTTACCGGGTAATCATCTCCTTTAACCTTGGTGATGATCTGGTTTCTTGTGAAAACCTGTTCAGGATTTGATGCCAAGAGATAGAGCAACGCAAATTCAGTAGCAGTGAGTTCAATCTCTTCTCCATCGAGGAGGCATTGATACTTCTGCTGGTCCATGATCAATCCATCGGCTTGTACCGTGCGGTGGTGCTGTTCTGTTTCCTGTGTTCTTCTGAGTACGGCTCGAATCTTGCTGGCAAGCACTTTTGCACTGAAGGGCTTGCTTAGGTAGTCATCTGCACCCAGTTCCAAAGCAGTGATAATGTCACTCTCTTCCCCCCCACGTGCTGATACCACAATGATGGGTACCGGGTTATTCAAGCTATAGCGTACTGACTTGATGGTAGAAAGCCCATCAAGGACTGGCATCATGATATCAAGCACAATGAGATCAACGTGATGACTTTTCAGCGAATCGAGGGCCTGCGCACCGTGTTCAGCTTCCAGGACTGTGTATCCGAGGGATGCAAGCGTGTATCTCTCCAACTCCCGAATATCAACATCATCTTCAACAACCAAGATAGTTTCCATAGTCATACACTACTTGTATTGCACAGTGAAAGCAAGATTTCCTTTGTGATTTCACATATTTTTCATAGGTTCCAGAAAGAAAAACCACGCTCGGAGTATTCCTTGCGTGGTTTGATTTAGACCAGTCCTTAGTGACTATTTGTGCATTGCCAAGATTGTTGCAAGTTCTGGGTTCTTCTCGATATTCTTCTGAAGATCCCTCTCTCTGCTCTTATTTACATAATCCTTGTCTTCAAAGGTGTAATGGAAATTGGTATGTACATCATAAGTGCCATTCATGAGTGCATAGGCATCCTCAGTCATGACCAACTCTTCATCAGTTGGAATAACCAGAATCTTTACCTTTGAATCATCGGTGTTGATTTCGAACTCGCCGTTTCTGCTGAAACAGACTTCGTTCTTGTGTTCATCAATCTTTGCCCCCCCGATGGCTTCAAGGCCCTGGCAAGCTCCGAGACGGATGTGGCGAGCCATCTCACCAACACCTGCGGTGAAGACTATCGCATCCAGCTTGTCGCCGAAGAGGGTAGCATAACCGCCGATGTACTTTGCAATTCTGCGGGTTTCCATCTTGATTGCCAGTGCTGCTTTCTTGTCCCCCCCTTCCTGACTTGCTTTAAGTACGTCTCTGCGGTCGCTCTTGCCGCACAAGCCGATCAACCACTCTTCTTGTTGAGAACAGTGTCCATCTCTTTTGCGCTCATGCCGGTATTATCCATCATGTAAGGAATGATTGCAGGATCAATATCTCCACTTCTGGAGCCCATGATCAACCCTTCAAGTGGAGTAAGCCCCCCCATGGAAGTGTCAACACATACACCATTCTTTACAGCACTGATGGATGCACCGTTTCCGATATGGCAAACGATGACGTTCGTATCTTCATTCTTCTTGCCAAGTACGACAGCTGCACGCTTTGCGCAGTAGAGGTGGCTGGTTCCATGGAAGCCGTATCTGCGTACATTGTAATCAGTGTACCACTCATAGGGAACCGCATACATGAATGCTTCCTCAGGCATGGTCTGATGCCATGCAGTGTCGAGGATAATGGCCTGTGGAACAGAAGGCATTGCTTTTCTGGCTGCTTCGATGCCCATGATATTCGCCGGCATGTGCAGCGGTCCAAGGTGCGTTACCTTCTTCAGCTGTTCAATAACTTCATCACTTACCAATGCAGACTGCTTGAAAACCTCACCACCATGCAGAACACGGTGTCCAACAGCCCCCCCGATATCCTTCAGGTCGCTGATGACTCCGTACTCATCATCAAGCAACATTCTGATGATCAACTCAATTGCTTCTTTGTGAGTGGGGGGGGAGGAAAACTCTGCATGATATTCCTCTTTGCCATTTGCCTTATGCTCAATGGTGGAATATTCCAGTCCGATGCGTTCTACGACTCCAACAGCAAGAATATCTTTGTTGATCCAGTCGTACACCTGGTACTTGGCAGACGAACTGCCACAGTTCAAGGTTAAAATTACCATGAATGACTCCTATTATCTCTCTATAACACTATGTTAATTGATTGCAAAAGATACCCATCTATTAAAACACTATTGGACAGAATAATCAACATGAAGCGAAAAAAGAACTGATAGTTCTTTTCACCTTATGAAGGTATTTCTATTCCTGTGTTTATGGACAATTCCCCCCCTCTTCTTGCACGCGCAAACGACGCTGCAAGGCACTTTTATTCCCGTACAGGAACTGACAAGCCTTGAGTACCGAATACAGGAAGAGAGAGCTGACATGCGCTATAAGATTTCTCTTTCCACATCTGGAGTACAGGCTGAATCCTATGGTTCCTACCAGGGAGAGAGGTGGGGGGGCCTTAGCTGGAAACCAGAAATTTCTTGGGAAGGTCTTGGAACAGCAGTTCTTTGCAAATTCAAGGATTGCGTCTTTCATATCTATACGACGGTGAGATGAGCAAGGCTTTCCATGTACAGGGAAGGCAGGGTGGATTTGCATATCAACTTGCAGAGCGGAATACTTCCCGTCCCTCGGTATATACATGGCAAGGGACGAATGGAAAGGTCTTTTTCTTCTGGGATGCAGAGAGTACTCATGCAGACCTCAGTCTTGCCTGTACCTGGGCTGAGGAGGAGCGTCTCTCTCTTTCTCACGATATCTCATTGTCACAGGGAGCCCTTTCTCTCGACTGGAAGTTCAGTGGAAACGACCAGTGGCAATCTCGTTCAGTTGCCTTGGATATGAAAAGTCATGGCATACGGGCGCAGTGGCAGATGGAGATACAAGCCGGGCCCTCCCCCCCAATTTTTGGAGGGCAAAGAGGAGAGATGGAACAATCCGTTCGTTCAAAAATCAGGTATAGCCTAGGGGGGGCAATCACTCTTGAAAGCGCTATGCAGAGCAAGGTACGAACCAAGATATCAGGAGTACAGACGGAGAAGACCAGCTTTCAGGTTACTGGGAAGTGGAAGGATTATGGTATCAATGTAGAATGGGACAGCTTAAAAGGGATGAGTATTGAACTGGATACAGAAAAAGGAAATCTATGCCTAAGCAGGGAGGGGGGGATTGCTTTCTCATTGCTTTTAAAGAAGGGCCCTGAATCTAACTATCAAGAAGGATACCAAGGAACAGCTTACTCTTGCCTACTCATTTCGATTTACCATCGACCCAGGTAGTGAATCTCCTCGTGCAAGGTGATCTGGAACTCATTCTGCACGGTGGTTCTTATATATTCAATTAAGGCGCGTACATTTTCACTTGTAGCTTTTCCATCTTTATTGATGATGATATTGGCATGTGTAAGGGATACACTGGCCCCCCCTCCGATTGCATGTCCTTTTAAAGCACAGGCATCAATAAGGGCAGCGGCTTTCTTTCCTTCAGGGTTCTTGAATATGGAGCCAAGACTAGGATATTCATACAAACCTTTCGCCTTGCGATGTTTTTTAACCGTATCCTTACGTTTTCTTACCTCGCTGGTTTGTGTGGTGGGCTTCAACCGGAATCCTGCCTCATAGATGATCAAATCATCTCTGCCGGTGAAAGGGGGGGAGTGTCGGTAAGAGAACTCATCTTGATGGACCTGCATTCGATGGAGGTTTCCATCGAGGGTCATATAGTCGACATAGTAGAGCAGATCCCCCCCGATCTGTACTCCGTTCGCGCCGCTGTTTCCATAAATGGCCCCCCCACCCACGGTACCAGGGATACCACCCAGCATTTCCAGTCCTTCCAGTCCATCTTCTATTGCCTGTGAGATGGCTTTATCCAGCGGGCAACCCGAGCGGACACAAAACATCTCCCCCCCTTGTACGTGTCTACGGGCAAGGTGGCCAGTGAGAATGACGAGGCCTTCAATACCTTTGTCACTGATCAAGGTATTGGTGGCTCCTCCGAGAATTGAGAGTGGTAGATTGTTGTCCCTTGCATAGTTTATCAGGATTCTGAGTTCCTCGAAATTAGTGGGATAGGCAGCCCATTGGGCATTTCCACCACACCGAATACTACTGTGTGAGCCGAGTTCCAGATTCTCTATGAGCAGGTGGTCAAGGTTGATTTTTTTTCAACACTATTGCGTACATTGGTAGGCATGGAGACATCTTACCCTCTTTTTTTGGGGGGGTGGGCAACCTAAAGGAGCTCTCAATGCCTGTCTTTCTCTATAATACCATGAGTCGTAGTTTGGAAGCATTTGAACCCATACACGATAAGGAGGTAGGTCTCTACTCCTGTGGACCTACCGTATACAACTATGCACATATCGGAAATCTGAGGACCTTCTTGTTTGAGGACCTCCTTAAACGTACGCTACTTGTCTCTGGTTTCAAGGTAAACCATGTCATGAACATCACAGACGTCGGGCACTTGACCGGAGATGGGGGGGATGAGGGTGAGGACAAGATCGAGAAAATGGCAAGCCAGACCCATAAGAGTGTCTGGGATATCGCCCAGTTCTATACCGATGCATTTTTCAAGGATTATGATGCCTTGCATATGATCAGGCCAAATGTGGTCTGTAAGGCAACCGACCATGTCCAGCAGATGATTGATTTGATAAAGAGGCTGGAGGAGAGGGGGGGCCATACCTATGTCAGTGGAGGCAATGTCTATTTCAGCATTGATTCAATTCCCGATTACGGAAAACTGGCTCGTCTGGATCTCGATTCCCTGAAGACTGCTGTTCGTGAAGATGTAAGCAGTGATGACAACAAGAAGAATCCCAAGGACTTCGTGCTTTGGTTCACCAAGAGCAAGCATGGGGGGGAACAGGCAATGATGTGGGAATCCCCCCCATGGGGGGGAAAGGGTTTTCCTGGTTGGCATATTGAGTGCTCAGCAATGAGTATGCACTATCTTGGGGGGGAGTCCTTTGATATTCACTGTGGTGGAATTGATGCAATTCCGGTTCATCACACCAATGAGATAGCTCAAAGTGAAGCAGCTACCGGCAAGCCATGGGTGAAGTACTGGATGCACGGTGAATTCCTCCTTGATGAAACGGGGGGGAAGATGAGCAAGAGTAAGGGGGGGGAGTTCCTTACCCTTGATTTGCTGAAGCGCAAAGGCTACGATGCAATGGATTACCGTTACTACTGTTTGGGAGGCCATTACCGCAGTCAGCTTAAATTCAGCTTTGAAGCGCTCGATACTGCTCGTAAGGCCCGGGGGGGGAATGTACAGGATCGTATCCAGGGTCTGCTTAAAAATGGTGCCAAGAAGGTCTCTTTGAAGAGTAAGAAAGCTCTGCAATACCAAGAGACATTCCTAGATCATGTACAGCATGACCTGGGAAGTCCCAGAGGGATTGCTGACCTTTGGGGGGGTGTGTTGAAGGATGAAGAACTGAACTACGATGAGAAGTATACCCTCATCATGTTCTTTGATCAGGTGTTCGGTCTTGATCTCGCATCTGTTGAGTTGCCGAAGAAAGAAGATTTTCCCCCCCCTGAGGCACTCGCACTACTCGAGAAGAGACTGCAAGCGAAAAAGGAAAAGAACTGGCCGCTTGCTGATTCTCTGCGTTCTGAGTTGGATGCAATGGGCTACCTAGTCAAAGACACCCCCCCAACGGGAAGTTCTTTGGAAAAAAGATGTAACTTGGTTACTGGTGAGT
>JDSH01000110.1_pt1 | contig 27291 bp, 33 predicted proteins | sample 199451 | NCBI WGS metagenome assembly JDSH01 (sample SAMN02584198, study PRJNA231836) | bioreactor metagenome | isolation source: continuous culture bioreactor electron acceptor NO2- transfer2 day 38 after... | place: Germany: Bremen | reverse complement strand
TACAGCCGATAGTCATATTCGATTTGGAACTGCAATAACTGAGAAGGTTAAGAAAATTCTTACACTTTGATTCAACAAACAGGAAGGGTAGAATGAGTAGCATTACGATTGAGAAACCGCAAGAATTGTAGGGGGGGACTTTGATGTTGTTGTCTGTGGAGGCGGTCCTTCAGGTTTCATTGCTGCATTGGCTGCTTCAAAGGCCGGCGCAAAGACTTGTGTTATTGAAAGATTTGGTTTCCTGGGAGGCTTGGCAACGAGTGGATATGTTACTCCCATCAGTGTGTTCAGTTATAACGGTGAAAGAACAATAGGTGGTCTCCCTTGGAAGTTTGTCGAGCGTCTTAAGGCCATGGGGGGGGCAAAAATCGAACAACCATTGAATAATGTTTCGTTTGATTTTGAGTTGTATAAACTCTGCGCACAGAGAATGCTTCTTGAGAATGGCGTTGCGCTCTATATGAATTCATATATTTCCGGTTGCCTGATGAGTGATGCAAGCAATTCGATCAATACTGTAATCTTTGAGAATAAAAATGGATCAGAAGCTATCAATGGCAAAGTGTTTATCGATTGCACTGGGGGGGATGCTGATCTTGCTTGGTTGGCAAAAGCGCCCATACAGGTATGGGATGATCATGACCTCCAACCGGTATCCATGTGCTTTGTTCTTTCCGGAGTTGATACAAACTCTGAACTGTTGCAGGGGGGGTGTATGCATCATCATATGCAGGGTGGAAGAAATCAGTGTGTCCCTGTTCGTAATCTACTGATTTCGAAGATGGAAGAACTCAATATTCCAAGCTTTGGAGGACCTTGGTTCTGCTGGGTAATGCATGATGGATCTGTTGCGGTGAATATGACAAGAATTAGTGCAAACGCCTGCGATAACCGAGATTTTTCTCATGCTGAGTGCAAACTGAGAGATGATATCTTCAAGCTTGCTTCCATAATCAAGGATTCCTTTGTTGAATTTAGCCATTCATATGTTTCCTCAGTTGCCGTACAAGCCGGTGCTCGGGAGACCAGACATCTTAAAGGTAAACATATCATCACCGCAGATGAGTATTTGCATGCTTTCAAGTATCCTGACAGTATCTCCAGGAGTGCACATCCAATTGACATTCATTCTGCTCAGGGAGAGGAACAGAGTATTCATTTTCTTGAGAATGCTGCCTATGTTCCATACTCTGCCTTGATTACCGATGATTTCCCGAATCTGATAGTTGCCGGAAGAAGCCTCTCTGCTGATAAGATTGCTTTTGCATCGCTGAGGGTACAAGCAACATGCATGGGTATGGGACAGGCTGCAGGTTTCGCAGGAGCAATGGCTGCACAGAAATCTGTATCTGTCCAAAATGTGGATATTAAGGAGCTTGTTCAGGTTCTAAGAAATGAGGGTGCAGTTATTTAGGAGGAGCAGAAAGAAATATCTGTGTTTTTCGGGCACTTGTAGTATGGGCAAAGAGGGGGGGTGCCCAATTGCACGATCCGAAAATTGGTTTTTCGGTACATAGGGAAGAACGTGAACGTCTTCGTCCCCCCCATAAAGCTGTTGATCTAAACGAGTGATAGATGGGATGTATTTGACGGTAAAGCATCTGCTTTCATAGATGATTTTGTGTATTGATTTTGCTGATGATTTGTATAATGTTATATGAGTGTTCTACTGATGATAGTCTGCAGCAAAGAGAAACACACTGGTTGGTCTTGTCGTGTTGGTAAGGATGGTTGGATTGTATGCAGAATAAAGAACTGACATTGGAAAGGATAACATCAATTGAACTTAAGAACGTCAATCTGAGAAGTGTTTGCAAATATTTGTATGGCACAGACGAAGCTTCACGGCTGGAAATCTCAAAACATACTGCATTATGCCTTCCAACAGTTGCCTCTAACATCCATGAACTTGAACTAAAAGGGCTGGCAAGGAATGTGGGCGAACAACGATCCACTGGTGGGAGACGGGCGCAAGTGTATAAGTTCAACGGTATGGCTAGAATTGCTGTTGGAGTGGAACTGCTGAAGAAATGTTATCAACTTGTTGCTCTCGATTTGTATGGGAATATCCTGAAAGAAAATTCATACACTTCTCTTTTTTTGTGATACGGATGAATACTTTATGGAGTTTGGCAACTCTGTGAATACGTTTATTGATAGCCTGGGTACGCCTTTAGAGAATATCCTTGGAGCAGGTATAGCGCTTCAGGGCCTTGTTTCTGATGATGGAAAAGTAATTACCTATTCTGAGATTCTCGGAATCACTGGAACCAACTTGAAAAGGTTTCAGAAATATATAAAAGTTCCGTGCCTTCTTGTACATGATACCGAGAGTGCGGCACTGGCGGAAATCTGGCATGATACCACTATTTCGAATGCAATATATCTGGCGCTAAACCGCAACTTCGGCGGCACTCTGATTCTGAATGGCAAGGTTCATAGTACGCAGGAACCGAGAAGTTCCGTAATTGAGCATATGTGTTTGGACCCGAATGGTCCGCTTTGCTATTGTGGGAAAGAGGTTGCATTGAGGTATTCTGCTCTGCTGATCATCTTGTAGATAAGGCAGGTATGGATATTTCAGCTTTTTTTCAAGGGTGTGAAAGAGAATGAAAAGGATTGTCTGCTGATTTGGAATGAGTATCTGGACTATTTGGCACTTGCGATTGACAATATCCGAAGTGTAGTCAACTGCGATTTCATCATTGGTGGATATCTGGTTCAATTCATGACTGATAATGATTTTTCTCTTCTGAATGAATTACTGAAGAAAAGGAATTCTCTTAGTATCTTCAGTTTCAAGACAAGGCCGAGCAGGTTCAAGGACAAGTCGCCCAAGCTTGGAGCTGCTATGTTGTTCATAGATGAATTTTTTTTGAATCTCTCTAACATCGCTCAATCGATGATCTTGTGGATTTTTCTTACCTATTAGGGTTGTATTTCGTAATAGTCAAACCAACAACGCACTGATGTGGAGGTCCCTGCACCGATAGACTCGTATCTGGAGGCGTAAAATGGAAACCAGCAAGAAGCCTGAGCAATACAAGGTTGAGATCATCGGTTCAGTCAAACGTGGCCGCGGAAGGCCAAGGAATCGGATTGGCCCCCCCATTCCCTGGGACAGGTGTTAGTCGGCAAATTAACTAATCAGGGAGAACGCATACTCACCCGGTACCAGGCACTTGCGGCACACGATCCCGCCGTTGCCCTTTCTCAAGGATGGATGGAAGTTCTCTTGAATCGAAGCTGTTTCGATGGTAGTGTGTTTATAACGTATTTGGTGAAGAGGATGTTTTGGCAAGTGGCAACAAGACAAAGGGCTTCCTCTTCATTTTCTCCCTTGGGGGGGATCCTCTCCCCCCCAGTTCTTACCTTATTAAACCACAGCTTTCTCCCTACTGGAATATTTCATTTGCGGTATGAGTGGGAGTTTTCATATTCGAGACAGTTTTGCAATACATTTTGTTAAAGGAAAGGCTTGACAATTTCAGAGCTTGGTATAAAATAAAGTCAACATAAAAAAGATATTTTATTAAAGTATCTATAAAAAGGAAGTTGTTTAGAAACAGCATTACTTGGGATACAAATATTTTAGTTGGATTTGTTATTTTAAAAAAGGAGAATCAAATGAAAAAAAACAAGTTTGTGTGGTGCTGCTGGCACTATTGCTAGCGCTCGTTCTGCCTACCATGGTATTTGCAGGGGGGGGAGTATCGGAATCTAAGGAAGCCGTAACGGATGGTAGCTTGTCTACAGGGGGGGTCGTCGCTGTTGATGAAGAGCACCCTTGGATTTTTGAAAAAGATGCCTCTGCGATAAAGGGAGATGTTCGTTTCTGGATGCCATTCAAGGGAAATCAAGGAATGGATGATTTAATTGCTGAATTCAATAAGTATTATCCAAATGTATCTGTTGAACTCACAACGTACAACAACAATAATGATGGGAATATTGGTGTTAATACAGCAATTATGGCAGGTGAAATTGATGTTTTGGCAAGCTTTGGGCTGGGGGGGAATGCTTATAAACGTTGGGAAAATGGCCTATACATTCCTTTGGATAAACGAATGAAGGAAGAAGGTATTGATTTGATTTCGAACTGGGGGGGAACGGATAAGTACAGATATAATGATACTACTTATACTTTCCCCCCCTGTGGTGGACTTTCTTATTATATCACTATCAATAAGAATGCATGGGATGAAGCCGGGCTTGGTCCTATTCCCAAAGAATGGACATGGGATGAATACCTTGAAGCTTCTAGGAAAATGACCAAGAAAGATGCTGCCGGTAACACTGTTGTCTATGGTGGTTCTCAGTATCACTCCAATAACTACTGGACTTACAATGCCTATCAGCTCTATGGAAAGAATCAGTACTATGATGATTCAGGGTTGAGCCGTTGGGGGGGTGATCCTCTGATGAAGGAATCACTCAATATTCGCTATCAAGCCGATAATGTTGAGAAGATTTGGTTTCCACTTTCAAAATATCGTTCAAACAACCTCCAAACTCAGATGGTGTATATGACGGGTGAAGTTGCAAGTGCTGTTACCCCCCCGAACATGATTCGATTTATCAGAGATACTGAGAATTATCCGGTTGATTTTGTCACCTATTTTGCACCTTGGCCAGTAATGGAAAAAGGACAGGATAATTATATGTCTGGTGTTTCTCCATTCTCTCATGCTGGAATAACCTCCGGATACAATAAGGGAGATGAGGCAGCAATCTGGGCTTTCTTGAAGTTCTATAGCACGTATGGCTCAAAATACTTGATTGTTGCAGGTCACCAATCCAATTGGAATGGAACTAAATTGGCTGATTTGATTCCCTTGGTATTTGGTACTGAAGAAAACGCTAAAAAGCTTATCGATGTTGAAACTTTCGGAGAAGTTGTGGTGAATTATGAGAATCCATCATACTATGATGATATTCTTACTGCCTATACTCGAGTAAATGAATTTGTCAATTCATATACTTTGGATATTCACAATGATAAGTATACTGTCGAAGAAGGTATCAAGTTGATGCAAAGAGATTGTGATGCTGCAATCAGGGAAGAGCGGGGGGGTTACTGATCTTTCGAAATTAACTCTGTCGGGGGGGGCAGTCTTTTAGATTGCCCCCCCTTGTTTTACACTGGGGGGGGAATATGGATGCATTAAAGAAAAGGATAAATCATGAAACATCGTTGGGTATTTATTCATAGCTCCAAGTCTGATCGTTTTTCTTGTATTTATCGTATTTCCTATGTTAGCAGCTACTTTATTGTCTTTTACTGAATGGAACTTTCTATCTGGGTTTAGTGGAATCAAATGGGTAGGTTTTGGTAATTTTCGTGATATGGTGAATGATTCGCGATTTAGGTGGGCAATCAATAATACTTTCGTTTTTGTCTTCACTATCGTTCCCATATCCTTAGTTATTTCCATGGTACTTGCGTATTTTCTCAATGGAAAAATATTTGCGAAAAATTTTCTTCGATTTTTCTTCTTTATTCCCTATATATCTAGCCAGGTTGCACTTGCTGCAGTCTTCAAATTTATATTTAGAGATGATGGAATGCTGAATGATTTCCTGGTTAATACCTTGCAGATTCTGCACACGGGGGGGCCAGATTGGTTGAATAGTGATGCTTTAAATAAAATCCCAATAATTTTATTGGCAATCTGGACAGGTATCGGATATGAATTAATAATTTATCTGGCAGCATTGCAAGCGGTCCCTTCTGATTTATACGAAGCAGCAAATATCGAAGGTGCCAGTACTATCCAGAAGTTCACTCGTATCACTTTCCCTTTGATAACACCAACCACATTCTATCTCGTTGTAGTTCGATTTATTGCAGTGTTTAAGATATTTGCCTCAATTAACATTATGACGCTTGGGACGTCCTATGAATCAAACACCTCGATGGTAATGGAAGTTTATAGAAATTCATTTGTTCATTATTCATTTGGATATGCAAGTGCAGAGTCTTTGATTCTTCTGGGATTGGTACTTGCTATTACTTCTATAAATTTCTTATTACAGAAGAAATGGGTCAACTACTAGGAGTCATATATGCATCGAACATCATTACAATTACAAATAATCAAAACTATTGTTATTGCACTATTTGCAATACTGTTCCTTATTCCTCTGCTCTGGATGATATCATCCTCGCTGAAGAGCACTAATCAAGTGTTTACATCCCCCCCGTTTCGATGGTTTCCAGAAGAAATTCGTTGGATTAACTATAAGAAGATTTGGGCAAGTACCGATATGCCATTGCTGAGGGTTTTTTATAACTCTTTATTTGTCACAGTCTTTAGTACTGTGGGGGGGCAGTTGTTGTTTGCATCAATGGCAGCTTATGCTTTCGCGAGGATCCAGTTCAGAGGCAAGAATATACTCTTTACTTTATTTTTAGCTTCAATGATGATTCCTACACAGGTAACAATCATTCCACGTTTTATGATATTTAGAACAATGGGATTGTACAACAGCTTCTGGGCCTTAATATTACCGTCGTTATTTGGAGCTTCTGCAATATTCTTTCTTCGCCAATCTCATAAAAGTCTGCCGAATGAACTGGTAGATGCTGCCAAAGTTGATGGAGCAGGGCATCTCACGATTTTTGCAAGAATTATGGTTCCCCCCCTCACCATCCCTGCATTAATATCCATGATGGTTCTTACATTCATCAGTACTTGGAATGATTACCTCAACCCATTGATTTTCTTGACAAAACCAAAACTATTTACCATAAGCCAAGCTATCCGTTGGTATATGTTGGACGAACAACAAAGATATGAATTAACGATGGCCGTTGCAACGAGCTCAATCATTCCGATAGTCATAATTTTCTTATCATGTCAAAAGTATTTCATTGAAGGAATTGCTAAAAGCGGGATTAAGGGATGAATGTATGAAAGAATGGAAAACATATAATCATGATACACAACTATGTGTAGTGGGTGGTGGATTAGCAGGTGTAATCTGTGCGATTGCTGCTGCAAGGCGTGGAACAAAAGTTGTTTTAATACAAGATAGGCCTGTTCTAGGTGGAAATAGTTCAAGTGAGATCCGGATGCAGGTGCGTGGTGCACACGGAATGGAGAATAAGGAAACAGGGATACTCAGTGAAATGGAACTGGAAGCTATCTATCGTAATCCAAGGATGAATCCAAATATTTGGGATGGTGTTATCTATGAAAAAGTGAAGGGTGAAAAAAATATTACATTGTTGCTAAACACTACCTGTATTGATACGGAAATGGAAGGAGATTCTATACGTTCTGTAAGGTGCTGGCAATTGACAACATATAGTTGGCACGTTGTCCGGGCCGAACTATTTGCCGATTGTTCTGGAGATAGTGTGCTATCTGTTCCGTCAGGTGCAGAATATCGACTTGGCCGTGAGTCTTCAAAAGAGTTTGGTGAGTCCATGGGGGGGATATCCATAGCTGATTCGAAGACCATGGGGGGGATGTCTATCCTGATTCAAGCCCGTGAATTGGACCATCCAGTTACATTTACTTCGCCCAGCTGGGCCTATGTCTACGAGAATGAAGAGTTTGCTACGATTGCTTATGATGAGTATCATATTGGCCACAGAGATCATGAACTGGGTACAGATGGGTGCAATTTTTGGTGGATAGAGCTCGGGGGGGGATGGAAAGGTCTTGGATGATGCAGAGGATATACGTGATGAGTTGTTGAAAACTGCGTATGGAGTCTGGGATCATATTAAAAATTATGGGGGGATCATAATGCTGAAAATTGGGAGCTGGATTGGATTGGTTTCCTGCCTGGTAAAAGAGAGAGTCGTAGATATGTCGGGCAGTATATCCTCACACAAAACGACATACAGGAAAATCGGCAATATACAGATCTTATAGGCTATGGTGGATGGCCTCTTGATGACCACAATCCAATGGGATTTCTTAACCGTGGAGAAGTAACTGAAAAGTCCCAATTTCTTCCAACTCCATCACCATATGGAATACCATTCGGGACTCTCTACTCAATAAACGTTCCTAATCTGATGTTCGCAGGACGGAATATCAGTGCAACTCACGCTGCGATGAGCTCAACGAGGGTGATGGCTACTTGCTCAATTCTTGGTCAAGCAATTGGCGTGGCTGCAGCAATCTGTTCTAAATATAAGTTGTCTCCCTCAGAAATAGCATTGTCAAAAATTGATGAGTTGCAGCAATCTTTGATTGAGGATTATTGCTTTCTGCCAGGATTGGTGAGGACCGTACCTGCATTAACATTGAGAGCACTCAATAATCTTTCAGAAGAAGAGTCTTGCATTTTATATGATGGAAAAGAGAGATTGAGTTCTGATGGTATTGATCATTGTATCCAAATCAAATCAGGTAGGAATATTGTCTACAGTTTCGATAATCCCGAAGCGGTACAGAAACTAAGAATTGTATTTGATTTAGATTTTTCACGACAATCAGTTTCACAATTTACTCGATTTCGGAAATTCGCGATGAGAAGTCACATAGGTAAGGATTTTGAGCTAGTAAGCATGCCAAAAAAAATATGGCAAAGGAATTCTTGGTGGAGATTGACGAGGGAGATGGAAACTGGAAAGAAATATTTTCTACCAGTACCAATCACATCGATTTATTTACTCTATCGATTGGCAAAGTTGTTAAACAGATCAGAATAGTTTTCTTGAGTGCATGGGCTGATACGAATATCAACGTGTATGCCTGTGATATCTCATGAGGAGGAAATATGCAGCTTTCAACTATGACTAATATTCATCAAATATTTAATGATGATGAGGATTATTTTTCAACCAAGGAATGCATTGAAGCCTGTTCTCAGGCTGGATATCGTGTCATGGATATGAGTCTCAGTGGGATAACACAACCTGGACGATATCTACATTCTCGTGAAGCCCAATTACCATGGCTGGAAGAGGTGCATGGTGCATTGGCGAGAAGCAAAGTTCGATTTGCACAGTGTCATGGGGGGGTATTTTATGGAACAAAACTGGACCAGAAAACTAAAGATTTCTCTGAATTTGTGGAGAATATCAAGGAAAATTTTTGGTTAGCTTCAGAGCTTTCGATTCCTTGGATGGTTCTTCACCCACTTCAGTGTATCCAGTTTGAGGAGCAAGAGCATCAAAAGATCTTGGAAGAAAATATTGTTTTCTTCCGTTCTTTCGCTGAGTTAAGCGAGAAAACTGGGGGGGTGGGTATTGCAATAGAGAACATGACCAGAGGTCCTTTCCAGAGTGCAAAGATGTTGCTTGAGTTACTGGCTGGAATTGGAAATACAACCTCATTTGGGATCTGTTGGGATACTGGTCATGCAAATCTTACCAAGCAGAACCAAGGTGATTCAATTCGACAACTTGGTGAAAATCTAAAAACCACACATATTGCAGACAATAGAGGTGTTATGGATGATCATCTACTTCCATTTTCCGGTATAATCGATTGGTATTCCCTCGTGGATGCTCTAAAGGAAATTGAGTATACAGGGGGGGCGTTCTCTTTTGAGGTACATAATGCAACAAGAAATTACCCGCTTCAGCTTAGGAAACAAGTTCTAGAGCTAAGCTATGAGATTGGTAGAATCTTGTTAGGAGAATAATCAGAATAGATCTAGGATTTTGTCTCCATCCAGGTAATAGGGTTTGGCCTTGTCCTCAAATGGAGTTGTCAGTATAGGGAAAAAGGAAGATTTAATGGAAAAAAAGCCGTTGATACGACTTGTTGTTTCGGATTTGGATGGCACCTTGCTGGATAAGAAAGGCAGGTTGCCTTCTTTTGTGCACTCTGCTATTCAATCCCTGCAGCAGAAGGGGGGGATTGGATTCACATTCATTTCTGGTAGGCCCCCCCTTCCTTTCTTGCGAGGAATAATCAAAGAATTGGAATTAACCATGCCCTTTGGTGCTGCGAATGGGGGGGGTGATATATAGAAATAAAAGCATCCTCATGAAAAAATCGTTTTCGATGTGTGCCTTGCGCAGTCTTATGGAAACTGCTTGTAACTATGGAGCCACAGTTCTGTACTATCTTGAGGATATTCCCTATACCATGAATGTAACACCTTGGATTATCCAGCAACGAGGGACAATTAGGGGAGTATGTGCATGCAATACCGACAAATGAGCAATGGAGTAAAGGAAAGTTGGAAAAGATCAGCATGATTTTTGATGATGTCGGTATGCTTTACCAAAGAGTTTCTCCATTGCTCGACGCACTTGAGACTGAATACACTGTAGTCAGATATGGTACGAGAAGCTGTGAAATTATGGCCAAGGATGTTTCGAAGGGAAGAGCTATCGTGCTGTTGTCTGAAATAGTTGATATCCCATTGTCACAGGTCCTGGCTATAGGCGATGATGAGAATGATATAGAGATGTTAACTGTATCTGGGTTCGGTGTTGCAGTGGGCAATGCGGTGGAATCTGCAAGGAAAGCTGCTGATTATGTGTGTAAAGCGCATAATACTGAAGGGGGGGTGATTGAGGCAATTAACCGATTTATCCTATAAAAATATCGTATCTTTCATTTTGAAAGGGGGGGTTGTTGCATTTGGTTCCCAGAAGCGGTCAGTGGTGAGCTGAAAAACGGCCACTGAGCGGAACAAATACGGCCAGCTAAAAAAAATATCCTATACTTTGATTTCCACAGAAGTGGACAATCTATTTATAGGAGGTCGAGAAATGCTCGATTACATCAAGATTCTCCGACTCAGTTATGGCAAGAAACTGAGCGGAAGAGAGATTGCAGAAACGGGCGGTCTCCTATGCCCTCAACCAGTGGGACAAGGTCCTGCTTTCCTTCGAGAATGCAGAGCTGAAAATCGACAACAACGACTGTAAGCAATCTGTTCAGGTCTATATTCAGGGACGCAAGAATTGGGTGAATCACGCAACGATGACGGTGCCGATGCTTCCTGCCTTCTCTACAGCCTCATTGAGACAGCCGAGAGACAGGGTTTGAATCCCCCCCGCAACTATCTTGCCTATCTCTTCATGCAGGCTGCCAGGTACGACAACCTTGAGCTCACCGACGAGCAAATCGAGCCGCTGATGCCCTGGAATATAAAGCCGGAGGACCTGCAGATTGTCACCGATGAGATGAACAGGCTCTCCCAGACCATGACGCCTATAGAGAACAACTGATTCTTGATCATCATACGGTTTGATATCACCCATCTCTCACTCCGGTCCCAATCATAACATATAGAGGTGTGTCAGGTTAGTGCGTTGTTGGCTTGACTGTTACTGTGTTTCCATCTGATGCTGATAACCATATAGCTCAACAGAGAACTGAACCACTTGTACACTATACACACAAGGCTCCCAATACCAAAGAGGTAGTGGAGGCTACCAGCCGGTTCATTCAATAGATAAAAACAACTAACTATATAATGGGAAAAGAATCGTATCTCTCATTTCTAAAAGATACGATCCCCCCCTATTTTAAACCTAATGAATTCTCTATCAGCCTTTCAGCACCATGGAAATAGTTGCCTTGCATGATGCACCTGGGGGGGTAATTTCAGCTGCCAAGCGAAGCCACCCACCAAAGTGTTTTGCCTTAATGTAGTAATCACCGGGTTTGTTGATTCCCCCCCCAAATTTATCACCGTCATTATCAACCCATACAATTCCATCGATTGATATCTGTGCAGTACCGCTTATGGTTGCATTGGTACTAATTTCATGCACGCGTATGAAAATAATAGCCTCGTCCGCCCAACCAGTCTCATACGGTTCAGTAGCAAATTTGCCGGAAAAAGTTGTAAATCTATCTAAAACAACAGTATAGAATTGCTTCATTTGTTAATCTCCTCTAAAGATGAACCGGTGGAATTGACTATCGAATCAACATAGAGAAATACCCTTCGGTTGTCATTCCCTTCAATAAACAATACTGGATTGAGAAGCCAATCGATTCTCGGATACCGGCCGACTGTTGTGGCAGCAATTCCGCGCAGGTCGAATCGTTTGTTTACCGAACAAAGCTCAACATACTCGCCTTTGTCAAGGTCGACTGTCAAGGAGAAGTAATGCCAGTTAATTTTATCAGGAGTCTCGTTGTAACAGAGCTTTTGCGAGCTGTTGGGGGGGATATCGTAGAATCCGTCTGTGGATCCGTTTGAATAGCGTTTGCCCAGCCAGATTGTATCGATGCCTTTTGCAAGGGTAACCTTCTCATCCTTGGTGTCTCCAGGTGCGCTCTCTCCCTCATAGCCCCCCCAAGGTTCCTTGCTCTCCTTGTTGACTTGGAATACCTGCCATCTTTGTTGCATGCTATCATTAGCACAGTTCATGTACCGTGCTCCATAGAAGGTCCTGCTTTCTTCATCGGTTGAGTCCCAGAAGAACCCGAATGCACGGATTGCATCTTCTCCAATACCTGGAATATTCTGCTCTGCTGTGAATGTATAATACATCTCACACTTCAAAAACCCTTTATCTATGTGAGTCAGCCGCTTGATGGCAATACCTTGGCTTCCCGGAGCGGGCAGCTGATCAGCAGGGTTTGCAACAGGTCTGGTGGAAAGCTTCATTGAATACGTCCCATGAAGCGACCCATGGGTTCCTGCATATCCATATGTTGCTGAGGACAACATCGGTGGCCCCCCCCAGGATGTCCATCCTTGCTGGCAGGGTAGTAATTGAAAATATCCTGCCTGAAATTCGGCATGAGATTTATCCATCCATTCAATCCTTTGTCAAAATCATCGGCAAAAAGTATGTTTTTCAACGGCCTGTAACCATGCATTGTATCCATGCTGTTCTCCTATTCTTATATTGTGTCCAGCTGATTTGCACAACTGACATCACAATATTTGCTTAATTTTGAATGCTCATATCCATGGATCCTTTTAATAAATAAATTACTTTTATTAAATATCTGATATAAGTTGTTTAATAATGACCCCCCCGATTGTCAAATTTGTCAAGAAATCTTTTATAGGGAACCCTGCTATTTCTGCAATAGCAACTAGACGGTTTCGATATATTGCTTGATATGATTGATGGCTGCTCCCACCGCCGAGGCTTCATAGCGGTACGAGCATGTACGAATATAACTGCCTTCATCATTGAATGTATTGACAGTGCGGGCCCTGGTCCGAATTTTTTTCCAAATACTTATCCAAGTAACTACCCACATACCCGCCGATGATGACCTGGCAGTCAAATGCCATTCTGATGTTGTTGATGGCTAGGGTAAGATTATTCAGGTAGGTGTCCAATACTTCCGTATAATCTGGGTCTCCGTTCTCCACGTTGGCAAAGAATGTGGCAAGGTTTCCATTCCCATACTTTTCCAGGACAAGGGCGGAGCAGTAGGCATCAGTACATCCTTTCTGTCCGCAATAACATTTCTTGCCATCAGGGATGAGGCAGACATGTCCAAACTCACCGCTTCGCTGATTGTCACCGTAATATATGGAGTTGTTCCAGAATACTCCTCCACCAACACTATTTGAGAGGGAGAGGTATACGACAATGGAATCATTTGATTTATTCCCTGTCATTTCAGCAAGGCATGCTGCATTTGCGTCATTCATGAAAATTGCAGGATAGGGTATGTGGGTTACAAAACGACTGCAAGGTACGTCTCTGATTTTCAGCACGTAGGAATTGGTAACAAGTGATCCATCAGCATTGATGATGCCGGGAATGGATACGCCGATTCCAATCAGGTTCTCCGTTTGGATCTCATGTCGATCGATAAAGCTTTGGACCAGTGATCCCAATTGTATATAGTATGCTTCGTTGTCGTAGTACGGCGATTTGATTCTCTCGGAGAAACAGGTTTTCCCCCCCAACAGGTCGACCAGCACCAGACTGATATGGCTTGTGGTTATGTCCAATCCAATCGCCAGTTTAGCTGACGCATTCGGGACAAGGATTTTCGCTTTCCTTCCTCCGGTGGATTTGAATAGACCATCTTCCCTGATAAGTCCAAGAGCTAATAACTCTTTGGAATACGTCAGTACTGTTGGCATGCTAATATCCAAGGAATATGAGATCTCTTTATGGGATGTCTTTCCTTTTTCAAGGATAAACCGAAATACAAGATTCCGGTTCTGGTTCTTTATATTGCCATCGGTCGCGGTGGAATAACTCATAACAAAACCTCACTTTTAGAAAAGTGTTTTCTTAATAGTACCAAGTGCTGCAGGAAAGTGCAATTCATTGTTGCTGTGAGCATAGAACATTTTGAGATATTTGACATGAGTACGAGACCAAGCTTTGAAGAATGGCGAAATTCACACAATAACAGGATATGAAGTAAAGACACCGGAAAGGATTTTTCTACAGTATCAAGCAGTCTTCTCAATCAATCTACGTGTACTAGTAAACGCTTTTGGCAAGAGTAATAAGAATATTTCTACCCTGCATGATGACTCCAGCCTTATAGTGCCTACACATTGGAATGCGTACTGCTCACGTGAAAACTTTCAGACTTCACCATTCGATCACTCCTGAACCAACAGTTCTATCGTTGTCTGTTCCCTAAGGAATCCAAACACAGTCTTCACCTTATTCCTTCTGCGTGCATAACGCAGCATTGAGACCTGGTCAATGTGGTATTTGGAGAACATCATCTCGATTGCGGAAGGAAAATCACCTTTACTGAGCATCAGATTCTTGTGTGCAAACAAATCAACGATAAGTCTCTCCAAGGGTACCTAATAGACCTCACCGGCTGACTTGGGAGCTTCGGTCACCAAACGATTGATGATGATTCCATCATCAGGCCGTATTGTAGTACCTCCTTAGCCTTGGGTTTTACAAGGATTTTACCTGGGAATGTTTCAGAAAGAACGGAGAGTACAAACTCACAAGCCTTTTTCTCCAACTCAAAGAATATAAGGGAACAGACTTCGCCTTCATCAAGACAAAGATGGTGAAAGAAGTCGAGGACTGTATGAACACCTACCCAAGGAGAATTCTCAGTGGCTCAACCCCCCCACTGTAGGCACTTAGGAAGGCTTTCAATCTCACTGATCACTATATCAGCTTGCTGGAGGCTCGCTGATGAAGAAAATCAAGAAACAAATAAACGGACAAAGCTCTCCCTACCGGTAAGAAGAAATGGCAGGTGAAGACGACCGAGAACATTCTCACCAATGAGAAGTATACCGGCACCTCCGTCTATGGAGAAACAAAGGGCTCAAATCAATTTCTTGTGGGATGGGACGTGGAATGAATCAGCAGCATAGGCTTGGCTTGCAAAGAGGGACGGAGTTTCCTAAAGTTGTAATAACCACAAAACAACAAAAAGGATACCCGTCCCTATGCACGACACTATCACAATCGCCCATGGTCTCGCAAGCTTCGACGTAACGGAGGAGCCGACGACGGTCTTGTCGGTCAGGGAACAGAAAGTGACGCTTACTCGCGGCAGGATCACCGAGGAGCAGCTGGCCAAGAAGCTCCAGGACAAATTCATGGAGGTACAGTCGCTCATCGACCAAAAACGTGAAGGTTCACGTATGTGGAAGCTCTCCAACCGATACATCTATGGCACCGACGCCAACGATCGCATGGCACGTACCAGCAAGATGAACATGATCATGCATGGCGACGGTCACGGTGGTGTCCACCACCATGACGGCTTTCTGAACGTCAACGGTATTTTCGAAGGACGGTTCGACATCATCCTCACGAATCCTCCCTTTGGAGCCAATGTCGAACCTCCGACAAAGTGCTGGAAGTTGATATTCGAGTCAATCCAGCCGCCGAGGAGCGCTATCTGAAGGAATACGGCGACCTCTACCGCGAAGCTCAAGACCGGGTGAAGGCCGCGCTCAACAAGCCCATCGCCAGTTTGTTCGATTTGCCCAAGAGCGACAAGGCCAAGATCAAGACCGAGGTGCTTTTTATCGAGCGTTGCCTTGATCTGCTCAAACCGGGTGGCCGATTGGGCATCGTCTTGCCTGAAGGTATTTTCAACAACCCCCCCTCACTTGCCTACGTGCGCGAATTCACCGAAGACCGTGCCTTTCTCCGCGCTGTAGTCAGCCTGCCGCAGGAGACCTTCGTCAGCTCCGGGGGGCTAGCGTGAAATGTTCCCTGCTCTTTTTGCAGAAGTTCACCGAGGCGGAACAGCAAAAGTTTGATGAGACTTACTCAAAAGCCTGCACGGATATCGAAGCCAAGTACATCGATGAAATTAAAGCGGAACAGGAACGGCTGGAATGCGCAATCGAAGAAGCCAAACAGGCGAAGGACGCTGAACGGCGCAAAGCCCTACAGAAAGAGCTCAAGGAGTACCTGAAGGCGATGGAGGTCCGACAGGTCTGCGAGACCCGGCAAATGCTGAAGGAGCGCTTCGACTACCCAATATTCATGTACGAGGCCGAAAAAGTCGGAATCACCGCCACAGGCGAGGAGGACCAGAACGAGCTGTACCCCCCCAACGCCAACCAGCCTGCCGATTGTGACAAGACATGTCTGGAGTGGTATCGGGAGTTGGTGGCCGATCCGAGTGCTTTCGCCACAGCGGGAGGAACTGAGTAATGGACAATATGGCTCAAGCTAGGCCACGTGTTTTTAGAGTTAGTTATAGAGGTTTGCAGAGCTGGAGTGTTGCAGCTCAGTTCGGGATTAATTGGAACTGGTCAGATGAAGACATCAAACCTTTGTCCAGCATTCTCAGACGACGAAACGAGGCCGCACTGGAAACGCTGACGCCTGAATCTACGGTTACCCTACTGACCCTTCGTTTTGATGGTTCTATTGAGTCGAGAGAACCGGTCCGCATAAAAGATGTCAAAGGACGGCTATTTCGTGTTCATCCCGGTGATGTAGTTTTTTTCAAAAATTGATGTGCGCAATGGCGCAATCGGCCTTGCTCCCGATGCATTCACTGCATGTGCGCCACCTCTGAATTTCCTATTTATTCTGTCAATTTCCAAAAAGCAGATTCGGGATACGTAAAACTGTTGTTCCGGACAACTGCATTCATGGCGCTATTGAATTCGATGATTAGCGGCACATCAGGCAGAAAGCGGATTCAGCCAACTCAGCTTGAAGGGGGGGTGAAGGTACCAATTCCGCCGCTACCAATTCAGCAGAAGATTGTGGCACACTGGGAGTCAGCAGAACATGAGAGAGCTTCTGCTGAAAATACTTTTCTTGAATTAGTCTCAGAGCTAGATTTTTTTCTTGTTAATCAAACAAATAATTTCGAAAAAGTAAATCGGTCAAAAGTTTTTTTCGTTAGGTATAAACATACCCAACAATGGGATGTTAAGGCTGGACGTGCCTCTGTGTTTGTTACGGAAAATCCAGACTTCATCAGACTGGGAGATTACACCGAGGAATGTATCGAAACTGTAAAACCGTGGAATGCTCCTGAAAAAGAATGGCCAATTTATGGTGTGAATAATAAACAGGGCATCTTCCTAAATTCAATGCAAGTGGGGGGGAAGAGTTTTAACGCTCAATATAAAAGGATTGAGGAAAATTGGTTTTTTCATAATCCCACACGCGCAAATGTTGGTTCACTTGGTATTGTTTCAGAAGTACCAGTCGATGCGATAACCAGTCCTGAGTATCAAGTCTGGCGATTAAAAGGTGAATTCCTACCAAGTTTTATGGCGCTGTTGATGAAGACTGAATACTTCCTTGCACTGGTCGCGATCAACCGTGTCGGAGGAGTAAAACAACGCATGTATTATTCCAACTTAGCGGAAATAAGACTCCCAAAAGTCGCAATAGAAATACAACAGAAGTTTGCAGATAAATATCAAGAGATCCTCTCCGCCAGTAAAATAGCTAATGAAAAGCTTCTTAAGCGAAAAGAAGAAATCGAACAAATGATTCTCGGTACCCGACTGATTGAGGAGAACTAATATTTCTCGAAGTCAACAATACGTTGAGTTCTTGCGTCTGGCCTCAAGCAGCACACGGTTGGATCCACAGCCCACAAGTTTAGGGTATTCAACTGAGTGATCATCGGTTATGCTTGGAAAATAAATCAAGGTTGAAGTAAAAAAAATGGCTAGAGGAAAGAACATTAATCTTTATATCAAAGATGGCATCTCAAAATGCACCATTAAGAACTGGATTGGTGTGGTTTATATCGTTCCTCGTATCCTCGTTGAAGTCGGCAAGCAGATTGATAATTTGAATAGGAGCGGGGGGGTCTATCTACTTCTCGGTACTACTGAGAAAGATGAAGAAGCCGTTTACATCGGTCAAGCTGATGTTCGGAAAAACGAGAGGGGGGGTGTTTTGCATCGGATACTTGAACCTCATAAAAGTATCGATTATTGGACTGAGAGTATCATTTTCACAACAGTTGATAATTCACTTGGTGCTACTGAACTTAACTACTTGGAATACCGCCTCCATGAAATTGCACTGGATGCTGATAGTTATAAGGTCACAAATGGCGGATCTCCACATAAAGGAAGCTTCCTGAGGAGAAGGAAGACGAGATGGAAGATTTCATCGATTTCATTCGACTGGTAGTGAGGGCACTTGGACGTAAAGTTTTTGATCCAATGGTGACTAGGGTGCCCGAGAATTCAATAGAAGATCAGATCTTTCACTCTAAAGGGAAGAAGGCATCAGCTTTGGCGAAAATCACGGATGATGGGATTGTAGTATTGAAAGGTAGCCAGTTAGCAGAAGGGGGGGTAACTAGAAGTGCTCCAAAGCAGGTAATTAAGTTACGCGAAAAGTATAAAGAATTTATCGACAATGCGTTTGCTCTAATGAAAGATGTTAGATTCACCAGTCCATCTGCAGCTGCAGGTTTTATTGGGGGGGGTGCTAGCCTCAATGGGAATGATTATTGGGTCACTGACGAAGGGGGGGTAACATTGGGGGGGCAATATCTTGAGAAGGTTGCGCACTCCGAAGACTAGTTTGAAATTTCACAGGCAGAAATAATAGGAACGAAAGACAATTGGAATCTCAACGGAGAGAGGAACGATGATTAAACAAGATCCTTCAAACGTGTATTCTTGTCAGAATCCGTGTTTCGATAGCGAAATACTTTATTCCTTAAGAAAAGCCGCCAATACAAATTTGGTGATATTCTTGGGTGCTGGTATTTCGATGGATGTCAACCTTCCTTCATGGAGAGAACTTCTGGTTCAGCTTGCCAATATCAGTTCTATCGATCTCGATGAGAAGCTTCAACCTCTGCTCGATTCGTTCCAGTATGATGCATTCTTGGAGCAGCTAATTATTCATCGAGCAAGTTCGGAAGTAGAGATTAATAAGCTAATATCGTCAATCTTTTCTGATGTATTGCGAGGGATGTCATCTGATAATGAATCAATATATTCGCATCTCGCTCGATTTCCCTCGATCAGAGTTATCACTACAAATTATGATAATTTGTGTGCACGATTCATGGATCTCCCCCCCGTGTATTCCCCCCCATCAGAATTTATTGGTGCACAAACAATAAATGAGATATTGGATACATCATGGTGTTTAGCCCTACACGGGATGTATAACAGGCCCGAAACACTTGTTCTTTCAAGAGAAAGTTATGAGAAGCATTATCAAGAGGAATCGTTCAAGCAATTGTTTTCTCATATGTCCAAATCAGTCAGGTTGTTATTTCTGGGCTTTTCCTTCAAAGACAGGTACTATGTTAAAAATCTAATAGAAAGTTTATCACTATTATCCGCTAAGCATTATGCATTAGTAGAGTATTCTGATGACGATGAAAAAAATAGCTTGAAGCTGCGCTGCCATTTTTTTCATTTCAATTCTATAAACATGAAACTGATTCAATTGAATTCACACGAAGAAACATTGTCAAACGATATGTTTCCGAAATCTTTTCTGATGTAGGCCCGCTTGTTGAGCCTGAACTTGCGAGTAAAATCGAAGCAGCTTTTGAACTGTTCAGGGTGACTGCAACTGTTGAGAAAGGTATAAGTGAACTTCACGAGTTGGAGATTCGGACCAATGGACGCCAGCTTCCTGCAAAATATTCAGGATATTTTCTAAACGCAAAGATGAGGGAGGCCTTCATCCGTGATGATTTGGAGGAAATATCTAGATTCGAAAAGAATATAGAAGAATGTTCCTCCACAAGTACTAGATATCAGCTCATGCTTAGTCTTGGCCATAGCTACCTGAACTCAAATAGATACGAAAAAGCGTTGGAAGTGTTGAGTAAATGCAAACTGGAGAGGCCTGAGGCTTTCACTCCTGACTTGTACTCATGGTGTGCAAAATTCAAACTCGGATTGCTTGGAGACTATGAGAATGCAATCAGAGATTTTCTTGATGAGCACGGAAACATCAAGGCCGATGTATCGGATGATTTACAATCAAATGTCTATCAGATAATTGGTGAAATGGGGGGGCTTTCAGATAAGAATACAATTATTGCTGCAGAGAATTATCTCCTTCTTGCTTATAAGTTGTCCGCTGATGTAGAACTGCTCGAGGATTTGGGGGGGTTCTGCCATCTGCAAAAAGAAAAATATTTTATCGAACAACACCACTACCCATCAGATATGGAATTAACTGTTGCACGTAAATATTTTGAGGATGCGATATCATCAAGTGTAGAGAGTATCAATAGATGCTATCGGAGAATTGCCGTTGCATTTTTAGAGGTTCTGGAATTGTTAAATCTACCGATGGAATATATACAATGGCATGATAGACTCAAGGATTATATTTCTAAGCCAGCAGATCGTATAGACAGATTCTTTGCCTTAGCAAAATTCGAGATAATGTTGGACATAGAAAATCCCTCATCTATGAGACAACTAGATGAAGATAAGAGGAAGCGGGCTTTTGAATTCAAGGCTTTTTTTTAAAAGGAGATTTTGATTCATATCTGCGTCTGATGAAAAATCGAATCGACAATGTCTATTGCTCTGACCAAGACAAACAGAGAGAGTACCTATTGCATTGTTTAATGCAAAGAAATTTGATGAATTTAAAAATCGAATCACTTTGTTTGATTCTACATGCAGCCCATTCGAAAGAGAATTATCTACGGCTTTGCTTATTGAAATTGATGATCCTGCATATGCAGAAGAACTTCATGTTAAACTTGCAAAGAGATATGATTCTATATTCGCCTGGAACGAATTGTTGGCATTTTATAGACGACATAATAATCTAGATGGATTGATTAAAGCATATAATGACATCCAAGCAAATCACTCACATTTAATCGAGCAGAATCCTTCTGCATACTATACATCGCTATTTTATACTCTCCTTAATAATATCTTGGATCTTGAAGCTGCATATAGGTTACTAAAAGGACTAGATTCAATAGTGCCGGAGAGTATTCTTTATATGCATAAAATGGATTTGGCTCAGAGAATCTTTTGTTTAGATGACACTAATATATTTGCCAGGAAGATAATTGAAGACCTCGAATGGAAGATAGATGTTAGCCGCGAAAAAGTGGCAATTATAGAGTATCTGATACTTTCACTTCGTTTCGAGGAGGCGGAGAGAGAGATTGTAGAGTTTCAAATAGTGGGGGGGAATAATACTTCTCTGCTTGAAGGTTCATTAATATTTCAGATTTATAGACAAAAATTCGAAAATATCGATTCAAGCATTGATTATAGTTTGATCCCTATAGGAAAGTATGTAGATGATGTGAGTACGGCCTTGATGTTCATCAATAGATTCCCTAAGAGAATGTATCTAGAAGGGCAGAAGGTTTGTCTGGATGTTCAGACTTTAGCGGCCATTTACTCGAAAAGTCAAATTAAGTCTTTGCTTTATGCCGATGAAATTTTTATCACTCACGCTTCCATATATCAGTTGTTCCTGCTGATGGGTAATAAGCAGGGAGAACAGTTGGATGACAATTTTTTTTCTTTGAGATAATCAAGTGGATTATGCAACATAAGGATAGAATAGTTATTGGTGGTTGCTCTATGGACGATTTTTTTCAATAATGTGTCGAATCCTCAAATCCAGAACTTTCTCAGATTAATACAACTTGAAGGGTATCCTGAAAAGCAACATATTTTTTTTATCAGTTATTAAATGGCAGGATAATTCTTTTGGCGGATAAGAAAATTCAACAGACCAGACATCCTGTTTGTATGAAATTGAGCGAAAATAGAGAGTTTAATATCCTATCTGATTTATCATTTGATAATTGAGAACTTTGTCGATCTCAGAATAATTTGAAATTGTTACCCGTATCTGGATAGTGGAAATTGTTGAGATTGAGTTCCTGCCACAACAATAGAAACTATTACAGAATTGGAGGCTTTTATGAGACTTTACCTTGATACGAACATTTTTTCTAGTGGAAGGAACGGCAAGCTTACCGAACTATTTTCACTTTTTGATACAAATAAATCCATGTTTAATTTTTTCTATTCACATGCACATATTTTAGATCTTTCAAATGATGATACGGATGAGAAGTATGAAGATCTTTCATTCATATCGAATTATGTAGACAATCAATACCTTGCCCCCCCTGTTAAGGATATAGATAACATTGTTGTGAACATCAAGAACCCAAGGACTTCTTTCGAGGAGTTTCTGAAATCAAGCAAAAACCCTTCGGTTGAAGACCCTTATATTAATGATGAGCTTGCGTATATGAATAAGAAATATGAAGCCTATCCTCAAAAAACAATGAGTGAAATATCATCGCTCAAACAATCAGAAAAAATTGATGAATTCGAAGAAAAAATTCTGATTATTCGTTCGTCAAATGCATCATTCGAAGAACGAGTGGTAGCGCACGGATATCTCGAACAGTTGGATGAGAAGAATTTTAGAAAACTTCGAGGTTTTAATAAGAGATTTTTCACTTTGAAAATGGATAAGCCAGAAGATATCGAGACGATTGATTATACAATAAATAGTTTGATACAGCAGAATCCACAAAAGCTCCTTGATGTCTACCCAATACGCTTTATTTTATATTTTTTTCTATTTAAACTATTTGGGCGTGGATGGTGAAAGCAACAACAAGAAGAAAGCGAAAGTTTTTAACGCTCAAATTGATGGTTGGCACACACTTTATGCCGGATTTTGTGATGTATTTATTTCAAATGATATTGGTTGCAGGGAAAAAGCGAAAAGGACGTATGAAAAGTTTGATATTGGTACTGTGGTAGTTTCTCCACAAGAATTTATTCAATCGTGTAGAATCTTGATACCCTCCATTTATCTAGGTCCCAAGAATTTGCAAGTAATTGAGAAATATGAACAAGACTCATTTGTGATAACTGAAGTTAAATTGGACCACTTTTTCTTAGGTGTTTTCGATTACTGTACTCTATTTAAAACGAAATCTGGCAGATTGCACAAAGCCATTTATTATAGTAGTACCTTTCGTACCATCGAACAATTTCCAATAAGTGAGATATCCATTGTTTTAAGATGGATCAACCCAAAGAGATTAAAGGAACTGGATCCTCAAGTATTAAACCAGATGCACAAGAATGATCCTACCTCAATTATATATCATGATGAGCATAATAAATTACAGTTTCTTCCAATTCCTCCTTTTCTTATGCTTGAGATAGTGGCGATCTCCTTGCAACAGCTCCAAGAAGGCGGTGACCAGGGTAAAGAAAACCACCAAACCCCCCCAAAACAAGATGGCATAAGAATCAACGGTATAGTTGAGGATACGAGTGTGTGCCTTCGACGAGGCACCCCCCCTACCAGTTTACCGAAGTAAACCCGTCCAACTGCCGAGATAAACCCTACCATTCGAACATGGTATGGTTTTTCCATAATATTTTTTTTCACATATCCTCACCGCCATGTTTTAAGGTGAAAGCGGAAGCAGTGATTCTACCTCTGATGGAAGTACCCAGAACTTTATTGCCAGCCAATCATTCCAGGCCAGTACTCCTCATAAACCTGAGAACAGAGAATCTTTGACGAAGCCCCCCCATATCGAAGCTCCATGAGCTCCCGCAAGATATTTTCAGCATCTTTTCTCGGAGGTTCGTTCAGCGACTCATCGATGAGCAGTAAGGGAAATCGGCAGTAGTACGCAAGCTTCTTGTCATCGAAAAAAAATTTACATCGATAAAGCCCTCGGGAATCTAAATGATCGGCTGGGACTCCGGAGAAATGAGATTCAGTGATGATGACCATCTGCAGGGAAAGATCTCTGTGCAGTATATTACCATAATAGTTCTCTCAGCTATCCAGAAGACTATGATGGAGCAGAATCTGTATCGGAGTTACACCATCTATAGTCTTTTGGATGTGTTGGATGTGATCGAATATTATGAGTATGATGGTAGATTCCTATGTTTATATGTAGAAAATGTTATAGTTGAGAAATTGCAGAATATCATGGAGTATTTATATAGGAGGTTTCTATGGATAATGAAAAGGAAAGGCTAGAAACGATTATCGTGAGATTACTTGTTGAGCTCCCTGAAGGTATCGGTCTTTCCCCCCCTTTTGTTTTTCATAGGTGGTTACCTAGAGAGAATGAATGTCTTACTCATACGTCAAATCATTATCAGTTCCGTATCTGGTTTGATCTGGATTGCGTGAATAGTCTTTATGATATTAATGAAGATGATATACCAAAAATGGTAAATGTTTTAGTAGGGAAAATGCATGTTGAGCTCTCAATTCCCAATATTTCTCCGGAGTTATCGAAATACATTTTCATGTGTGGAATGAACCTTTTACAAAAAGAAAAAAATGGATTTATCCGAGTTTGTAGATTTGGAGACTTCGTATAATGACCTAGCGAAACAGGTGTATATAGAAACTCTTGATACGATTAACACTGTTATATCCATAGTTCGAAATGAACGTGGGCAATATTGGAACTTACCAATACCTAATGAAGAAGGGAATGAAATGAGTTTCTTTGTAAGCTCAAAGGCAAAAGTAAAATCTTCCAATTTTCCCTTTGTCCCATGGCATCCACCGTTGGGTTATACGATCATCTGTAATATGGAGTCTTCTGAAAGATTCATACATGAAGAAGATTGGGCTATGATACAGGAAAAATTATCTAAAAATCAGTCAAATACTTTGATTAAAGAGATTATTGTCTATGCTGAACAGCTTTTAGCAGAAGGGCATATACAATCCGCACTCATTTTATCTGTCGTATCTCTTGAACTATCATTGAGCTCATTTTTGAAAAATCCACATCTTGAGTTGAAAGTAGAATCTGTAAAAGATATTCGGGGGGGTGACTTAGAAATCCAAAATCTTAAAAAGCTTCACGAAAAACTTGGATTAAGGGGGGGTAGTATTGCTGTTTTGTTACCTCTCATTCTGGCAGAAGACCAGTTCCCCCCCCTGATCTAATAAGAATATGCAGAGAAGCTGTTGAGGTGAGGGGGGGGAATATAGTACATCACGGACAAAGAAAATTAGATTCTGCTAAGATTCGTGAATATATAGGGGGGGGAATTAGAAGTGCCATTGAGATACTATCTTTCTAGCTTGATTGTTGCTGTCTTGTGAATGTCAAGGAGTTTTTTCTCTCTTATGCACTAAGGTGACTTCGTTGCCATTTTCATTCCAATATTCGACACAAGTAGAAATAATACTCTGATTTCCAACAGCCCCCCCGCATATGCCAAGTAGTTCTTTTCCCGGAAAGGTGAGATTAATAATTCCATTCAAAATATAAAAAGCTCCTCGATTATCACTTTTAGGAAGTATTGTGAATTCATTTTGAAAATATCTGCAATTGATCGGATTGCTTGAAGCAAATTCCAAATCAGGATTATATCCGCTCCCAAAAACACTTGAATCGATGGAGATTAAGCCAATTCCTTGTAACTGAATTAGGTCATTATAGGTGAAATCCGTTTTGATCTCTCCCAAAACGCCTTTACTGTGGATGATGATATAAGGTTTTCCATCGATGTAAAAAAGAAAGGATAATAATTTTTGGAAGATCTCTGCTTCATGCGGACTTATCAAGTCAACGATTGAAAGAACTTGTTTTGAATAACTCCCTGGTTGCTCTGTCTCTCCCGCCAGAATTCTTCCCCCCCATAATCTTTGTAGATCTGTGTTCGAGTACATCGATGCTCTCTCATAATGTTGATTTAGCCAATCCAAATCAATCTTATTAATTGACTGAGGGTTAATATTTTGCTCTGCAGCAAAAGCGACCACTGACATGTAATTGATCATCCTCAATTTTTCTCTTTCAACCACTCGTTTGTGAGCCTGGCTTCTTCTAGAGAATAGCCACACTCCAGCATGAGCCTTGTTAGTTCAATCTCACTCTTTGAAATTTGTTTTTTTTCAGATTTCTGGTTTTATTGATTGGTTCAGGAATCCATTTGAATATTCTTTCACCTAGTTTGCCAAACAAGACTTTCGCGGCCTCGGTATTTAGAATATCTAACTCATTCATGATTTACCTCGAATTTCTTTGGAAATAGAATTATTGTTCATTCTCTGTTGATCCCCCCCACCATTGTATTATTAATAAAATGAAACTGTAAATGTTGACTGCAGCGCATCGTGTTCAACCAACGTACGCTAGCAAATTGAAAATAATGGTAAATACCATAGTTTCGCTAATTTATTGACCGATTCCTGGGATTTGCATGATAAATGAACTAATTGAGGCAACCGCAGCAGCAAACTGTACTGATTTACTTGTAAATGAAGACAATCCCCCCCTTAAGGCTGTTTTTATTAATCCTTTTCGTGGAAAGTTTTTGGATAATTCTTCCTTTATTGTTTCCAAGCTATCGTTTATTTCTTCCTGCTCTTCTGTGCTGAACTCATCTGACAACTTATTTTTAACTTCACTAATGAGTGTCATAAGGGTGTGCATATCAACACCATTATTCATTGTTGCATTGATTGTGGCCTGGTCATTCGCCAGATTAACTTGTCCATTATTTACAGTAATTGAGTATTTTACGTTTTCATCCATTCCCATATCAACCCCCCCGATTTTCTCAAGAAATTTCGATATATGGCTAATTAGTACAAAAACAACACGTTGGTTAAAATCATCGGACATGTCTTGATATTTGGTTGATCTTGAATATGAATCTCCAATCCTGGCGGGTATGTCTATTTGAGTCTGGTCGCAGTATTTCAATATATTGTAAATATTGCTGACCTCTTCAGCATCAGTTGAACCCAAATCAAAGATTAGTCTGTGTGATTGGATTACTTGTTGGACCTCATCTGCAACTTCATAGGAAGGTGGTCCACAATCATCAATGAAATCATTGATGACAGGTTGAGATTCTATGAAGGATAAGAATTTTCTCAGTACATCATTGTAGTCCTCATAATTCACTCGCATCAATCGACTAGAGATACCCTTAAATTCAAGTAGCAGTTTCCGT
>JDSH01000109.1_pt1 | contig 27622 bp, 28 predicted proteins | sample 199451 | NCBI WGS metagenome assembly JDSH01 (sample SAMN02584198, study PRJNA231836) | bioreactor metagenome | isolation source: continuous culture bioreactor electron acceptor NO2- transfer2 day 38 after... | place: Germany: Bremen | reverse complement strand
TGGCTTAAGAGTGCCTTCCCATAACCTGTACTGTAGGCAGGCAATTTATTTCCAGGATTTGAGACTACTCGAAACTTTGAATGAAGCTCCATTTTCTCTAGATACAACACATCAAGATTGGAGAGGACTCCGAAGTACAACGTCTCTTCTGTCTTTTCGTTGATGTTGAGCAAAATGGATTTGATTTTATCCAGAATGTCAGAATTGCTGATGTATTTGTTACCAAGGACGAAAAGATTTTCACCTGGATAATACCTCTCTTCAAGCTTGTTGTAGCTGAGGTATTTTCTCTCTGAAAGTGTATTCACCAATGGATGAAGGCTGCTTTTGGGTATTGCAAGGATGCGAGAAAGTTCAGAGAGTGTTATTCCCTGAGCCTGTGCTACCTGCTCTAGGATATCCAAGATTCTTGTTGTTGTGCGATGTAAGGGTCCAGCCACAGCTTCTCTCCTATATTCGTATATAGGAACAACGTTCGAATATACGTATATAGTTTACATGATTTGTAGCAATTGTAAAGAGAAAATATTGATAATCAACTGAAAAAATTGAGATACATATCAGAAGATAGTCAATTAAATCTATTTAATATAAAGGTATAAGATAATTATTGCTTTGAATTATGGATAAAGAAGTTTAAAATTCAGTTTTGTCTAGGCTATGAACCTATGGTAGGGTTAGCAAGGGAAGATTGAGTGTAGAAAGTGCATTCTCCCGATTATTTATCATAAGGATGAGTACATGTGGCAGTTTGACATGATATATAAACGGAAGTCCTTCCATCTCTTTCGTGGAGTCGAGCGCTCACTCACAGAGGGGGGGGAACTAGAAGAAATCAATACAGCCTTACGTGCTTGTAAACCTCTTGTCGGTGGTATCAAGGTTGCAACGAAGATTGTTCCGGCCAATGAGACAACCTGTAGAAGAGGAGAAACGCACTGCATTCTTTTCTACAGTGAAAAGAAGGAAGGATACCTGGAGAATATTGGTTATATCGGGGGGGAACAGATCGACCTTTATCTGGCCTCGAAAGATATTGGTGCTCTCTGGTATGGGATCGGGAAGCCAATAGAGGAGAACCTCTCTGGGCTCGAATATGTCATCATGATCGCCTTTGCGAAAATACCACCAAAAACTTTCCGCAAGAATATGTTCAAGGCAAAGAGAAAACTGCTTGAAGATATCAGGGAAGGCGAGGGCTTTGATGAGATCCTGGACGTGGCAAGATTCGCCCCCCCCAGTGCATGCAACAGCCAACCATGGTATGTGTCATGCGAGAAGCAAAAACTCTTAGTGTATCGCCATACAAAGCCAGGGAAGTTTGGAATTATGCCAGAGGGGGGGAGCGTCTCATACTACAACCAGATCGACATCGGTATCTTTCTGGTCATTCTGGAACTCTGCCTGAAACATGAAAGGCTTGTATATGCAAGATCCTGCATATTTGAAATAGTGGGAATGACATGAACCTTCTAGCACAATACCAGATACAGGAATCATGAAACATATGAAAGAGAAAGTGGTTTTCTACGTACATGGAAAAAAATGGCAGCAAGGAAGAACTTGAGCGCCTGAAACCATTACTACAGGAGAGAGGCTATGATGGGTATGCCATAGACCTTCCAGGGCATGGCCAGAGTACAGAAGATCTCGTGAGTTTTACTCCATGGGGGGGTACCAGTCCTCTATTACAAACCTCCTTTGGAATGCTTTCAAGGGATTATGCCCATGTCACGCTTCTTGCAAACAGCATTGGCGCATATTTCTCCATGCATGCCTTGCAAGGTCTAGCTATAGAGAGAGCTTTATTCGTCTCTCCTATACTTTCCATGGAACAGCTTATAACCGATATGATCGGTTGGGCAGGTATTACTGAGGCAGAGTTGCAGAAGAAAAAAAGAATTTCACACGGAATTTGGAGAAACACTTTCTTGGAATTATCTTCAATTTGTTCGAAATAATCCTATTAATTGGAAAATTCCAACCTCTATTCTGTATGCAGGACATGATACGTTGACCTCCAGAGACACCGTCGATTCCTTCGTCAATTCTCATAATGTCGCTCTCATTGTCTATGAAAATGGGGGGGAGCATTGGTTCCATACACCTGGCCAAATAGAGGTCCTTGACCAGTGGATTCTGAAGCAACTGTAAGGAACCTATTGTGTTTCTCTATTCTACCTGCTGAAACGAATTGAAGTAATTTATACTGTGTAAATATGGTTGGTGAAGGCTGGCCCCCCAGAGTTGGACTCAGGCATAAAAAAAGGACGAACTGAGAAGCTCAATCCGTCCAATTTTGATCGGGGGGGCGAAAGGACTCGAACCTTCGATATCCTGCTCCCAAAGCAGTGCCCTAGCCACTGGGCTACGCCCCCCCGAAACTTTTTGGAGTATACGCACTTGAGCTTGGAAGCGTCAAGGGGGGGGTAGGATACAGAAATATGGATAAGAATACATACGCGAGTTTGATATACGAACGATTGGACACGCTCCTACCAGAAGATATTCAGTTTCTGGAGCAGCGTGACCCCCCCTTCAGATTCCTAATTAGTGTCATCCTTTCTGCCCAGACAACTGACCGAACCGTCAACGCAGTGGTGCGAACGTTGTTTGCCCTCTACCCCCCCGATGCTCCCTCCCTTGCCAAAGCAAGAAGGAAGATGTGGAAGAGATCATCTTTCCTACCGGCTTCTATCGAAACAAGTCAAAGAATATCATTGCCTGTGCACAGGCACTCGGAGATGGAGGGCTTCCTGAAACCATGGAAGAGTTGGTCAAGCTTCCTGGAGTGGGGGGGAGAAAGACAGCCAGCTGTGTGCTGGGTGACATCTATGGTAAGCCGGCCATTATTGTAGACACACATTTTGGAAGAGTCGTGAACCGGCTTGGGTTGGTTTCAACCAAGGACCCGGAGAAAATTGAGAGGGAAGTAGCTTCTCTTCTGGAGCCACGCTTTCATTACCGGTTCTCCATGACAGCCAACCTGTTTGGAAGAACCACCTGTCATGCAAAGAAACCAAGTTGTGAGGATTGTCCGTTCAGTGATGTCTGCCCGAGTCGAGATGCTTTTCTAGAGAAACATTCCAAGTGATAAGCTCTCCATCTCTCTGGATTGTGAGAATGGCTAGTGATACATCCTTGATAATGATCGGTTCAACAGGGAAAGTAGTATCTATTTCACCAAGATAGATACCATCATAGGGATAATTTGTTCCCAATTGTTCGCGAATCTGTGCAAACGGTGTACCTTGAATGGGGGGGATATGCAGGTGTCCCTCTTGGTACGATGCTGCGCTGAGTGTAGCAAGCGGAAGATGTGGACAGTCCACAAAAGGTAGGGCCTCCTGCTTGTTAGCCGGGCCTAGAATGATGCATGCTTCAAGTGTAAGTAAACTAGGGTTTCCATGCAAAGTGTATAAGCTGTCCCTGAAAAATTTCAGGTTTCTTCTTAGCTCTTTGCCTAATCGAAGGATGTAATAGTTCTCCATGAGTGTAGCATACTGAAGGAGATAGGGCTCAGCAAGGGAAAAAACAGAAAAGATGATGCCTTTGTCTTTACACAAAAGCTGTTATCTGGTAATTTGGCTAAGGTTGAAGTCTATTTGTACGACACCCTTGTACTACTGCTCACGGGCAAGGGCTTGCCTGGACAAGGTGATGCGTGATTTCAACAGGCCCTGGTTCGGCCAACGAATGAATTATTAAGGATAAGGTGGATATAGCTATGGCTCGTAGATGTGAGATTTGCGGAAAAGGAACGGTTGCCGGAAATAGTGTTCCGAGAAAAGGACAAGCCAAGAAGCATGGCGGTGTTGGTCAACACATTGGTGTTACCACTAAGCGCGTATTCCGCCCCCCCAACATCGTGTCTGTGAAAACTTTGGTCAAGGGGGGGACTCCCCCCCGTACCATTAAAGTATGCACACGTTGCTTGCGGAGCGGTAAGATCGAGAAGCTCGTATAACCATACATACGTCATCTCGATTACCAGAAGAGCCCAGCATTGGGCTCTTTTTGTATAATTTTGCAAGACATGTTTTCAGTGTTTTGTTCACTATGTTGAATTTTTCTCGGAGGTGGTGGTAATGAATGACATACGGGTACACGCAGTAGAAAGCATCAATCTAGTTTCACAGGATGGTTTGGAAAAGCTCATTCGAATTCTTCGCACCTCCGGAGAGACACACCAAGTAGTAGTTCTTGCCCCCCCATTCACAGATGAGAATCTGGAACTCACCAACCTCTTGCACCTAGCCATGAAACGTGATGAACGGCTTTGGTCCATGCAGGAACAACGCTTCACCCGTTGGACTACCTTGGTGGAGGATCTGCTTGCTGTCCCTGCCGGGACCAAGGTTCTGGACAGAATCAAGCAAGGGTTTGCAGACCTGGAAGATATCCTTCGTTCAATCTGGTTGGTTCAGGAAATCAGTGAAGGGGGGGTGGAGCGCTATGCAGGTACACTCTGTGACAGTTGGGTTGCTGACCTTGCCTGCCATTGGGCAAATTTACATAACCTTCCATCCAATCTCCTAGGATATGCTGACTCCCTGAAGAAGCATAATGTTGATGAAGCAGTACTGTTTGTCTATGGAGCTGTAAAGGAAGGTCAAAGCGAATACGCTGCAGCATCCCTTGCTTCGCAGCTTGAAGCGGTTGGGGGGGTAACCTTCTGGAATAATAGCTCCTTGCTTCATAATGCTGACCACAGGGAAGTTCCTTCTGCTTTGGTTATCCGCTCACTCTCTTATGCAGAGGCTACAGAGCTCAGCTTCTTCGGTGCTCCCATTATTCACTCTCATGCACTTGTCCCTGCCATTGCTGCCTCCTTGGATGTGCAACTTCGCTGTTGGGAAGACGAGGAAGATCCAGGGACCATAATCAGCAAGCATGGAGACCAGAGAGAACCCAATAGGGTGAAGGGCTTTTCCATTATCCATGACATTGCCCTTATAAATGTGGAAGGAGCTGGAATGAGTGGTGTTATCGGCATCGCAAGCCGGCTCTTCTCAGCCATGAGAAAGGCTTCCATTTCAGTTGTCCTTATCAGCCAGGCTTCCAGCGAGTACTCCATTTGTTTTGCTGTCCCTGAGAGAGAGGCAGAGCGTGCCAGTACAACCGCGAAGAAAGAGTTTGCTCCTGAGCTTGAGGCTGCCTCCATTCAGAGTATTGAAGCTGAAACAAGCCTTGCCGTCCTAGCCGCTGTAGGTGAGCAAATGACAGGCCAGGCAGGAGTAGCCGGCAAGTTCTTCTCATCCTTGGGCAAGGCTGGGGGGGTAAATGTCATTGCCATTGCACAGGGCTCGAGTGAAACAAACATCAGTGCAGTTATCAAGGGAAGTGACAGCAAGAAGGCCTTACGGGCACTGCATGCACGGTTCTTCCTTTCCAAGCGAGCAATTTCTGTTGGGTTGCTTGGCCCAGGAAATATTGGGGGGGGTACTCTGCTGCAGCAGATTGCAAAGGAGACCACCAGACTGAAAGAACAGTTTGGGCTCGATATTCATATTCGTGGTATTGCCAACTCAAGGAAAATGTTGCTTGACCAGGATGGTATCGATCCAGGAGACTGGAAGGAACGCTTTGACAAGGAAGCTGTTGAACTCGACCAGGACCTCTTTACCCGACACATTGGCGCAACCTATTTTCCGCACTCCCTGATCATAGACTGTACGACCAGCAGCAAACTTGCTGAGCAGTATGTTTCATGGCTCGAGTCAGGGATCCATGTCATTACCCCCCCGAACAAGAAGGCAGGGACGGCTCCCATGGAGTACTACCAGAGATTACTGGAGACTTCCATGCGTACAGGTAAGCGGTTCCTCTATGAGACCACCGTTGGTGCAGGGCTTCCCATTATCTGGACCTTGAAAGACTTGGTCCAGACAGGGGGGGATACCGTACACCGTATTGAGGGGGGGATAGTCAGCGGCACTCTTGCCTGGCTCTTCTCCAGCTATGATGGTAGTGTTCCCTTCAGTTCACTGGTGAGACAGGCAAAAGAGATGGGCTATACTGAGCCTGATCCAAGAGATGATCTCTCAGGCATGGATGTAGGCAGAAAGACGGTCATTCTTGCAAGGGAGTTGGGGGGGCATTCCCTGGAAGTGGAAGACATTCCCATCCAGAGCCTGGTTCCCGAGTCTCTCGATGGTTGCTCTCCAAGTGAGTTCATGGAAAGATTGGAAGCAATCGATCCTATTATTGAAAAAGCATACAAAGATGCTGCAGCGAAGGGAGAGAAACTCCGCTATGTCGGGATTGTTGATGAAGAAGGTAATTGTAGTGCTTCCTTGAAGAGCTATGCGAGTGACCACCCATTTGCCCAGGCAAGCGGAACTGATAATGTAATCTGTTTTACCACCGACCGATACTTGAGCCAACCTCTGGTGATCAAGGGACCGGGAGCAGGAAGGGAAGTTACTGCCGGTGGTGTATTCTCTGATATTCTTCGATTGGCAGCCTATCTTGGGGGGGCCAGGATCTAGGAGGACGTAACGATGAAGTTTGTATCAACAAGGAAGAAAGCTCCCAAGGTGAGTGCCAGCGAGGCAATTCTGCAAGGGCTTGCCCCCCCTGATGGAGGCCTGTATGTGCCCGAGTCATTTCCCTCCCTTTCCCATCTAAATGTGCATGAGATCTCCTCATACCCGGAACTGGCATATGAAGTGCTTGCTCCCTTCTTTGAGGATGATCCTCTGAAAGAGGACTTGGCTCAGATATGCATGGATGCCTTCAATTTTCCGGTTCCCTTGGTTCCCCCCCTCAGAGGCGAAGAGATGGTCCTCGAGCTCTATCATGGACCGACGGCTGCATTCAAGGACTTTGGTGCACGCTTTCTAGCTGCAAGCATGGAGAAGATTCTGGAGAAGCAACACAGGAAACTCACCATTCTGGTTGCAACCAGTGGCGATACCGGTGGGGGGGCAGTGGCAGCCGCTTTCGCTGGACGAAAGGGTATTGATGTAAAGGTTCTCTTCCCCCCCAAGGGAAGGGTGAGCAAGCGCCAGCAGACCCAGCTGACTTGCTGGGGGGGTAGCAATATTGAGGCATATGAGGTCGATGGCAATTTCGATGATTGTCAGAAGATGGTCAAGGATGCGTTCATGGACCAGGAGATTGCCACCAAGTGGGGGGGACTGAGCAGTGCAAACAGTATTAACCTCGGAAGACTGCTTCCCCCCCAGAGTGTGTACTATGTATATGCTTCCCACCTCTACTACCAGGCTACTGGAAAGAAACCAACCTTCATCATTCCAAGCGGAAATGTGGGCAATAGCTGTGGGGGGGCCTACTGGGCTCTGAGCATGGGAGCTCCCATTGAAAGGATTGTACTTTCCGTGAATGAGAACAAGACAATTCCTGACTATCTGTTCTCCGGTAACTATGAGAAGCGGCCTTCTGTAGCTACCTTGGCCAACGCGATGGATGTTGGGGGGGCTCCGAGCAACATGGAGCGTCTCTTCGATCTTTATCCAGATATCGATACCATGCGAAAGATGGTAAGCGCTTGGTCTGTGGATGACGAGACTATCAGGAAGACGATCAAGGAAGTGTATGATGAGTCAGGGTACATTATGTGCCCCCCCCATACAGCTACAGGAGAACGAATAAGAAGAGACCAATTCAGTGGCAAGCCCACCATTGTCATTTCTACTGCCCACCCTGCAAAGTTTGAACAGGTGTAGAACCCCCCCTGCTAAATACCGAGGTACCCATTCCAGAGAACCTGAAGCAATTGCTCGATAAAGAGACTTCCTTCAAACAGGTAGGGAAGGAGTATCGGGAGTTGTTTGAGTAGGGTGATTTGGTAGAAAAGAAAGCCACACTGTGCATCAATACTTGATTCCCAGTGTGGCCTTTAAGGATTGCTGAATTAGCTAAAAATAATTGGATTGCTTATTCTACGTCCCCCCCTGATGGAGCCATCGCAGCTATCAGTCCTCCGATATACTCAAACAATTCTAAATTTGTAAGCGAATGCGAAGTGGTTCCGTCAGTAATCGAAAGCTTCATATACTCTTCGCTCACTTCATAAGAACCGTAGAACGCCGCCAAGGCAGTCTCGAATGATGTCTGATCTACAAAAATGCTTGAGAGATCTTCCAGATACGTATCAATATCATCCAGTCTCGTTGCTTTTATTGGCTTCAGAGCAAATTCGATGACGATGGGATGATCATAAACAGTGACATCTGATTCCCCCCCTGCAACACCAATTGTGTTAGTCGCGATGCTGAACTGTATGGAAATGTATACATCACCATCTATCCATAGCGGGTCAGCCGTTGTTGGTATCTGGTACTGCAAGTTCTTGATGCCAAAATCGATGAACAAGCCTGTAGCTAGCTTGATTCCATTAGTTTCTTCGATTGACATGAAAGAGGAAACACCGAAATTTCCTTCTGCAAGGATATCTCCAATTATGTCAGAAATAGCATCAAAGTCTGGTTTGTTTTCATTAGTTAGAGGCATATCGGCTGCTGTTTCAAGTAATTCCAGCAAATCAGAGACTTCTGCTTTCATTTGCAAATCGAGATGATCGATAGTAAAATCTAACAATGTATCGTATGTACCTGCTGTTTCTCCTGGTTGAACTATAGAGAGATTTTCATCTTCTAGGCTGATACTGAAGGTGGAAGAAAGCGCTCTTGTGGTAGGATGTGCATTTCCATTTATAGTTTCAGTGAAAGCAGTTATCGTTCCACCCAATGCAGAATCAAATGTTCCTTGAAGGAATGCCATGAAGCCATCATCATTAAAATCTGGCAGTGTATCCTCATAAGATGAACCCACGTTTGCTAGAGGAAGCACATCATCAAGAGTTGCAACTCTATAATCTCTAACATGAGTGGCAAATATTCCAGTCCACTTTGCATAGAGCGTTGTATCAGCGTTCACAACAGTATTGAAATTCCATGCAGTTGTTAATCCAGTGTCAGAGAACCAACCCGCAAAGGTGTACCCCCCCTCTTTTTCAGGATCTGAAGGTTTTGTAAATGTTGAGCCTTTTAAGATGGTTTGCTCAAGAACATTGCTCCCACCGTTTGAGTCAAACACTCCTTTAACCGTATTACTGATCCATTTAGCGTACAGCGTCATATCAGAGTTGACGGGATTATCGAAATTCCATGCAGTTGAAAGTCCAGCATCAGAATACCATCCACTGAATGTATACCAATCTCTTGTGGGAGCTGTTGGTGCTGTAAGGGTTGCTCCCTTTTCAACAGCTACTCCGTTGACAAAGCTTCCACCATTGGAATCGAACGTAATATCGACAGGGTCTGCCAGCCATTGAGCATAGAGGGTCATGTCCTCGTGTACTACATCCGTTGAAAAGTCCCAACGATAGGTGAAGGCACTGTCTTTATACCATCCACTAAATATTTTTGACCCATTGGCATTTGGAGCGGCAGGTGCTGTTAATTGTGAATCATAATTCGCTTGAACAGTGGCATTTGGTTGTGCGCTGTTATAATCATACGTTATATCAAATGAATTTGGTGTCCACTTGGCGTACAGTATGATATCTGTAGTGATTGCAGTGGAAAAATTCCAAGCAGTCGTATAGCTTTGGTCAGTATACCAACCGTCAAACGTATGCCCTGTTTTGGTAGGTGCAGAGGGAGCTGTAACTCTTTCACCCACGATGACTGATTTTATTTGCATTACGTCGTCAGTATAGAATGTGACAGAGACTTTCTCATCAATCTCTGGGCCAAACATATCGCATCCAAGCATACTTGTTAATATGAACAGTATTAATATTGGAATAGTATATAGTAATGTTCTTTTCATTGATAATTTCCTTTTGATTGTATTTTGGTTTTGATTCGAAATATGCTTTCTTTAAAACAAAGAGCATATCCAGCGCCAAGGACTGAACAATAGCATTGGTAATATGCCCATTTTAGGAAAAACTTTATCTGGAGGGGGGGGTCTTCCATCTGGAATAGAGAAATCAATTTTAACGAAACATCGGATAAGAGATGAAGCTAAATAGAATTGTTTATTTAGTGTATAAAAAGAGTAGTATGCATTGTTTGCGAGCATAGAAAGTATCACGTATTCTAACTCCAAACACTGACCAATTAAATTCAGCTAATTAGATGTTTGGAGTCCAGATTGCAAGTATCTCAAATCTAATATCCTATTGATAAAAGAATATCAACAGTTTTATGGAACTGTAAAGAAAAATATGACATAAGGTATGAATAGATTACGTTAATACCCTCATAATATATGAAAATATGATGATATAGTTGTCATAATGTTACTTAAGGTATAACAAATGAGGAAAAACATATGACATAAAGAAGCACCCAGCCAAATGTCTTTTGGAAGGGTGCTTCTCATATCTATGCGATGCTACTTGGAAAATACTCCCTTGATCGTCAGCCTGGAGGTGAGTGCATCATCACTGTTGTTGGCAATTGAATCATAGTAGCTCACCTCAAAAAGGGCAGACGTTGAGATTGGACCAAATCGTTTGTCGATACCAGCCGAACCTGTTATCTTGAACGCTTCTAGAGAGCTCTTGAACGCCTGGTCGAGTGAAGCAGAGAAGGTAATCGTATCGAAGAACGCCTGCTTGATGGAGAACTTTGCATCATAACCAAATGTGGTAAGCCCTCCTGTCTCTGTACTCCAAGCATGGTCAAACCCAAGAGAGATGGCATATCGACTGAAACTTGTTGCAGCAGAGAGTGCGTAGGAGAACTCCCAGAACGTGGATCCGTCCTTTACCCCCCCATCACTCTGGATGTTCGTGACATAGGAGTCTTTTGTCTTCGCCCCCCCAAAGTTTGTAGACACATCCCCCCCAAACTTATACCGCGCACTCTTCCACCTCAGTTCCCCCCCGGTATGAGTACTGGTTATATCGTTGGTAGTGGATGTAGTAATCGCATCAGCTACTGCTGCATCATCAGCCTCTGCTGCCAGCGCCTCTGCATTCGTAGTCTCATAGAGGAATGTATAATCCAGTGATATCGTTCCGAAGTGGGCTAGTTGTGGGAAATCAACACCTGCCTGTGCTTGGTGAACAATATTGGAAATATCATTTGCAGAAGTTGGTGTGGAATCAGGGGGGGCGAGATTAGGTTTGACCAGAGCGATGATATCGTTGAACAGAATATCAGCAATATTGTTCTTGTTCCTTTCATACCCTGCAGAGAACGTGAAGTCCTTGATCCCCCCCTTCTCAAATGCCAAGCCGTAGGAGAACTCATCGGTAGCGACTGAAGCTCCAAGGCTCTTGTAGGTGCTATCCGTTTTCCGTATCCACGTTTGGATACCAAGAGAGGGTACCTCTACCTCAGCCCCCCGTAGCTCACACCCCCCCAAAGTGTTCTGTTGATGACCCCCCCACTGATCAAACCATTGGTTGGGAGAAAGTAGTCCAGGACCGGGAAGATTGATTGGACCTTGTCCAAGTATCCCAGATAGGAGCTTACATCGGGTCCTCCCTGATCCTCCAGATCTGTCGCCAGCTGGTCAACATCAAGAACATCACTTGCATCATCATTGTAGAGACTCAAAGAGAAGGATGCATCAAGGTTGAATAGCTTGTTTTTTGAACCACTGCTCAAACCAATGATCATATTCTGCTCTGGCCTGATGTCATCAAGATCATACAAATCACCGATGGGAGAATCGGCACCACTCTTGAGATTCTCATAGCGTCCTTGCAGGGAACTGATGAAGGACATGTTGGTCTGTAGATAGAAGACCTCTCTGACTTTACCAGCCATCTTGAAGCCAAAGAAGTTCTGTGGCCATGCTGTTTTAGCCAAGCCTAGATCGCTGAGACCTTTTGCAATATGCAATTCAAAGAATGGAAGGTCGATACCGATTGCTGTTCCTCTAAGTGAGAGGTCATTGATCGTCTCTTTCTGGAACGATAGATTCTGGTCACCAAACTGATAGGTAAGGGCAGGTCCGAAGAGAGAAATCTTCAGTGTAAACTGGTTGTCATTCTCAAACTGTCTCGCCTCCTCTCCTGACCAGTCGAACTCATTGGCAAAGTTGATAGGATTGTACAGGTTCAAAAAGTTCTGCAAATCTGCGATCAAGGTATTAGGATACGCCTCGGTAATCTCGTAGCTGCTACCGTATCCTTGAAAACGGCAGTTCCCTCCATGACAAGGGGGGGGCCGGCCTTCATGTACCCATCGCCTCCAAGTTCATAGGAGATGTTCAGATTTTGGCTTACATCACTGAATACATCTTGCAATTCTGTCTGGTTCTCACTCTCACCAAAACCGAGGATGTACTCAACCTCAAGGTTTGCACGGTACGAACCATCAAAGGCAAAGGTAGGTGCTTTCTCTGCGGTAATCGTGAAGGTATACTCCTCTGTTGCAATATTACCGTAGCGGTCTTCCATCTCGATGGAGATTACCGCATCATCGCTCTCTTCAGGAGTAATCAGGAAGGAGAGGTATCCACCAAAGACACCACTTCGTGTCAGTGTCTGTCCGTCTTTGGTAATGTTGAAACGGGTGACGGCACTCTCATCAGCAACACCAAATACAACCAGTTGTTCCTTTCCATCCACAAGTTCAAACGTGCCTGGACTGATAAGTTCCAGAGTAGGTGGTTCCTTGTCCTGAAGCAGTCTGGCCTTGTGTTCTCCAATCTTTGGATCACGAATGAACCTGCCATCACTATTCTGCATCATCGTGTAATAGACAAGTTCCTCGCCGGTAAGGTAGGTGTAGGGGGACGGTAGTCTCCACACCCCCCCTTTGTCTTCGACAAACTCGCTATATCGAGGTTCCCGCTCCCCCCCACTCTGGTAGAAAAAGAACCGGGCTTCCTGCACCGTACCATCGGCCTCTGTACTGGAGAGTGTTACCTCAAGATTCTCATATGCTTTCACTTCTCCAGGGATGTCCACCTGCAAGGCAGAAAGGGAAGCACTCAACAGACTGATTACAACAATCAAGAATAATTTTTTTGTGTTTTTCATGGTGCTCCTCCTTCCTACCAACCAAATCCGGGTGCGCCGCCATAGCCACCACCCATAAATCCACCTGGAGCGCCACCATAGCCGCCGCCGAATCCAGGATCACTAAAGAATGAGTCCATATACCCGCCAAGTCCTGGGTCAGGAGGCGCTCCTCCCATACCCGGTCCAAATGGATCGGGGGGGAAGTAGGGTGGCATGTACGGATCTACCGGTACTCCCATGTTGAACGATTCTGGAGGTGGCTCCATGCCAGCTCCCATAGGATCGTAATCAGTCTCATATCCTGTACCGTCCGGTGTATCAGATGATGCAGGAGTATCCTGTGTCTCTGGCTCTTTAGGCTTCTCAGTACTGTTGACCTGCACTACTTGGTGTGCAGCTGCCATCGTGCCGTCACTGCCGTATGCACTGGCTGTGATGATATGCTCAGATGCTGTAAGATCAAGCGAAGCGAAGGAGAGTGTTGACCCTTCAGCGATCACTCCATCGAGGTGGGAGCTCCAGGTAAAGGCCTCTTCACTCAAAGGTGAACCGTCCTTATCCTTACCTGCTGCTTTGAGCTCGGTACTCGCTCCCTTTATCAGGATGATCAAGGGTTGCGGATCAATAATCTGAACTTCCACTGTTCCTATGACATCCAAGAGGATGGTAGCGGAACCTACCATGTTCCCTCCTGCATATGCCTCAGCGGTTATCGACCTCTTTCCTGCAATAAGTCCAGCTTCGCTGAGATCTAGGGAGTATCCACTGGAGATTGCCTTTTCAGCTAGGTCACTCTTCCAATCGATACGATCAACTCCCTCCAGTCTTGTAACGGTTGCTGTAAGCAGTGAGCTTCCACCGGCGAGTTCGTAGGAAGGTGGAGCATTGTCGATGAAAATGCCCTGTCTCTCTGCGTAGAGATTGAGACTGAATTGCTGCCTCCGGACAAGCGAACCCTCACTTGCCTGTACGGTTAGGTCATATACACCCTCAGAGTCGAAGACATCAGGCTGTATGACCGCGCTCGCAGTCCTGGTTCCTTCACCAATCATCCAAGAAGTCGGAAGGGGGGGTGTTTCCCCCCCGAGCAATAGTTGCATCGTGGGTTCCCTGAATCCAGTAAGTGCAACCTGCAAGGAAATCTCTTCGCCAAGGCGGGTGATGCTATCAGCAGAAGGGCTAAGGAGCTCCAAGGTTGCAGAGGAGGTGAGGTTCAGGGGGGGAACTTCACGCTTAATTGTCTCCTGTGCACCAAGTGTGTCGGAGATGAACATGCTGACCACAACCGGTCCAGCCTGAAGGTTGCTTATCTCTCCATAGCCTAGGTAGATCTCTCTTCCTTCCTTCTCAAGCACCCTGTTTCCTTGCTTGACCTGCCAGGTTACCTCAGGACTAGCCCCCCCTCCTCGGAAAACCGAGAAGAGAGGGAGCGGAGGCGAATTCTCAGCTATCAGATAGTTTGGCAAGTTGTTGTTCACCACTGCCTGCACATTGTTGATAGGCTCAAAGCTGTAAAGGGTAGTGGCGATACTGCCAACCAGTCCCATGGAGTCAGTTGCCTCCGCTCTAATCTGTTGTTCTCCAATTGCAGAAGGAGTGAATGCAAGGGCTTTCCCTTCCCCCCCAAGCACTGTTCCCTCAGCATCCTTCCAACGTATAGTTCCTGTGAAGGCTTGGTCATCCTTTACCTCAACAGCCAGTACGATGGGTCTGCCAAGCGGAGCACTGGTCCCTTCAGCAAGATTGATGAAGGAGAGTTGTGGCCTGGTGTTCACCGTGAAGGAAATGCTTGCCTGTTCGCTGGCATCCTCCTCGCTGTAGACCGCTACCAATGTACAGGAACCGGCTATCTCCGGTGCTGTAAGATTTCCAATATCATCAACCTCCAGTCCATTGAGATACCACCTGACTTGGCCTCCTTCCTGGTCGCTGGGAAGTCCGATCAGTGTCGGGCTGAGTTTGGTTCCAGCATTCACGACACTGCCATGGGGGGGCCAGTTGATCGAGAGCTTGAGTGGCTCCTTCTGGATGGTTATCGTAGTCCGCTCCCTTGCCCGCTCACGATTGTTTCCATCAACGAAGACCGTGGTGATCTCAACCAGGCCAGTTCCCTTTGCAGAGAACAGGGTATTGCTTCCCGTAAGGAATCATTGCTTGCTGCCGGATCATCAAGATACGTGATGGTCCACTGGTAGGTTCCTTCCACCGCTTCATTGAGTGTAGCGATCAAGGGTACATCATAGCCAAGGAAGAAGGTCTGTTCTTTCTTGGGAGAGAGAATTTCCATGGGAAGCTGAGCCTCGAAACCTGGATGGCAGCTCTCGCTATCGTTTCTGCTCCCATACTGTCCTCTGTACGGGCTTCCAGAATATGGTTGCCGACATCTGCCTCGGTCAAGATTCGTTGATTCGCTCCCTCTATAGGTACTCCATCAAAACGATAGGTGACAATCTGGTTGGCTTTCTTGTCCTCTGCGTCAAATGCAGTGGCAGCCCAAGTGAGCGGTTCTCCTGTATACTGAAGTGGGGGGGGAACCGAGAGGGTAAGAGTCGGGCTTTGGTTGGGAGTCAATGTGAAGCTCACTCTTCTCTGGCTACTCCTGCCAAAGGCAGTAGTGACGAGGGTAAGTTGCACGTTTCCAGAAACTCCTTTTGGATCAAAGCTGGTCTCCTTTCCTACAGCAACCACTTGGTCAGCAAGCTTCCACTGATAGGTTGCCCCCCCTTCCTCTCCGGTAGCAGAGAGCGCAATCTTCTCGCCTGTCTTGTAAGTAATGATTTGCGCTTGCAGGGGGGGAGCGAGAATAGTGGGCTCGACAATATCGCGGACAGTGATGGTCCGCTCTGCTGTGGTGCGAACCATCGCCCCCCCATTGGCATAACGTGCCTGGATGGTGAAATTCCCGCTTTTCTCAGCCTTGAATTGGTAACTCAAGCCTGCCTCGCCGGTACTGCTTCCATTGACATACCATGTAATGCGTGAAGCGGCATCCGAAAGGTCGAAGGACGAACCCACTACCTTATCAACTCCTACCATGCAAGGAACCTGCGTACCGACCATGGTAGTGGTGGAGTCAAAGGGAGTGAGCAAGTTGAGCTGGAAGTCGTTCTGGACTTCAACCCGTACTTGTTTGGTTGTCACATTCCCCCCCAGAGGATCCCTTGCACTGGCACTGATGGTGTGCTTTCCTGGTTTCAGCGTGCCAAGCGTCCCACTTAGGAAGTTCGAGTTGGGAATGACAGTTGTATCTAGTCTCCAGGTAACCAAGTCAATTGCACCGGCGATCAATTCCAGGTTGCCCTTGATCACTGCATCCGGTGAGAGACGTTGTCCCTCTAGCGGCTTGGTAATCGTGAAGTCCAAAGGTTTGAGTACTTCAATCTGCTTTTCAGCAGTTTTGCTGTTTCCAAATACATCAGTGGATGTTATGGAGAAGGTATGCACTCCTGCTTTCAGGGTAGGTATGGTAAACTCACGCCCAGCAGGTCTCTGGTGTTGTGCATACTTTACCCCCCCGTCAACAGAGAGGGCTAGGGTAGCGATCAAATCGGTTAGTCCTTGCTCCACCAAGATTGCTTTCACGGTAACAGCGCTCCCTTCCAGTATCCGTGCAGGGGGGGCTTCTATGCTCGACACTCCTTGCCTGTCAGCAACCTGGATGTCCCGTCCGGTAATACCGTCGGTATTGGTGGGGGGGAGGTAATCACCCATGGTTCCGTCAGGAAGCCGTACCGAGGTTGCATAGCCATCGACATCGATGCTGTGCATGCCCTGTGCAAAGGTAACGGTAGGATTCTTGTATTCCTTAAGGTTTACCCTCCAAACCACCTTGTCGATATCCCTGCTCTCATAGAGCAGCGGGATCGGTATGCTCGGTGGATAGAGGTTTTCAAAAGCCAATCCTTTAGGAAGAATGATACTGATATAGGGTCGATGACCCGCACATTGAAGTGCTTGTCGACGGTTATGGAGTTCCGCTGACCCCCCCTTACCATGATGGTTATGTCCTTTTGGGATGCACTTGGAGTAAAGGAGTAGGCTTCCCCCCCTTGTGCGGTAAGCTGGTTGTCTATATACCACTGGAAGGTCTCATTTGCTTCCCCCCCGCTTGCAATAAAGTTGTAGCGCTCTCCTGCAATAAGGCGATCATTGTTGCTGATCCCGCTCACCTCAAATTTTGGAGGGGGGGTGCTCTGGGCAACACTGAAGGTGATCTTCTGCTCACTCGTTTTCTCTGGAGTTGTCTTTCCTGTGGTCAGGTAGCTGCCTACCACGCTCAGGGTGTAACTTCCAGCTCCAAGTGAGTTCCAGTCGAAGGTGTCACTGATCAAGGTTCCATTAAGAGCCATGGTATAAGAGCTGATATCCTTGGTTACGATAACTGGCTTTGGTACCTGTTTGGTTGGGAATTTTGCTCCATTCTGTGGGTAGGTTATAGAGATGCTTGGGTCAATGATCTTGACCGTCCACTCCTGCTTCGTACTCTGATTATAGGTATCTTTCACTTCAGCCTGGACAGTGTACAATCCTGGAGGCCAGCTTTGGTGACTGATGCTTGCAGCCAGGGTCTCGCGGATAGAAGAGCCTTCACTGAAGATATTCCACTTGGTTGTCTCTAGCGTGTTCTGGCTGGAAGCCTGTAGAGAGAATATGACCGGTACCCCCCCGGTACGTTGCAGTATTACTGGAGCAGTAGGTGAGAAAGATGTAATGGTTGGCTTCTGATTACTGTACACAGACACTGTTGCTTTGGTGGATGACAATCCACTGAAGGAACGTATACTACCGTTGGCTCCAATAGCTTGTAATCTCCATCCTGCCTGTATGGTGTGTTGCCCGGTGGTGGTAAGGGTCTTATCCCAAGACGGAACTTCATTGCCATCAACAAGCCAGTATAGCTCTCCGTCGACAACCGCCCCCCCACTGACAGGGATTACCTCTCCACTCAGGAACTGAGTTTTAGAAGGGGGGGGAGTGAGATAGACTGATGGGTTGGCGAGCTGTACTTGGATGCTCCCACTTCCTTTCACTCCATCCTGGTTTACAGCATAGTGGGTGATGGTTAGCGCTTTGCTCTTTTCGGAGGTCGATGGAGTATAACTGTTTCCGGTTATACCTTTACCATTTACTTCCCACCAGCTGCTGGTGACCGTGGAACTACTGCTGGTCTCTGCAGCAAGCTTGTAGGTCGTACCTGTCTTGAGCAACATATCCTCTTCTGGGAAGGTGATGGAAACCGTTGGAGGCATAAGATCCTTCACGTTGAAGGTAATGATGCCTGAGTCCTCTGTATATACACTGGGATTTCCAGTTCTGTCGACCACTTCCAAGATGCCCTTGCAAAGGCCTGATACGTTCCGGTTCCAAGGGTTGCAAGATCAACTGTTGGGGGGGAGGCTAGCTCTTTGTCTCCAATGAAATAATGTATACGCTGTGCATTGGGCGCCGATACCTTAAGACTCAAGGTGCTCGATAGGGAGAATGTGGAACCCGTCTGTGGACTGGTTACAGCCACTTGTGGGTCTATGACCACCACTCTTGTTGTTGCAATGCTTGTTTTCTGATGGATGTCCGTAACTGATAGGGTAATGGTATATACCCCCCCAGTAGCGGTGGGTGTGAACGTCGCACTGTCACTTCCGCTTCCCAGTGTTCCTGAGGCAGCTCCACTATATGTCCACACTTTGCTTTGGATTTGGTTGTCTGCCTGGGAAGACGCACGCAGATCGAGTGTGGTTCCCTTCACCATAGCAACCTCTGCCTGTGGTTGCACGATCGCAACCGAAGGGGGGGCATCCCCCCCTATGACGGTGATTTTCTGGCTATTGGAAGTGACTTCTTGGTAGTCCCATTGATATCGGGGGGGGTACTCTCACCCTTTGCGGTCAAGGAGTAGGTACCGCTCTCATCAAAGGAATAGGAGAGTGAATTCCCTGAACCTACAAGTGAACTGTCGAGGTACCACTCTACAGTTGAGAGGTCCCTGGTATTCTTGCTGTCCAAGGCGAAGCTGGTGCTGCTTCCCTTGCTGATTGTTTGTTCAGTCCCTCCTTGGATGGCGATTGCAGGGTCAAGGACGGTTAGATACAACGAGGCAGAGTTTTTGGCAAGGTTGAAGCTGTCGGTGACTCTGAGATAGGCAAGTAAGCTATTCGATGCATAGCGCTTGCTCGGAGTGTAGGAAATTGAGGCACCCGTCTTTGTCTCGGTGCCAATTTGCCATACGGCACTCTTGATAGTGGCGTTGTCAGAGAGTATTGCATCTCCACTGAAAGTATATGATTCTCCTAGCAATAATGTAGCTCGGTCTTCTGGTTCATCGACCTCCACATCAAGCTCGGTATGGGCTTTCGTCGTGAAGGTTTTGCTGATTGAAGATGTGCTGCTGAAGAACGCCGTACCGTCCTGTTGATTGGCATGACATACCAAGAGTAGGTGGTATTGGGTGAGAGGGGGGGGAGGAGAGGGTGTAGTTGTTCGACCGGGTATAACCATAATACTGACCATTGAGGTAGATTCTGTATTCAGAAGTCCAATCGTCATAATCATCGTTGAAACCCCCCCAGCTGAATTCCGGAGTGTAGGAGTTGCTTGTATCTATGGAGGTGAAGAATTTTGGAGAGGGGGGGAAGGTAATGTTCTTTACGCTGTTGACAATAAGATAGCCTGATGCATCAAAGTATTCGATGGTAAAGGTATACGTTTCACCTGCCCTGAATTTGATGGTTGAGAGGTCATAGGTGACCTCTCCTCTATCAGTATCGCCAGGATACCCCCCCTTGATGGAGGAACCAAGCGAGGCAACCACTCTGCTGTGGGATTTGCTTACACTCTGCTTGACTCCAGGTCCGTTGATCGTAACTTTGGTTGTGGATGTAGTTGGTATGCTTGATTCACTATAATACGGAGTCTCTGGAAGCTGGAAACGGAGTGTTTCATCCCCCCCGACCGTTGGGTTCTGTACTACTGAGAGGGACCCAATGGAGAGTACCTTAAAGGTAACTGATTGGGCTTCTTTGAGCACTCTCCCTGTAGTGACACTGGCATCCTCATTTGTTATTTCGTATGCCTTGAGTGTCAGGGTATACTCTCCTTCAGGAATGGTCGTATTGGAATTCTCAAAAAAATCAGAAGTAATTGAACTCATTGAGGAGACACCAAAGGCATCCCTGATGGCAGTGGGAGCAGAGCCCCCCCCGCGGACATTGCTGACATAGTTCATGAGGTCAGTATTTGAGAAGGTCAGAGTCTCGTTTGCTGCAAACTGCCTGACTATTTCAGCCGTTGCGGTATTCTCAGATGCAGGTATTTCTGTGCTATCGATCTCTAGTTCCAGTACGAGCAAGAGGTAGGCAGGGATAGGGTCATTCACGATAGTGAGGGAGACCATGGGCACAGTCAAAATGTCTCCAATATTGAAATTCACCTTTCTTGTTGCAACTAAGTCATCTGGAATGCTCAATACCCTTGAACTGGTTCTGCTGACCTTTGCGGTCATTGGTTGCAAACAGAAAAGCACTAAAAGAATCAGAAATACAGCCTTCATCAGTCGTTTCATAATAGCCTCCCACCCCCCCTACCAGATGTTTCTGGTCTGTAGCACAATGCAAGATGATGTTTCCGTGGTGATTTGTCTTGGCTAACCAGAGTAGAATCCTCTGATGAGTGAGACAGCAATATATACGAAGGGAATAGACATGATGAGGCAACCGGTGAAGGGGGGAGAAGGTTGTTAGTGGTGCAAGTAGCCTTCCTTGTTTCTTCTATTCCATGCCTCATAACTCATAGTTAAATGCTTATAATGATTTGTCAATATTGAGAGTCTGTATAAATTGTTGAAGAAAAATTGCATTGGAGCTTGAACATAAGTAAAAATATGACATGAAACGTAAGAAAATTTGGAGAAATTTGGGAAGTGCAAAAAAGAGAAAACTGAGCCTACGGAAAAAGTAGTTTTCTCAGCACGTATCTCTAGAGGTAAAGATGAACCTTCTTGCAGTCCTTATGGAGGTAGGGAGTTCCCCCCCGACCATTCCGAATTGACTTGATGACACCATCCCGGTTGGAAACGGTGGATCCTGCCAGTATATCAATAGGCAATTCTCTGTAAATTTCCCCCCCAACCATAATGGTGGAGGGCCCCCCCATGAGTACGGTGGGAATCCTTTTTCCATTGAAATGACTGAGCACTTCTTCAAGGGAGGAGTTGATCAAGCTGGTGGCAGTCAGTATCAAGGCATCGCTCTCTGTCTCAGCCCATTGGTAGAACTTTTGCTCTGATCCAACTTCCTTTCCAATATCGTAGGCACGAACAGTAATACCATGTGTATTCAGATACGAGACGATGGGAGCAAAGTATCCGATCATGGCAACATTGTCTCCTGTATTCAACTTAAGGTCGCGTATCAGATTGCCGTCATCCTCCTCCTGTAGGAGGGAGTGGTCCTGATTCAAGCATTGCAGAGCGCAATTGCCATGGCTCTCTCAAGCGGGTTCTCTTTCTTGATGTTCTTAAGTAGTTTGATTGCAGGAAACCCTTCATATTCATCCTTGTTCTTGTTTACTGAACAACTATTTCCACTCCCTTTTGGAGTGTAACAGAGTCCACAACGTCCATCCTGTAAGATGACTGCAGAGTAGCCGAGTCCAAGAAAGATGTTCTCCACATGCAAGCTTTCAGCCTCTGCTTGGAAGTACGTGTGAATACGATTATCAATGTCCATGATTCTCTCCCTAACTGATTATTCTACAACGGAAAAGCCAATATGCAAAGGGAGATATAATGGGGGGGACGCAACTATAAAGCAGGTCCTTTACGGACCTGCCTCAAACAGTAATACGCTCAATCTACTCAGCAATACAACAGCTTTCTCTCTGTCGTATCGCGATAGGAGTGACACTTCCTTCTGAGAATACAGCCTCCATCTTCTGTTTGTAGAACTCATACTTATCTAGGGGGGGGATGTAGGCTTGGATGGTACCAGCGAAACCTCCTCCATGGACACGTACAGTCGTATCACTTCCCAGTAGGCTCTTGGTCATGGCAATAGCCAGGCTCAGACCCTGTTCCTGAGGGAATACTGAAGGATAGAGGTTCTGCAGGAAGCAGAAGGAGCTCTCTCCGCTTGCTCTGACCTCCTTCAGGTATGCATCAATGTTTTGGTTCTCCAAAGCTATGAGCATATTGGTCACTCGCTTGTTCTCTTCAAAGAAGTGAATGGAGCGTAGAATTGCCCTGTCATTCTGTAGTGTTTTTCTGAGGAGAGGAAGCTGAGAGGTGAAGGTTGCCTCATCGATTTCCCTGAGATGTTTTGCCCCCCCAAAGTGAGCAGCTACTTCCTTCATCTCCTTGGGAACAGCAGCATACTCGGGGGGGGTAAGGTCTGCATGGTTTCCCCCCCCGGTGTCCACAATAACCAGCTGGTAGCCATGATCACTGAAGGAGTAGTGCACCGGCTCAATCTTCGGGTTTTCCTCATCAGCAAAGTCAATTCCTATGATTCCCCCCCCATAGGCACACGCCATCTGGTCCATCAAACCTGAGGGTTTGCCGAAGTAGTTGTTCTCGCTGAACTTCCCGATGATCGCAAGATCAACAGGGGGGGAGAGGGCATCTTCATTGTAGAGGTGGTTGAAAATGGTTCCACACAACACCTCTACTGCGGCAGATGAGGAGAGCCCAGAGCCTTGAGTACCCGGCTCGTGGTATTGGCCTGCCATCCTCCAATCTTGAGCCCGCGTTTTTTTGAATGCAAAGGCAATACCGCGTACCAGTGCTTCGGTGGTGTTTTTCACTGTTTCTATGATTTCAAGCTCATCAAGATGTACAACGACCTCAGGATAGCCTTCACTCGTCAAGACAACGGTGTTGTCAACACGCTTGCTTACTGCGGCTATGGTGTCCAGATTGATGGTAGCAGCGATGACTTTCCCCCCCAGGTTGTGGTCGGTATGGTTTCCCCCCCCAAGCTCACTTCTTCCAGCTGTGGAGAAGAGTCTGACATCCTGTTCCTTGAACAAGTTGGTATGCTCTTCAACCAAACTGATAAACCGCTTATCCATATCTTCAGCTTGGAAGGAATTCCCATAGAGGGATGGGTACTGCGCATGCAGCAATCCTGTTTGTAACGCTTCTTTTCTGGCCATCGTCTGCTCCTTCAGTGCAAATGTGCTTGCATTCTCAAATGTACACGTGTACACTAACCCTGTATCAAGCATTTGTCAATAAAAAAGAGGATGATCGATGGGAGCAACAAGAGACAGTGTCGCGAAAAAGGCAGGGGGGGTGAGTAGTGCAACAGTCTCCCGTGTGTACAACAACCCCCCCGGTCAGGTTTCCCCCCCATCACTTGCCAAGCGGGTATTGGAGGCAGCAAGTGAGTTGGGGGGTATGAACCAACAGTGCAGCAGCTACCTTGCGACGGAGCGGAACCGGCACCATTGCCTTTGTCCAGTTCAGGAAGGAGGACAGACCCTACTACTGGGGGGGGAATTTGGATAGCTTTGACTGGTTCTTTGGTAGGGCGATCAAGGGAGTGCAGGAAGTGCTGGCAACAAGTTCCTGGCAGATGCGATTCTATACTGTAGAAACACAGCGTGAGCTGGAAGCAATTGCAATGCGCTGTGATGGTATCCTCGCCTATGATGTTGATACAGAGGAAGAAGAAGCACTCTTTTCTTACATCTCCATCCCCCCCTACGTGCTTGCCCATCATCTATCTGGAAACACTAAAACACAGAGTTGTATTAAAACAGACAATAGGTATGGGGGGGGAACCCTGCAAGCAAAGTATCTTAGAAATTGTGGTGTACAAAGGCCACTGTACATCACCGGTTACCTTGAGAGTGTCGTTCCACATGGAGAGCGTCTTGCTGGATTCAGAGAACACTACCGGGAGGCATTGGTAATGACGACGGAAATTGGGGGGGAAGCCAGTGCCATGGAGGGTATTGCTCAAAGAGTACAAGAACTTGTTGATACCAAGACTATAGATGGCATCGCCGCAGTGAATGATATTGCCTTGTTTTCTCTCTTGCTACGCATAAAAACAGACCTGCCAAAGGTAGGGTATGATGCATCCCCCCCTCTATTTGGCGTATACCCCCCCGCTCCTATAGCAAGTATTGATATTCAGAGTGGTGAGCTCTATAGAAGGGCGGCAGAGAAGTTGTTAGGTCTACTGGCAGGGAATCGATCCGGTTGCACCACTATTTTGCCAAAACTTATACGCAGCCTTTCACAGGAGGAGAAAAAGCTTCTTCCATGAGAGATTTTCTTCTCCTTGTTGCTTTTTATCTTGCGGTGTCTTGGAGCTTTGGATCTCCTTGATCGGGAGAAATGGACGAGGCATGGTAGGGTAGCTGGGGGGGCCGGTTCTCTTCAGCCTTCTCTTTTGCACTCTCATACTTAAGCCTCAGTCATGAATGCGTAGTTGTCAAGAGTGTGGGTACAACTTTGTAATCTATATATAGTCGACGTTTGGCTCTTTTAAGCATGTGCAGTTTTCCTTCCTTGATCAGGAGCATGATAGCCTCTTGTACTTCCTGCATTCCCCCCCATGTTGCAAGTATACCTCCATAGGAATACCACCCATTGGTATCCTGAAGCATGGAAGCAAGGGATGAAGGGGGGGAAAAGTGAAAAGGATGTGATACCACACTCATCAGTATTGCCATCTCTCCCTGTCGCTTCAATGAGATGCTTCCATTACAAACATCACAACCACTACAATACTCAAATGGCTCGTTCATTGCCTCTAGGAGGCCTTTTCGGAAACAGTGCTCTGTGCTTTGCAGGATGGAAGCGAGGGGGGGAGAAGGTTTTTCTCTTCCATCAAGCAAGCTGATAGAGAGTGCAGGTTTACCATCTCTTCCCGCTCTTCCACTCTCTTGTAGGAAGGAGAGCACATCCTCGCTGAGGTCATGGTGGATTACGCATCGAATTCCTTTGACGTCAATTCCCATTCCAAACGCTTTTGTAGCGAACAGTATCCCGTTTTTGGTGTCATTGAACCACTTCTCCAGATATCTTCTCTCATCCTTGGTAAGCCCCCCCGCATGGTAATAGCGGACCGGCAAATCTGGAAGTGCGTAGAGTAGACGATGAGCTGAAACTTCGGTCTGTTTTCGCTTACTGCAGAAAACAAGGGCAGGTAGTAGATTTTTTTGACGGAGCAAGCCAGCGATACTCTCTTTCTTGCTCAGCGTTCTGATGACATGGTAGGTAATGTTTGTCCTGTTGCTGCTGGCATGAATGAGATACGGTCTTGTACTGGGGAAATATCAGGCGGTTCAATCCTTCGAGAACCCGCTCATCTGCTGTAGCAGTAAAACAGAGGACTTGCCGCACCGGTAGATGTTTGATAATGGGTCCGACGGCAGCGAGGGCAGGGCGGAATCCTTCCCCCCCCAGCTTACAATAGTATGTGCTTCATCCAAGACCAAGAGACTGATGGTCATCTGGGCAAGGGCAGTGATGAGAGAGGGCATAGAGAGACACTCTGCATTGGTTACCAGAATTCTAGCTTCCCTGTTTTTTTAATTTTTCTAGTAGAAGGTCCCTCTCTTCATGGCTCTGGCCTCCCTGTATGCAGATATAGGGAATCGAAACTTCCTCGAGGCGTCTGATCTGGTCATGCATAAGGGAGAGCAAGGGATAGACCAAGACGGTGATTCCTCCACAAGGAGGGAAGGGAGCATAAAGCAAAGACTCTTGCCTCCACCGGTTGGAAGTACTACCACTGATCCTTCATGATCACTCTCTTTGCTGTCTTCTTCCACAATTCGCTGGATTACCAGTTGCTGGAATGGGTAGAGGGAGGGGGGGATGTTGAAACGTTCCTGGAGGAGCCTAGTGATCTGGTCCTCCAGGAAATGGGCTGAATTTTCATCTTTCATGTAAAAGAAAGATATGTATTCTCAACCTTGCTTCAGTCTGATCCTATTGTTCCTCACTCCTGTCAGTTGCCGGAGGTGGTGGGGGGGGACTGATTGCATCAATTGCCTTTAAAAGCTCAGGGTCAAGAGTAAGGGATGCAGCTTGCAACGATTGCTTCAGGTGTTCAGTGTTTGCTGCTCCGATGATCGGGGGGGCAGTAACCTGCTTATGTGCCATTACCCAAGCCACAGCGAGTGTTGCTTCACTAATGCCCCCCCACTTGTTGCAGAGCTCTGAGTATTCACGGGCTATCTGTTCGTATAACTGGCCACCGTAGCGCTTCTGGTAGCTCTGGTTCTCGACCAACCTGCCTGAGGCATTGGAATAGCCGTCCTTGTACCTGCCGGTGAGGAGTCCCCCCCCTCCAAGTGGGCTGTAGGTAATGACCCCCCAAGCCCTTCACTCTCAGCCATGGGAAGTAACTCAACCTCGGCCATACGCTTTGCAATGTTGAACATTGGCTGGATTACCGAGATGGGGGGGGCAAACTGGTTAATCGCTGAGACGTGGAGCATTCTTTCCACTTGGTAAGCAGCAAAGTTGCTGACTCCTAATGAAAGCACTTTGCCGTCCCTGACAAGTCGGTCAACAGCCCTAAGGGTTTCTTCTTCTCCTACGGTCGGATCGAAATGGTGGAGAAACAAGACATCTACATAGTCAGTGTTCAGACGTTTCAGGCTTGCTTCCACTCCTAGGCGGATGTGCTTTGCACTCAGGCCCTTCTCATTGACATTGTCACCCATAGCACCATATGTCTTGGTTGTAATGACAACCTTGTCACGTTCTTGCGAAATAAAATCTCCGAGATAGCTCTCCGCAACTCCCTTCTGGTAGACATCGGCACAGTCAAAGAAGTTGATCCTGCCTCTCTGCAGGTTTTGTACATCTTCTCTGATTCACTCTTGTCTGCTCTTCCACCGAAGGACATGGTCCCAAAACAGAGCTCAGAAACCTTTATGCCGGTTCTCCCTAGTGACTTGTATTTCATAGTTACCTCCCAAATACTGAAGCGTTCAGTAGTCTCTCACTCATGGTTAAGGCAAGCCTATCCATCTTTATCGTCTCACGTTTGAATTGCGTCTGTTTCTTGATCGCCTGCTCAATAGCAGATGAAGAGACTAATTCATCAATCCATCTGTCAGGAAACAGTTCCGGTCCTCTCAAGGCTCCCTGTAGTGCTCCATAGAGACCACAAGCCAAGCGGGCATCTCCTCCCACCCTTGCAATGTTGCTCATGCCTTCTTCAAAGGAGGGAGCATGCAACAATGTGTGAAACACCAAGAGCAGTGTTTCCTTTAGCGTATGATTCCCTGAGAAGATGAGTTTAGATTTTCTTGCTCTGGAGAGGAGAGAGGTAAGCTGTTCATCCAAATTCTTGCCACCTCGTTGTGTGAATAGGTCATGCATGAGTTTCTCTGCATCAAATACCTCTTCATTGATTAAAAGGTGGAGACAGTGGGCAAGCAGCACTACCGCCTCTTTTTCAAGAGCATCTTCACTGAAAAGTGAAGATGTGGTAAGAGCTATTTCCTTGACCTGTCTCTGTTTCAACTCAATACCTGCTATCGCGACTATGACAGAAAGGGGGGGTAGCGCTGCGCGATACTCCTGAAGGGGGGGAAACCCTTCTTCACTCTCGTCGCGGTAGCGATTGACCGATGCATGAAAATGATCGGCATCCAGACCCTGATTTGCCAAAAGGCTCATGGAAAGCAGAAGCGGCAAGT
>JDSH01000108.1_pt1 | contig 27755 bp, 43 predicted proteins | sample 199451 | NCBI WGS metagenome assembly JDSH01 (sample SAMN02584198, study PRJNA231836) | bioreactor metagenome | isolation source: continuous culture bioreactor electron acceptor NO2- transfer2 day 38 after... | place: Germany: Bremen | reverse complement strand
CGCCAGAGCAAAACTTTCAGGGGGGGTGTCCGGATCGACCACAACCTGAGACATGCATCCCGATCTCGCAGATCCAGAAAGATGACCCCCCCACCGTGGTCACGGCGGCGGTGTACCCATCCGCAGAGTGTGACTTCCTGATCGATGTGAGATTCGTTAATCCCACCGCAATAATGGCTGCGCATATCGGTTCCCGTTCGTTCTGAATGTGTTCGCGTTGAATCAAAGAATTTGGGCGGCTATAGCCGAAAAGCCGCCCATTATAAACACAATGACTTTGAAAATCAGGCGTCCGGAAACAGAATTGACACCGGATATCCGGCAGCGGGATGACTATCAAAAACCGGGGGGGGCTAGAATGCATGGTTTGACCGGACCATGGAGTAAGACGTTGGCCACCCGAGCGGAACAGAAACTGAAAACCCGTCGAGCACTGATGGACGCTGCCCTCGCCCAACTGAGCGCAGACCGGGGGGGCTTTGGCAGCCTGAGTTTGCGGGAAGTCGCCCGGGAGGCCGGCATTGCCCCCCCCACATCCTTTTATCGGCACTTCGCCGAGCTGGACGAGCTTGGCCTGGCCTGGTGGACGAAGGCGGCGTGGCTCTGCGGCAGCTGATGCGCCAGGCCCGTAAACGTATTGCCCGGGACGGCAGTGCGATTTCCACTTCGGTGGACACCTTCATGGAGTACCTGGGTAACAACGCCAACCTGTTCCGCCTGATGCTGAGGGAGCGCACCGGCGTATCCAAGCCTTTCCGGACGGCGGTGAAAGCAGAAATCGACCATTTCGTAACGGAGCTGGCCGACGATCTTGGCCGGTTTGCCGACGAACAGAACAAACCCCCCCTGGCGGAAGCCAGGATTGTCGCCGAAGCCATGGTCACACTGGTCTTCAATCAAGGCGCCGAGGCGCTGGATGCAACCCCCCCGAAAGAGCGAGAAGAACTCAAGCAGAAATTGAAAACCGAGCTGAGAATGATTCTGGTGGGTTCCCAGACCCTGGCCCAGTGGCAGCAGGGTCTGGATTGAGCTACTAAATCTTAGGCAAGTTGCTCAAGTAGCGGCTGCAGCTTTGCTTTCACACTGGCTAGCTGCTCTTCTGTGTAAGGTACAGGAGGCTGCTTGCCCCCCCACACCGGGCCCGGCCAGGCAGGGTCGCCCTGATAGCGGACAATATGATGCAAGTGCAACTGGGGGGGCACCATATTGCCCAGAGCTGCCACATTCATTTTGTCGCCACCGAACAGTTCCATCATCCCCCCCTCACTCAATGCAGAGGACTCGAACAGCAGACGTTGCTGCTGCTCGTTCGGCAACTCATAGATTTCCCGAATGCCTGATACGCGGGGGGGTACCAGGATAACCCAGGGCCAGGTGTTGTCGTTCATCAGCAAGACATCACACAGACGGCTTTCCCCCCCCAGCTTGTGGGTATCTGCCGCCAAACGCTCGTGAAGCTGGAACATCAACACCCCCCCTCCCCCCCGGCCGTCAGACCGCTGAATGGAACTGGTTACGGCCGCGGCCAATGGCGTAGTAGATCAGGCCATGACGATCCAGCATTTCCGGCTCGTACAGGTTGCGACCATCAAACACCACCGGCTCACTCAGGGTTGAGGCAATCACATCAAAGTCCGGTGAGCGGAACTCTTTCCACTCGGTGCAGATCACCAATACGTCAGCACCCTTCAACGCCTGTTCCTTGGTACCGCACAAAGTCAGTCCCTCGTGATCCCCCCCGTAGATGCGCTGGGTTTCCTCCATGGCTTCCGGATCGAAAGCCTGCACCTTCGCACCGGCTTTCCAGAGATCTTCCATCAGGGTGCGGGAAGATGCTTCGCGCATGTCATCTGTGTTGGGCTTGAACGCCAGACCCCCCCAGAGCGCCACGGTCTTGCCCTTCAGATCACCCTGAAAGTAGTGCGAGACCTTGTCGAACAGCACATGCTTCTGGCATAGTTCACTGCTTCCACCGCGTTCAGCAGCTTGGACTCGTAGTCGCAGTCGCGGGCGGTGCGTGCCAGGGCCTGCACATCTTTCGGGAAGCAGGAACCGCCGTAACCGCAACCCGGGTAGATAAAGTGGTAACCGATACGCGGATCAGAACCGATACCCCCCCGGCGCACTTCTTCAATATCCGCGCCCAGCCGCTCGGCCAGGTTTGCCACTTCGTTCATGAAGCTGATCTTGGTGGCCAGCATGGCATTGGCCGCGTACTTGGTCAGCTCAGCAGAACGGATGTCCATGAAGATCATGCGATCGTGGTTGCGGTTGAACGGGTAGTACACTTCCCGCAACAAATCCGCCGCCTTTTCGCTCTCGGTGCCGACCACAATCCTGTCCGGCTTCATGAAATCGTTGATGGCAGCACCTTCTTTCAGGAATTCCGGATTGGACACCACATCAAAATCCAGTTCCAGCCCCCCCCGCTTGTCCAGCTGGGCACGAACCGCCGCCTTGACCTTGTCGCCAGTCCCGACCGGTACGGTGGACTTGTCCACCACCACCTTGTAATCCTCCATGTGCTGCCCGATAGATTTCGCCACTGCCAGAACGTACTGCAGGTCCGCAGAACCATCTTCATCCGGCGGCGTGCCAACGGCGATAAACTGAAGGGTGCCGTGTTTGACCGCTTCCTCGGTGTCCGTGGTAAACGACAGGCGACCAGCCTCAACGGTGTGCCTGACGATGTTGTCCAGGCCTGGCTCGTAAATAGGAATCTGGCCGTTCTTCAGCTTTTCGATCTTGCCTTGATCCACATCCATGCAGAGCACCTGGTGCCCGACATCCGCCAGACAGGCGCCAGTCACAAGGCCGACATAACCGGTTCCGAAAATCGTAATCTTCATGCAACTTTTCCTGAAAATTTAGAATGAAAACTGTCAGTGGCCTGCTTTCTTTTGCTGCCAGATCTTTTCCCAGGCCAGCGCCGTCCGCACAATGGTGTTCAGATCATCAAAATCCGGCTGCCAGCCAGCACGCCCTTGATCCGTGTATTGTCAGCCATCAGCGCCGCCGGGTCACCGGCTCGGCGTCCGGTTTCCTGTACCGGGAAGTCAACACCGGACTCGGCTTTCACCACATCAATCACTTCACGCACGGTGAAGCCACGGCCATAGCCGCAATTAAGCACCTGAGACTCGCCGCCTTTGGCCATATAATCCAGCGCCATAACATGGGCCTTGGCCAGATCTTCCACATGGATGTAGTCGCGGACACAGGTGCCGTCACGGGTCTCGTAGTCGGTGCCAAACACGCTCATGCCATCTCTCTGCCCGGTCACGCACTCGCAGGCAACCTTGATCAGGTGCGTTGCCTCCGGCGTTGCCTGCCCCCCCAACAAGCCGTCCGGATTAGCACCGGCCACGTTGAAATAGCGCAGGATCACGTAATTCAGATTGCTGGCGGCGGCGAGGTCCATCATCATGCGCTCGCTCATCATTTTCGAGGCACCGTAGGGGGGGTTGATGGGCGCCAGCGGAAGGTCTTCCGTCAGTACGGTTTGTTCAGGCATACCGTAAACCGCTGCGGTGGAGGAAAACACCATGTAGGGAACCTGATAGCGCTCAACCATCTTGAGAAGATTCAGTGTGTTACGGGTATTATTGCTGTAATACTTGAGGGGGGGGTTGGCAACCGATTCCGGCACCACAATATTGGCGGCAAAATGCAGCACCGCCTCGAATCTGTATTCGGAGAACACCGCTTCAAGCGCCTGCTCATCTGCGAGATCACCCACCACCAACTCGCCGGCGGTCACGGCCCAGCGATAACCGGTAGACAAGTTATCAAAAACGACAATGTCGTGACCTGCCGCCGCCAGTTGACGCACAACGTGACTGCCAATATACCCGGCGCCACCCGTTACCAATACTTTCATGGAGATTCGCTTCCCTTCCCTGAGTGTTGTTTGCGACGTTGCCGGATTTCACGGCGACGCCGGCTGAAAAATTCAGATATCACCTGACCACACTGCTCTGCCATCACCCCCCCAGCGGAAACCACTACCCGCCAGTTCAGGTGCGGCTCTTCCAGGGTTCGCCTGGCTGATTCCACAGCGCCGGCCTTGGGCTCGAGAGCGCCAAATACCAACCGGCTGACACGGCTGTGAACGATCGCGCCGACACACATGGTGCAGGGCTCCAGTGTCACGTACAAGGTGGCACCGGCCAATCGATAATTGCCAACCCGGGCCGCCGCATCCCGTAACGCCCGGATCTCCGCATGGGCCGTAGGGTCACAGCCGGAAATCGGTGCATTGAAGCCCGCACCCACTTCCTTGCCGTCCAGCACTACCACGGCCCCCCCTACCGGCACTTCACCAACAGCACCCGCCTGGCTGGCCAGGGCCAGCGCCCGAGCCATCCAGAATTCATCTTCAGCGGCTGTCGTCACCGTCAAACAGCTCCCAGCCGATTATTCCCACTCAATGGTTGCAGGCGGCTTGGAGGAGATGTCGTAGGTTACCCGCGAAACACCGGAGATTTCGTTGATAATCCGGTTTGACACCGTTTCAAGCAATTCATATGGCAGGCGCGCCCAGCGAGCCGTCATGAAGTCGACGGTTTCAACCGCACGAATCGCGATGACATATTCATAGCGACGGGCATCACCCACCACACCCACCGATTTCACCGGCAGGAAGACGGCAAACGCCTGACTGGTCTTGTGGTACAGGTCAGCACGATGCAGTTCTTCCAGGAAGATCGCGTCGGCACGACGCAGAATGTCCGCATACTCTTTCTTGACCTCGCCGAGGATACGAACGCCCAGCCCAGGCCCCCCCGGGAACGGATGGCGATACACCATGTCATATGGCAGGCCCAGCTCAAGGCCGATCCGGCGCACTTCGTCTTTAAACAGCTCACGCAGGGGGGCTCGACCAGCTTCATCTTCATGGTTTCCGGCAGGCCACCCACATTATGATGGGACTTGATGACGTGAGCTTTACCGGTCTTGGACGCCGCAGATTCGATCACGTCCGGGTATATTGTGCCCTGGGCAAGCCAGTTCACGTCTTTGATATTGGCCGCTTCGTCGTCGAACACGTCAATGAAAGTATTACCGATGATCTTGCGCTTCTGCTCCGGATCGTTCACGCCCTTGAGCTTGGACAGGAACAGGTCTTCAGCGTCTACACGGATAACCTTAACGCCCATGTTACTGGCAAACATGTCCATCACCTGATCGCCTTCGTGCAGGCGCAGCAGGCCGTTGTCCACAAACACGCAGGTAAGCTGGTCACCGATGGCTTTGTGCAACAACGCCGCCGTAACCGAAGAATCCACACCACCGGACAGGCCCAGCAACACCTTGTCGCTGCCGACCTGCTCCCGGATCTGACGAACCGCGTCATCCACGATTTTTGCCGGCGTCCAGAGGGCTTCACAGCCACAGATGGTCATCACGAAGTGTTCCAGAATACGCTTGCCTTGCAGCGTATGCGTCACTTCCGGGTGAAACTGAACACCGAACAGGCCGCGACTCAGATCCTGCATGGCTGCAATCGGCGCACTTTCAGTGGAAGCCAGCAGTTCAAAACCTTCCGGCATGGCCACCACTTTGTCACCGTGGCTCATCCACACATCCAGCAGGGACTCACCGGCCGGTGTGAGGTGGTCTGTGATATCCGCCAGCAATGGTCCCTTCGCCCGCACTTTCACCTGGGCGTAACCAAACTCCCGCTTCTCGGAACTGGCTACCCGACCGCCAAGCTGCTCTGCCATGGTCTGCATGCCGTAGCAGATACCCAGCACCGGAATACCACGATCGAACAGACCTTCCGGGGGGCACGCGGGCCACCGAGCTGGGTGACCGATTCCGGGCCGCCCGCCAGAATAATACCCTTGGGATTGAACTCGTTAAGTTCGTCATCAGTGATATCGAATGCCTTGATCTCGCAGTAAACCCCCCCGATTTCACGAACGCGACGAGCGATCAACTGGGTGTACTGGGAACCGAAATCGAGAATCAGGATACGGTGGTCGTGAATGTTCTGGGCCATGGAGTCCTCGGGCTGTAAAGAAACAACGCGGCCCGGAAACCGGGCCGCGTCTGATCAGGCAAAGATTAACCGATTCGGTAGTTGGGCGCTTCTTTGGTGATGGTCACATCGTGGACGTGACTCTCACGCATACCGGCATTGGTAATGCGAACAAACTCGGGCTTGGTACGCATTTCGTCCATGGTGGCGCTACCGGTGTAGCCCATGGAGCCCGGATACCGCCAACCAGTTGATGCACGATATTACGCATCGGGCCTTTACAGGCCACGCGGCCTTCAATGCCCTCCGGCACCAGTTTCTCGATGCCTTTGCTGGCATCCTGGAAATAACGGTCGCTGGAACCCTGCCCCCCCATGGCGCCGATAGAGCCCATGCCGCGATACGCTTTGTAGCTGCGGCCCTGGAACAGTTCGACTTCACCCGGAGCCTCATCGGTGCCTGCCAGCAGGCTGCCGATCATGACGCAGTGAGCGCCAGCAGCAATGGCCTTGGCGATGTCTCCGGAGAAGCGGATACCGCCGTCTGCAATCAGTGGCACACCGCGGTCCTTCAGGGCAGCGGCGACATTGGAAACGGCAGAAATCTGGGGGGGCACACCAATGCCGGCGACGATCCGGGTGGTACAGATGGAACCGGGGGGGCCAATACCTACCTTCACGCGTCTGCGCCAGCTTCGGCCAGGGCGATGGCCGCATCACTGGTGGCGATATTGCCGCCAATGACCTGAACATCCGGGTAGTTTTGTTTCACCCAGCGAACCCGATCGATCACGCCCCCCCTGGAATGGCCATGGGCGGTATCCACCACGATCACATCCACGCCGGCTTCTGCCAGTGCGGCAACGCGAGCTTCGGTGTCGCCGCCAGTGCTGACCGCGGCACCAACTCGCAGGCGCCCCCCCTGCTCGTCCTTGCACGCCAGCGGATAGTCCTTGGCTTTCTGGATGTCTTTTACCGTGATCAGGCCACGGAGCTGGAACTCATCGTTTACCACCAGAACTTTTTCGATGCGGTGACGATGCAGAAGCTCTTTTACTTCTTCCAGATCGGCGCCTTCCTTGACGGTAACAAGCTTGTCCTTGGGCGTCATGATGTCCCGGACGGGGGGGGTATCCATGCGGCTTTCAAAACGGATATCACGACCAGTCACGATACCGACAAGGTCATTGCCATCGACAACCGGGAGGCCGGAGATATTGTTGGCCATGGTGATATCGACCAGCTCACGCACGGTGGTACCCGGAGATACGGTGATCGGATCCTTGACCACACCACTTTCGAACTTCTTGACCTTGCGGACCGCAGCCGCCTGCTGCTCCACCGTCATATTCTTGTGCATGATACCGATACCGCCTTCCTGGGCCATGGCGATGGCCAGCTCCGCCTCGGTTACCGTATCCATGGCCGCCGAGACCAGCGGAATATTCAGGGTAATACCCTTGGTCAGCTGGGTTTTCAGGTCGACCTGGTGAGGGAGAACTTCAGAATATCCGGGCACGAGCAGAACGTCGTCAAACGTGAGGGCTTCTTCGGCAATACGCAGCATTGGGATCCGCCTTTTGAACATGCTAAGTTGGGAATTTCCGTGCCGCACCCGCGGCGGTGCGACAAAGCAAAATCCTTAATCGATCTATTATAAAGTGGTGCGTAAGGACAGTAAACCGCGCGGTTTTTGCCATTTGGTTGCATCTTTTTGAATTTCCGTTATTTTTGGCCATCTCTTTCGGCTATTGCTTATGAATAATCCTGGAGCCCGCCCTGTGAGCACCCCCCCTTATCCGGACACCCGCCCACGAGCACTCACAGTCAGTGAGCTCAACCACCAGGCGCGCCACCTGCTGGAATCAAGCTTTATGCAGGTCTGGGTGGAGGGAGAACTCTCGGGCTTTTCCAGACCCTCGTCAGGGCACTGGTATTTCTCACTCAAGGATCAGAAATGCCAGATCCGCTGCGCCATGTTCCGTGGCGCCAACCAGCGCATCCGCACCCTGCCCCCCCGGGAAGGTGACCAGATCCGGATTCGCGGCAAGGTGACCCTGTACGAGAACCGCGGGGGGGATTTCCAGATCATCGTGGAACACCTCGAGCCCGCCGGGCTGGGCGCCCTCCAGCAGGCTTTCGAGGCCCTCAAAGCGAGACTCCAGGGCGAAGGCCTGTTTGACCCGGCCCGAAAGAAACCGATTCCCGCCACGCCCAGACATATTGGCGTGGTTACCTCGCCAACTGGCGCCGCCATCCACGATATTCTGACGGTACTCAAGCGGCGCTGCCCGGCTATTCCGGTCACGCTCTATCCCACCGCCGTTCAGGGCCAGCCGGCCACCGCAGATATTGTCCAGGCCATTGCCCGGGCGCAACAGCATGGTCTGGCCGATGTCCTGATCATCGGCCGGGGGGGCGGCGGCTCCCTGGAAGACTTGTGGTGCTTCAACGAAGAAGCCGTCGCGCGGGCCATTGCCGCCTGCCCCCCCATCCCGACCGTCAGCGCCGTTGGCCATGAGGTCGACGTTACCATTGCTGATTTTGTCGCGGACTTGAGAGCCCCCCCCACGCCGTCGGCCGCCGCTGAGAAGATCTCGCCCGACCAGCAGGACTGGCTCCGTCGACTGACCGAGCAGCAAGGGCGTCTTGGCCAGTCTGCACGCCGCTTATTGCAAAGGCTGGATAACCAGTTGGGGGGGCACCTGTCTGCCCGGCTTCGGGATCCTCGACGGGAACTACTGGAAAAGGCGCAACGCATGGATGAGCTTGAGCTGCGGCTGAACAAGGCGATCCGTGACAGACTGGACCAGCAGAAGCAGAAAACCGATTACCTGCTTCAAAGGATGAGCGCACAATCCCCCCCACGCCGAACCCTGAAAACAGCAAGAGAACAGACCCAACGTCTCGAGGAACGCCTGACACTCGCGACCCGTCACCAGCTGCGCCAAAAAGACGAGCGATTACAGCACATTGCACAAACCCTTCATGTTGTCAGCCCCCCCCTGGCCACCCTCGGAAGAGGCTACGCCATCGTCAAGGACGACAATGACCGGATCGTTCGCAAGGCTGGTGATCTGGAAACTGGCAGTCAGATTACCGCAAGACTTGGTCATGGCTCGGTGTCCGCCCGGGTGACAGAGATCAATTCTTCGAGCGAATAGAGCCGCAGAGCCTGGCAACTACGCCTATGGTCTACTAGCCCCCCCGGATTTCAAAGCTCCTAAAGTTGTCGATAACAACGATAAAACAACAACACGGACAACCGAGGTGGAGCACAATGAGCTACAACTCCGAATTTCGCCGGTCCATTGACCAGCGGGATGATTTCTGGCGTGAGCAGGCGCAGCACATCGACTGGATCAAAGCCCCCCCGAATACGATCTGGCGCGCCCTCGATAACGGCCATGGCGAATGGTTTCCGGACGGTGAGCTGAACACCAGCGACGTAGCCCTGGACGCCAATATCCGTGCCGGCCGCGGCGACCAGAAAGCCCTGATTTATGACTCCCCCCCGGTCACCAGCACCAAACAGTCATTCACCTACAACGAACTGCGTGATGAAGTTGCCCTGTTCGCCGGCGCTGCGTGCCCGCGGAGTAGAAAAAGGTGACCGCGTAATCATCTATATGCCGATGATTCCTCAGGCAGCCATCGCCATGCTGGCCTGCGCCAGGCTGGGCGCAGTCCATTCGGTGGTCTTCGGCGGTTTTGCAGCACACGAACTGGCCGTTCGCATTGAAGATGCCAAACCCAAGGCACTGATTACCGCCTCCTGCGGCATCGAAGTTACCAAGGTGATCGAATACAAACCGCTGGTAGACAAGGCTATAGAGCAATCCAGCCACAAACCGGACGCGTGCGTGGTATTCCAGCGGCCACAGGTCAAGGCAACCATGCAGGAAGGCCGAGACTTTGACTGGAACGAGATCGTGGCCAACGCCACCCCCCCGGCCGAACCGGTACCCGTCAAGGCCAACGACCCGCTTTATATTCTCTACACCTCCGGTACCACCGGGAAACCCAAAGGCGTAGTCCGTGACAACGGGGGGGGCCACGCCGTTGCCCTCACTTACAGTATGAAGCTGGTCTACGACGCCAAACCCGGAGACGTTTACTGGGCTGCTTCAGATGTTGGCTGGGTGGTAGGCCACAGTTACATTGTTTATGCACCGCTCTTTACCGGCTGTACCACCATTTTTTTTACGAGGGCAAACCGGTAAAAACCCCCCCGGATGCCGGCGCATTCTGGCGCGTGGTCCAGGACCACAAGGTCAATATGCTGTTTACCGCGCCCACCGCATTCCGTGCAGTGCGCAAGGAAGACCCGGAAGCAGATCAGTTGAGCTGCTACGATGTTTCCTCCCTCAAACGGATTTTCCTGGCCGGAGAGCGCCTGGATCCGCCCACCTATGAGTGGCTGAAGGAGCACACCGGCTGCCAATCCTTGATCACTGGTGGCAGACCGAAACCGGCTGGGCCATTTGCTGCAACCCGGTCGGCATTGAAATGATGACTACGAAACCCGGCTCTGCAACCGTGCCCTCACCCGGCTTCAACGTTCAGGTAGTGGACATGGAAGGCAGCCAGGTACCAGCGGGCGAACAGGGCCAGGTTGCAGTCAAACTGCCATTACCCCCCCCGGGCTGCCTGATGACCGTATGGGGGGGCGACGACCAGCGCTTCCAGAACAGCTACCTCAAGCCAATCCCTGGCTTCTACAGCTCCGGCGACGGTGGTTTTATCGATGATGACGGCTATGTCTTCATCATGGGCCGGACGGATGATGTAATTAACGTCGCCGGGCACCGGCTCTCTACCGGCGAGATGGAAGAAGTCATTGCATCCCATCCGGCGATCGCGGAATGCTGCGTAGTGGGCGCTCATGACGATATGAAGGGTCAGATTCCGGTTGGCCTCGTGCTGATCAAAGATGGCGCCACCATTGACCAGGATGAACTGGAGGAGGAGCTGGTAGAGATGGTTCGCGAGAAGATCGGGCTATTGCCTGTTTCCGCCGGGCCATCGTTGTTGACCGTTTACCCAAAACCCGCTCCGGCAAGATCCTGCGACGTATTATTCGCCAGATTGCCGATGGCGAGGAGTACACGGTACCCAGCACCATCGACGACCCGGCCATTCTGGAAGAAATCAGCGAGAAATTCGGTCGCTGATCAAACCTCCATCCGCTGAGCCACAGAACACCCGGGGGGGCGCTCTTGATCAAGAGCAGCCCCCCCGGGTTTCACTTTGATTACAACTTATTGTTTTTTTTATCAATTAAAAAACACTTACTGATCATAAAAAAAACAATTGACGCCTTTCAAAGTCGGTCTATACTGAAAATTGCTGTGTACTTCTGCAGCGTTATTTGGCGAATGCGTTACAACGTCCTGCCCTTGGCTTTTCGTTGCCCCCCCTTCCTCAGTGCGCTCCGGATGTCCCAGCTCGAAAGAAGGTCCCGTGAGGAAAATTATCAGTAAGACAGGAAAGATCGATGTCCGATACCAAAACCGGCCACGTGAAGTGGTTCAACGAATCCAAGGGCTTTGGCTTCATCGCCCAGGAAGGCGGCAGTGACGTTTTCGTTCACTACAGTGCAATCAACGCAAACGGTTTCCGTACTCTGGCCGAAGGTCAGCAGGTGCAGTTCACCGTAACCCAGGGCCCGAAAGGCCCGCAGGCCGAAAACGTAACACCGCTTTAAGCTGTTATGTCAGCGTCCTGATGCCCCCCCTCACGGGCAGAAACAAGAAAGGCCGGCAGTCCCTGGATTGCCGGCCTTTCTGTTGGTAGAAGGGATTATCCGCTCAGACAGTTTCTGCCGCTTCTGCAGAAACAGACTCGGAGCGGCTACCATCGAGCACCTGAGCTACAGCCGAGAACAGGGCCTGCAATGTCGCCGAGGTAGTATCCTCCGCCAGGCTGCCGCGCTGCAGTGCCTGCCATTAGCTGTCAGCCGGATACACGCCAGAGCATTGGCATTGGTACCTTCGCCCAGCGCGTACTCATCATAGGCTTCGACCGCCACCGAGACCCCCCCAAACTGCCTGGACAGTGCGTCGGAAACCGCCTCAACGGCTCCCAGCCCTCGACCTTCCAGGGTAGCCGGAGCCGCATCGCCACCGACGACCACTTCGGCCCGCACACCATTGTCATCCCGATGCAGGTCGTAGGAGCGAAGAGCCCAGTCGCTGTGTACTTTCAGATAACGCTCTTCAAACAGACGGTGGATAGTATGTGAATCGATCTCTCCACCATTGGTTTCAGCTTCGCGCTGGACCACCTTGCTGAACTCGATCTGCAGCCACCGCGGCAGGGTAATATCGTAGTCCCGCTCGAGTACGTAAGCGACACCGCCTTTGCCGGACTGACTGTTAATACGAACCACTTCCTCGTATCGGCGCCCGACATCGAACGGTCGATGGGCAGGTAAGCCACGTTCCAGGCATCGCCCTCTTTCCGACGGGAGAGACACTTGCGAATGGCGTCCTGATGGCTGCCGGAGAAAGCGGTAAAGACCAGCTCACCGGCATAGGGATGACGCGGATGAGTGGAAATTTCGGTGCACGCCTCCACCACTTCGGTGATTTCGGCCATGCCGGACAGATCCAGAGCAGGGTCAATCCCCCCCTGGGAATACAGGTTCATGGCCATGGTGACCAGGTCCATGTTACCGGTGCGCTCGCCGTTGCCCATCAAGGTACCTTCCACCCGATCTGCCCCCCCGGCCATCACGCCGAGTTCGGCAGCGGCCACCGCGCAGCCCCCCGGTCATTGTGGGTATGCAGACTGATGCTGATGTGCTCCCGGTAGCGAATGTTGTCACAGATCCACTCCACCTGATCTGCGAAGACATTGGGCGTTGCCATTTCAACAGTCGCCGGCAGGTTAATGATAACCGGTTGCCCCCCCTGGTCCGGGCGCCAGACATCGTTGACGGCATCAATCACACTGGCCGCAAAGTCCAGCTCCGTACCGGTAAAACTCTCTGGCGAATACTGGAAGGTCCACTCCGTGTCCGGATAGCGGGCGGCGATATCCCGCACGATGGTGGCGCCGTGGACCGCGATATCGCGGATACCGTCCCGGTCCAGACCGAACACCTGCTCCCTCTGCACGGTCGAGGTGGAATTGTAAACGTGAACAATCGCCCGTTTGGCGCCCTCAAGGGCCTGATAAGTCCGCTCGATCAATTCAGGGCGAGCCTGGGTCAGCACCTGGATCTTTACATCATCCGGAATCCGGTTTTCTTCGATCAGCTTGCGACAGAAATCAAAGTCCGGCTGGCTGGCTGCCGGGAAACCGATTTCGATCTCTTTGAAACCCAGCTTGACCAGCAAATCGAATAAGCGCTGCTTCTGGGCAACAGACATGGGTTTGACCAGGGCCTGGTTGCCATCCCGAAGATCTACAGCGCACCAGGCCGGGGGGGCTTTCTGGATAACCTGATCGGGCCAGCGACGGTCTTTCTTGGCGACCGGCTGGAAAGCAACGTATTTGCGATGGTCAAAAGCCATGATGAAAATTCCTTCCGATATCAAACAGTGATTGGAACACACACAGTGTAAAGGCTGGAGCGAGCTATTTGGTTGCCATTTTCTGGCCGCACGACCAGATAATGCCATATAATTTCATAATTTCTTAAATAAGAGACAGAAAATGCCCGATACCGAGAAAACGCTTGTCAAAATTGACAAGCTGGACCGAAAAATCCTCGAACAATTGCAAAAAGACGGCTCACTGACCAATCAGCAACTGGCCGAGAAAGTCGGGCTATCCCCCCCTTCCCCCCCCTGCCTTCGGCGAGTTCGCGCCCTCGAGGAGGCGGGCATTATCGTGCGAACGGTCACCATTCTGGATCACAAAAAACTGGGGGGGCTGTCGCTCACCGCCATTATTCTCATTGGCATGGACCGGCATACACCAGAGCGATTTGCCGCGTTTGAGGAACAGGTGGGGGGGGAATACCCGGAGGTTCAGGAGTGTTATCTGATCACTGGTCAGAGTGCGGATTACATGCTCAAAGTGGTCGTGCCGGATATGGACCACTACCACCACTTCCTGTTAAACAGGATAACCCGTATTCCCGGCGTTAGCGGTGTTCACTCCAGCTTTGTTCTCCGGCGCGTCATCGACAGCACCGCGCTGCCGCTGGGCTATTTGTCCTGAGCCACCAGGTAGTCCAGATAAGCGCGGGCCATGGTTTTCATTTCCTGTACCAACAATACGCCCTGCTCATCCGGCAGGGTGGCCGCCAGCCGAAGAATCGTGCCGGCAGAACGGGGGGGTAACAGCAAACTGGCTGTCCAGCGACGATCTGCCGGCAAATCGGGATACTCCTCCTGCAGACGGGCATCCAGGTCCCGGGCGTTGCTGTAGAGTTCGCGAAGATCCAGCTGCCTCAGTTCCGGCATGGCTTCCACACCGCTCCAGATCGCGGAATAGGCGGGCTCGGTGCGGTAGAAGTCGTAAAACAGATCAATCAGGACATCCACCGCGTCGCTCAGGCTCAGCTGCGGGAGCTTGGCCCTCAGCGCCTGCTCCATCTTCTCAACATGTCGCTCCGCAATAGCATTGACAATCGCCGCTTTATTCGGGAAATAGCGGTAAAGCGATGCCAGAGACATGCCGGACTGCCGGGCGATGGCCGACATACTGGTGCTGTCGACGCCCTGCTCGTGAAAGATCCCGGCAGCATGCTGCAGTATGGTGTTCACCCGTTCCCGCTGCGGGCCTGAACCGGGCGCCGGCGGGGGGGTGACACATCGATGGATTCGTCAGTCATTATCTGTACCTTGTGATTCAGGCTCCGTACAATAACGCCCACTCTACGACAATGAAAGCTGTGGCGGGCATCCCGCCTTGCCAATTAGTCTGACTCCCACTTTTCTGATGACAGCGGAAGACACGATGCGAGCGAGCCGTTACCTGATAGCTACCCAGAAAGAGACCCCCCCTTCCGACGCCGAAATTATCAGCCATCAGCTGATGCTGCGGGCGGGCATGATCCGTAAACTGGCCGCCGGCCTTTACACCTGGTTGCCGTTAGGGTTGCGCACCTGCGTAAGGTGGAGCGAATCGTCCGTGAAGAAATGGACAAGAGCGGCGCCCAGGAAGTTCTGATGCCGGCGGTACAACCCGCCGAACTGTGGCAGGAATCCGGCCGCTGGGAACAGTACGGTGGAGAACTGCTGCGCCTGAACGACCGCCATGGCCGCGATTTCTGCTTCGGCCCTACTCATGAAGAAGTTATCACCGATCTGATCCGGAACGAACTGAAAAGCTACAAAGAGCTGCCGGCCAACTTCTACCAGATCCAGACCAAGTTCCGCGATGAGCGCCGGCCGCGGTTTGGCGTGATGCGCGCCCGCGAGTTCATCATGAAGGATGCCTACTCGTTCCATCTGAACGCGGAATCCCTGGATGAAACCTATAAGGTGATGCACCAGACCTACTGCAACATTTTCGACCGGCTGGGGGGCTCGACTACCGCCCGGTACAGGCGGACTCCGGTTCCATTGGTGGCAGCTCCTCCCATGAATTCCACGTGCTAGCCTCCTCGGGCGAAGACGCCATCGTATTCAGCACCAGCGGTGACTACGCCGCCAACATCGAAAAAGCCGAAGCGGTAGCACCTGCCGGCGAGCGCCCTGCCCCCCCCGGCGAGGAACTGAAAGAGGTTCATACCCCCCCGGGTCAACGCACCATCGACGCTGTTTCCCAGTTCCTGGGCATGCCGGCTGAGCGCAGTGTGAAAACACTGCTGGTAAAGGCAGAGGCGGATGAGAATGGTGAATCCGGCCTGGTGGCCTGATTCTGCGCGGCGATCACACCCTGAATGAGATCAAGGCTGAGAACCTCCCCCCCGGCATTGCCGAGCCGCTGACCATGGCAACCGACGAGGAAATCGAAAAAGCCATCGGCTGCAAGCCAGGCTCCATCGGCCCGGTCAAGCTGCCGGTGCCGGTTATCGTGGATCGCAGCGCAGCACACCTGGCAGATTTTGTCTGCGGCGCCAACAAGGATGATTATCACCTGACTGGCGTAAACTGGGAACGTGATGCCGAAATCAGCCGTGTGGAAGATCTTCGCAATGTGGTCGAGGGCGATGCCAGTCCGGATGGGAACGGCACACTGGAGATCCGTCGCGGTATTGAAGTTGGCCACATTTTCAAGCTGGGCAACAAGTACAGCAAGGCCATGAACGCCTCGGTTCTGGATGAACACGGCAAGACTTCGATAATGGAAATGGGCTGCTATGGTATTGGCGTTTCCCGCATCGTCGCGGCGTCCATCGAGCAGAACCACGACGAGAAGGGCATCATCTGGCCGGATGCCATCGCACCGTTCGAGGTGGCCATTGTTACCCCTGAATGGCCACAAATCTCCGGTGGTGGCCGAGGCTGGCGACAAACTGTACAAACAGCTTCGCCAGGCTGGCTACGATGTTCTGCTGGACGACCGGAACGAACGCCCGGGTGTGAAATTCGCAGATATGGAGCTGATTGGCATCCCCCCCCACCGCTTCGTGGTCTCAGAACGCGGCCTGAGCGCCGGAACCTGGAATACAAGGGTCGGCGGGACGAGGAAAAACAGGATATTTCTGTGGATGAGGCTCTGTCGTTCCTGGTGAAGGCGTCGCCCAAAGGCGGCTTGTAACCCTGATCAAACTCACCGGGAGACTGCCTTCAGTCTCCCGGTGAGTTAACGACGTCTCCGCAGATCAGGCGTTGCCCACGATCCCCCCCGCTCCATCTCCAGCTCAACGCCGAATTTCTCAAGCACAGACTGGCGCACGTCATCAGCCAGGGACAGCACATCCTGGCCAGTTCCACCGGAATGATTGATCAGCACCAGCGCCTGGCGGTTGTGAACCCCCCCCACCCGACTGTTGCGAAACCCTTTCCATCCGGCCTGATCAATAAGCCAGGCTGCCGCCAGTTTGATCTGACTATCAGCAGGATAGAACACAACGTCCGGAAACCGGGCCTGAAGCTCCCGGAACTGAGGCAATCCGATTACCGGGTTCTTGAAGAAACTGCCCACATTCGGCAATACCGCAGGATCCGGCAGTTTGCGATGACGGACAGCCATCACGCCCTCGGCCACCGCCAGGGGGGGTGTTAACTCAGCCTCATTAACGTCGCCAAAGTAATCGTGAAGATCCCGATAACCAATCTTCAAAGGCGCATTACGGGACAACCGGAGCCGGATTTCAAGGATGATGTAGAGGCCCGGCCGGTGCTTGAACAGGCTGTCGCGATAACCGAATTCGCAGGCGCTTGCAGGCAGGGTTTCAACCTTCAGAGTCTGGCGGTTCAGTACCGTGACACTGTCAAGACAGTCACCCAACTCGGTGCCATAAGCCCCCCCGATGTTCTGTACCGGGGGGGCGGCACCGGCGGTGCCCGGGATCAACGCCAGGTTCTCGATCCCGCGATAACCGGAACGGGCGGCGTAAAGCACAGCCTCGTGCCAGTTCTCACCGGCTTTCAACACCAGTACCGCGCCGTGATCGTCTACCTGCTCCCAGCTTCGGCCACGCAGTGCCATCCGGATGACCAGGCCGGGATAATCGCCGGCAAACACCAGATTACTGCCACCGCCCAGTACCAGAATGGACTGTTCGTGGTTACAGGCCCAGGAAAGCGCCTGTTTGAGCTGATCCGGATTTTCGACTTCCACCAGGTATCGGGCCGTTACCGGCACAGCCAGGGTATTCAATCCCTGAAGGCTGGCCCACTCCTGAATCTGCAGATCCTGACTCAAGCCAGCCGCCCCCCCCGGATTTCGTCCAGGAGGCCGGAACTGGCGTCATGAATCAGATCAAGCACGTGCTCAAATCCATCCTCTCCGCCGTAGTAAGGATCGGGCACCTCGGCCAACCGGGAGTCACCGTAATCCAGAAACAAGCGCGGCTCCGTGCCCCCCCCATTCTGGTGCCAGACCTCTCGAACATCCGCGAGATTAGACCGATCCATCACCAGCACATAGTCAAATTGATCCAGATCTTCTGCACGGAACTGGCGGGCACGAAGGTCGCTGATGTCGATACCACGGCGCGCCGCGGCGGCAGTTGCCCGCTCGTCCGGAGATTTACCGATATGCCAGTTGCCGGTGCCGCAGGAATCAATATGCAGTCTGTCGAACAGGCCTTGTTCCGGGCGAGGTGGCGAAAACGCCCTCAGCACTGGGAGAACGACAAATATTGCCCAGGCAGACAAACAGCACGCTTACACGATCAGCCACGGGCACCCCCCCCTTTTTCCATCAGCGCCCGCAGACGGGCCAGATCCTCTTCGGTATCTACCCCCCCCGGAGCAGGAGGCCGGTCCGCCACATCCACATGAATAAGAGCGCCGTTATAGAGTGCCCGCAACTGTTCCAGGGATTCCACCCGTTCGGTGGGGGGGGCCGGCAGCCAGGTAACAAACTCACTGAGCACACTGGCACGATAACCATAGATGCCAATGTGCCTGAAATAGCCGATGCCATCCGGAAGGTCCACGTCCTGGGTAGCAGCCCCCCCCGCTGGCCAGAAGTCCCTGGCCCAGGGAATCGGTGCCCGACTGAAATAATGAGCCATGCCCCCCCGGGCATCGAAGACCACTTTCACAACATTGGGGGGGTTGAACACCTGGCGGGCATCGTGAATCCGCTCGCACAGTGTTGCGATGGCGGCCTCCTGGTACTGTTCAAGGTTATCGGCAACCTGATTGATCAGTTCAGGCGGTATCAGAGGCTCGTCCCCCCCCTGAACGTTGACCACGCGATGATCCGGATCCAGCTGCAGCTTCCTCGCCACTTCTTCAAGGCGGTCTGTGCCACTGGCATGATGGGGGGGCGAGGTCATGATGACTTCTGCACCAAAACCAAGACACGCCTCCTCGATACGGGCATCGTCGGTCGCGACCACCACGCGGCTGGCGCGGCTCTCATTCGCCCGCTCGCAGACATGCTGGATCATCGGCTTGCCGGCAATCATGGCCAGAGGTTTGCCGGGCAAACGACTGGAAGCGTATCGAGCGGGAATGACAACGGTAAATGACATGGTTGCGTCCTGCGGGTGACTCAGTGTTTGTCGAGGCGCTCGTCTGTGCTGAGGGTGCGGGCTTCAACCGCCAGCATAACCGGAATCCCCCCCTCACGAATAGGGAACGCCATGGCATCCTGGTAGCAAATCAACTCGGTGCGGGCATCGTTGAGCTTGAGCTCACCCTTGCACACCGGGCAGGCCAACATGGCCAGCAGTTTTTTTATCCATGGTTCGATTCCTCGCTGATATCAGGTTGCAACTGGCCAGAGCAGGCTCTGAGCCGTTCCAGAAAATGCTGTTCAAAAGGTTCCGACAACCGGGCCTGAACCGTCAAGACCCAGGCGTTATCCGGAGCAAAGCCTTGGCACTTCACTGCATCTTTGGCCGTCATTACCAACCATTCGAGAGCGCCCGACGCCAGGTCTTCGGGGGGGCGAAAATGATGATGGTCAGGAAAGGGAACTTCATTGACGTGAGCGCCAAGAGTCCGGAGGGTATCGAAAAATCGACCGGGATTACCGATACCCGCCACCGCCCGTACCGGTTTACCTTCAAGCTGCCCCCCCGGCGACAAGGTCTCACCGGAATTCAGATTCACCAGAGCCGAGGGCACCAGCTCCATGGCATGAATCTCCGGATGATCAACGCCGGCAAAGCTCTCGATGGTCTCGCCAGCCTCCGGAAACTCCGCTCCGTTAAGAACGACAAAGTCGACACCGTTCAACCGTTCAACCGGCTCCCGCAGCGGACCGACCGGAATGATGGCACCGTTTCCAGTGCCTCGCCGAGCATCAAATACTGCCAGTTCAATGTCTCTGGGCAGACGGTAGTGCTGCAGGCCATCGTCACAGATCAGTACATCGCCGAGGCCATTCTCCAACGCCCAGCGAGCCCCCCCACGACAGCGATCCGGGTCAACCACCACCGGGCATCCGGTGGACCGTGCCAGCATCAGGGGGGTTCGTCACCACAGATACCCGCCGGGGGGGTCCCGTCAGCGACCAGTAAGGGGGGGTACTGAGAGCTTTTACCTCCGTAGCCACGGCTGAGAATCACCGGTTTCCAGCCATGTTGATTCATGCACTGAACCAGGCTGGCAGTGAGAGGTGACTTACCAGTGCCGCCAGCGGTGATATTGCCCACCACCACAACCGGGACCGGCAGCAATTCGTTTCGCGCATGCCAGGCCTTTCGGCGCCTGGCCTCAGACACCGCCCGATATAACCAGGCCAGTGGTGTGAGCAGTGCAAGAGGCCTGCCTTGCCCGTACCAAAGCCGGTCAACCAGGCTGGTGCTCATGCGTGCTCGCTGAACTGAATCTGATGCAGCTGGGCATATGCCCACCCGCAGCCAACAGCTCACCATGACTTCCGGACTCAACAATGCGGCCATTGTCCATGACCAGAATCCGGTCGGCCTTCTCGATGGTGGATAGCCTGTGTGCGATCACCAGCGTGGTACGGCCCTGCATAACCGTTTCCAGCGCTTCCTGAATATGGCGTTCGGATTCCGTATCCAGCGCCGATGTCGCCTCATCCAGAATGAGAATTGGGGGGGCGTCCTTGAGGATGGCCCGCGCAATCGCAAGACGCTGGCGCTGGCCACCGGAAAGCATCACACCATTGTCGCCAATCATGGTGTCGAGCCCTTCCGGCATGCGGTTGATAAACTCTAGCGCGTGGGCCTTTTCAGCCGCTTCCATAATTTCTTCCCGGCTGCAGTCGCGCAGGGAACCGTAGGCAATGTTGGCGGCGATGGTATCGTTGAACAGCACCACGTTCTGGTTCACCAGAGCAATCTGGGCACGCAGGGACTGAAGCGAAAACTCCTTCAGTTCATGGTCATCAATGCGGATAGCTCCCCCCCCGGTGTACTCGTAGAAACGGGGGGGTAACAGGCTGACCATGGTCGACTTACCACTGCCTGACCGGCCCACCAGTGCGACACTCTGGCCGGCTGGAATATCGATGGTTATCCCTTCAAGCACATTGTCGAGCTGATCCCGGTATCGGAAAGACACCTGGTCAAATGTGATGTCGCCTTTGACCCGCTGCGGGTTGTAGGAGCCTGGTCCTCTTCCGGCTTTTCATCCATGGTCTCGAACACATCAAACGCAGCCGCCACACCCTTCTGAATCTTGGCGTGCACGGAAGTGACCTGGCGAATGGGCTTGGCCATCGTCGTCGCCGCGGTGATGAACGCAATCAGCTGACCAGTCGACATCTCACCCCCCCGAATCTCCGGCGCAAGCATGGTCCACACCAGCGCGGCGATAGCAAAAGCCACCAGCACCTGAATGACCGGGACACTGATCGCCTGAGTAGAAGCCATTTTCAGGCTCTGTTTCAGGTTACGGGCACTGACCTCACGAAACCGCTCCCGTTCATAATCTTCGCCTCCGAAGGTGCGCACCACCCGGTATCCGGTGATCGACTCGGAGGCCACATGGGTGATATCGCCCATGGAACCCTGAATACGCTTGCTGATTCGACGAAACCGTTTGCTGGCATAATTCACGACCAGACCAATGACCGGACCGGCCGTAAGAAAAATCAGGGTCAACTTCCAGTTGGTGTACAGCATGAAGCCGAGCAGACCCAGTATGGTCAGCCCTTCGCGAAGGGTGATAGTCACCGCATTGGTCGCAGCATCCGCGACCTGCTCAACGTTAAAGGTGAGCTTCGAGACCAGACGCCCGGATGCGTTTTCATCATAGTATCGTGACGGTAAAGACATCAGGCGATCAAACACATCGTTGCGTAAGGCGTTGATCACGTTGCGCCCGACGTAGCTGATAAAATACTGGCTAAAAAAACGTACCAACGCCTCTGAAGGCAAAAACACCCACGATCAGCCCGGTCAGCAACATCCGGTTCTGGTCGGACGGATTCTCGATCGCCGTGATCACATATTCCATCGCCGCGGCCATCCCGGTGGATGCAGCGGCGTAAATGATGTTTCCGAACACGGCGAGGGAGAACGCAAACCAGAAAGGCTTGACGTACTTGAGCAGGCGTTTGTAGGTGGTCCAGCTACCGGCAGGTGGCGTCTTGAGCGGCTCCGGCCTTGTCTGCATCACTGGCTTTCAGCCTCCCGCTCTGTGGTTATGCTCAGCTTGGCAAACCCCCCCAGGCGACCGGCAACATCCATGGCCCGCACCACAAATTCATGGGGGGGGTTTGGGCGTCTGCAGTGATGATGAACGGCAGGCTGTTGTCGCCTTCGGCCAGCTCACTGACGCCACGCTCGAGGGTTTCCCGGCGATTGTTAACCAGTGGTCGGTCGTTCAGAAAGTACTGGCCCTCGGCATTGATCACCACATCAATCTGCCGGACCTCAGACGGAGCTGCCGGCTCTGCACTGGCTTCCGGAAGCTCCACCTGCAGATGACTCTCCCGGGTAAATGTGGTCGACACCATGAAGAAAATCAGCAGCAGGAACACCACATCAATCAGTGGCGTCAGATCTACCCCCCCGACTTCCTGGCTTCGTTGGCGCTTGAACTTCACGGCGTTCAGGCTCCTTCAACGTCGATTTCGCGGTCTCCGTGGACCACTTCCACCAGTTTGATGGCTTCCTGCTCCATGTTGACCACCAATTCGTCTACGCGACGGATGAAATAGCGGTGACAGATCAGAGCAGGAATGGCGACACTCAGGCCAGCCGCAGTGGTGATCAATGCCTCGGAAATGCCTCCGGCCAGGTTGCCGGCATTGCCGACGCCGGCCAACTGGATTTCGGCAAACACTTTGATCATGCCGATAACGGTACCCAAAAGGCCCAACAGTGGCGTGATTGTGGCGATAGTGCCCAGGGGGGGATTCAGAAAACGCTCCAGCTCGTGGATAACCTGGCTGGCCTCGTGTTCGATGCTTTCTTTCATGATCTCGCGACCATGTTTGGCGTTGATCAGGCCGCCGGCGAGAATCCGGCCAAGTGGCGAAGATGCCTGCAAGGCTTTCAGCTTGCGACCGTTAAGCTCTTTTTTTCTTGATCCAGCGCCAGAGTTCGTTAATAGACTGCGGGGGGGGCGCGACCCGAGAGGCCCGCAAGGTCCAGATTCGTTCCAGAATGATGGCAAGTGCCAGGATGGAACAGGCAACAATGGGCACCATCAGGATGCCACCGGCTTTCAACAGCTCGAACACGCTTGATCTCCCTGATTAGTTACAAGCCGCGCTACTTTAGCATAGCTGTCGGTGCAGGCCACACCCGGATTGTCACGGTATTTTACATTCACTCCTGGCAAGCCCCCCCGGAGACGCTATCCAGAAAGGCTGTGTCTGCCAGAGCTCACTTATAAGCAGGCCTGAATCTGCGAACCTGAGTGTGATCTGGCCGGAGCAGGCCGTGTTCAATGGCACGGCACCACTGGCGCGGTACCGACCGGTTACTTCCGCATGCGGATGCCCGAAATGGTGCCGGTAGCCCGCCGTATAGATCACCTGATCCGGCGCCACCGCCTGTACCCAGCGTGTTGAAGATGAAGTTTTGCTGCCATGGTGTGGCGCCAGCACCACCCGCTGCGCAACGCGGTTCTCAAGCCACTCTGGGCCGCCGCCACCGAGCATCAGTTGCTCAACCTTCCGGCTGATGTCCCCCCCGGTCAATACGAAATCGCTGTTGCTGGACGGGTGGTACACGCGTATCACGCACGAAGCGTCATTCCCGTCCGCAGGCAACGGATTTTGCCACAGCGACATCACCAGACCCGGCCACCGGATATTCCCCCCCGGGCGACAACCTTCCACCGTCACCGGCACCCGCCCGGTAATAAGAGCAGGCTCTCCGGAAATCACCCTTTTGATCGCGAAGTGCTCAGACAACGTCTCGAGACCGCCGGCGTGGTCATTATCAGCATGGCTCAAGACCAGCAGATCAATAACCTCGACGCCCATTGCCCGAAGATTCGGCACCAGCACCGAATCGGCGGCGGAGTAGACGCCCGTAACTTCGGGCCCGGTGTCATACACCATCACCCGGCCACCGGCGCGAACCACAACCGACAGCCCCCCCTGCCCCCCACATCCAACACCCGGACTTCAGGTGCCCGTGCGACGGAATTGCCTGCTCCCGTACCTGACCAGGGAACACTGAGCAACAGGAAGGTAACGCCCAGCAATGCCCGCCATCGCCAGTCCCTCCAGCGAATCCCCCCCCAAAGCGCCAGCAACGCCAAACCCGCTGCCAATGGCAGCGGCAGAGGCTGCATCTGTCCTGCCGGGAACCGGGCCACCAGCTCCAGCCACCACCATAGCGCCCCCCCCAGGACAAGGTCAAACCCGGCCGACACCCAGGGCAGGAGCCACCCCCCCCGGAAAAAAGGGCGATGATGGCCCCCCCCAGGAACAGTACAGGCATGACGGCAAAAGACACCCAGGCACCGCCAATAGATTGGCCGCGAAGCCTGCAAAAGGTTGGCCCTGATGCACCAGCATCAACATTGGCCACAACCCGACAAAGACCGCCAACTGGGCTATCAACAAAGCCGACAACCAACCCGACGAACCCAGACGCCCTGAAAATACCGCCAGCAGCACCCCCCCGACAGCGCCAAAAGACAACCAGAAACCCTGGTCCAGAGGCGCAAACGGATCCATCAGAAGCACCACTGCCAGAGCCAGCACAAAGGGTCGCCAGCCGCTCTGCTGTCTTGCCTTGAGCAGATACCAGCCGCCGGCAACCACCATCACCAGGGCCCGCCGTTGGTACGGTAAAACCGGCCAATAGCGAATAGACAAGGCAGCTGAGAACAACCACCAGAAAAACCAGAGAACGCCGCCCCCCCTGCTCACTCAGACCACCAACCGGCAGCAATAGCAAACCCCCCCAGCGCGCCAACAGACCAACTCCGACCGCCACCAGACCCAGATGCAAACCGGAAATAGCCACCAGATGAATGGTGCCGGTCGACTTGAGTACCTGCCAGTGATGATCTTCCAGAGAACCCCCCCGGTTACCCATTAGCAGAGACGCAATCAGGGGGGGGTAGTATTCCGCTTCACCAAACCAACGCTGCAACTTCTTTGATGCTCGCCAGTGCCAGGCGTGGTACTGACATTGCAGTGCGCATGACAGCTCCGGTGCCGCAGAGACCTGTTTAACGGAACCGGTCGCCCGATAGCCGTGACGGAACAACCAGTCTTCGTAGCGAAACCCATCTGGATTCAGGTTGCCCTGAGGACGCTTGAGAGTGACCTCCAGTGTCAGGCGATGGTCGGGTAGCCTGCGCCCCCCCTCCCTGCCGTACCAGGATAGTCGCAGGACGCGGGGGGGCAAGTTGTTATCTACCGACACGCCAGGTGCCTGCCAGTGCAGGACACAGAATCCGAATCTCAGACTGTCAAAGCTTCCCGGCGTCGGCAAATCACAGAGATAGCCGGAAACCACAATGCGCTTGGTTTCCCACTCCGAAGGCAGGCGCTCGGCCAGTCTCATATCGGCATTCCAGCGGCCCAGACCAACCCCCCCAGCGTCGCAGCAACCACCACGGGCCCGAGCCTCTGTATGCGCTGGTATCGACAGGCCATAGCCAGCAACATTAACCCAACCAGCACAAACAGCCATGGATATGGTGGCAAGGTTGCGAGCCGATACAGTAAGATAACGCCGCAAGAGAAGGCGAGAATGCTGGCGAGTCCAACACCGAGCCTGCTGACCCGGTTGGAAACTGGGTTTTCGGACAATCCTTGTCCTCCGATTTTCGATAGCGCTGGCAGCCTCTGGGCTCCAGTGATTACTCAAAGCCAGGAAACAGGCCGAACTTCCTATGCCGAAGAAGTTCATGAAACGGTATTTGCCCACCCCCCCTGAAAAGGTGCAGTCGATGCAATCGCTGCGTTTTCTGGGCGATATCCTCCATGAACCCAACCTGTGGCACATCAACCGGCACTGTGTTGCCAGGGCCTTCCTGGTGGGCGTCTGGTTCTGTTTTATTCCGATGCCTTTCCAGATGCTGGCAGCCGCATTCTGCGCCATCTGGTTTAACGCCAACCTGCCTTTATCCGTGGTTCTGGTCTGGATCAGCAATCCGCTGACCATGCCCCCCCCGATGTTCTACTTTAATTACAAGGTGGGGGGGGCCTGGATACTCAATCGGCCCGTTCTGGCGTTCGAATTCGAGCTTTCCTGGGACTGGATCAGCCACAGGTTGATCGATATCGGCGTGCCGTTGTACCTGGGTTCTCTGGTTCTGGCCACGGTTACCGCCTGCGTCGCTTACCTGATCATCCAGTATCTATGGCGCCGCAAGATCCGCACTGAATGGCAATTACGGCGTCGCCAGCGCAACAAGCGAACGCCCGCGAGCAATCAGGCCTCCTGAACCAATCGCCCCCCCTGCTCCAGTCGCAGCACCCTTCCCAGGCTCCGGGCCATGGTCATGTCGTGGGTAACCATGATGAATGACGTCCCGGAATTATCACGCAGGTCGCCGATCAGGGCACGGATACCCTCCCCCCCTGTGTGTTCATCCAGATTGCCGGTAGGCTCATCCATCAACACACACTCCGGCTGTTAACCAGCGCTCTGGCTATCGCTACCCGCTGACGCTCACCACCGGACAACTCGCCGGGTTTGTGCCTGAGCCGCTCACCCAGACCCACCCGTTGCAGCAGTTGCTCCGCCTTCGGGCGGGCCTGCCTGGGTGGCATGCCACCAAGCGCGCAGGGCAACATGACATTCTCAAGTGCGGTAAATTCCGGCAGCAGATGATGGAACTGATACACAAACCCCCCAGATGCTGATTCCGGAACCGCGCCCGGCCTGCTTCCGATAGCTGATGAATATCCTTGCCACAGATCCGGATATGCCCTGACGAAGGGCGATCCAAACCGCCCAGCAGGTTCAGCAAGGTGGTTTTCCCTGCCCCCCCGCTACTGCCCACAATGGCAACCGTCTCGCCGGCCTTAACCTGAAGTGAGATGTCCGAGAAAATCGTCAGTGTTTCCGGCCCTTCACTGTAGGTGCGGGTAACCTTCTGACAATCAATCACCAGAGATGTCGTCTGCCCGTCACTCATAACGCAATGCCTCCGCCGGTTCGACCCGCGACGCACGCCAGGCCGGATAAATAGTTGCCAGCAGGCTCATGGCAAGGCCCGCACCGCTGATAATCAGTACATCCTGCAACTGGAGCTGCGACGGCAGGTAGCTGATAAAATAGACATCAGCGCTGAGAAACTGATGCCCCCCCAGTGCCGATTCAAGCCACGAAATAAAGCCACTGATGTTCAGGGCACCGAAGATCCCCCCCAATGCAGTACCTGTGAGCGTGCCAAACACACCAATCACGGCACCCTGGATAATAAAGATCCTCATAATGCGCCCGGGCGTGGCGCCCATGGTTCGCAGGATGGCGATGTCAGCGGTCTTGTCGGTCACCACCATGACCAGCGTTGACACAATATTGAAGGCCGCCACAGCCACAATGAACATCAACAGCAACCCGATCATGGTTTTTTCCATGCGAATTGCCTGAAACAGGTTGCCGTGGGTGCGGGTCCAGTCCGATACGTAATAGCGGCCTCCCAGGGTCCGGGCAACATCATTGACAACTTTGGGCGCCGCAAACAGGTCATCCATTAAAAGCCGGATACCCTCCGCGCGGCCACCGGTACGCATCAAACGCGCCGCATCATCCATATGAATCAGCGCGTAGTTCCCATCAAGCTCGGCACCAACGCTGAAAATACCCTTGACGGTAAAGCGCTTGAGTCTGGGCAACACGCCGGCCG
>JDSH01000107.1_pt1 | contig 27861 bp, 34 predicted proteins | sample 199451 | NCBI WGS metagenome assembly JDSH01 (sample SAMN02584198, study PRJNA231836) | bioreactor metagenome | isolation source: continuous culture bioreactor electron acceptor NO2- transfer2 day 38 after... | place: Germany: Bremen | reverse complement strand
CCCAACCAAGCAGGCGGCAGATCTGGCCGCAGAGCTCGGGCTGGAGTTCAACCTTGCGGCGCTTGAGAGCAAAGGGTTTGCCGGGTTCCTGGATGATGTAGCCCAAAAAAAACAGGCGGTAGTGCCGAGGCTATAAAAACACTGTTTGGTGCCCAGGAAGCCGTTGTTCCTATTCTGGCCCTCACGGGTAACGCAGCGGAAACGCTCGCTGACAACCTGGGAAAATACAGTGATAACGCGGGCGTAGCTGCAACAGCATCACGAGAGTTGGCCGCCGACCTTAGCCGAATTGTTCAGACCCTGAAGAACAACCTGAACTCCGCACTGATCGCCTACGGTTCTGGTCTCACTGACGAAACCCAGAGCATCGTCAAATCCATCACCAGCATCTTCAACAGCCTTGGCTCTGAAATCCGCCTGGATGACGGCGTGTTCGCTCCGATACTGAACGGCCTGGAAGGGCTCGCTCAGGATATCGATCAGAAGCTGAAGACCATCGCCGCCAACTTCCCGGAGCTCTGGCCGGGCTGGACCTTTCCAGCCTTCTGGACTCCTTCGGTGATCTGGGCGATGAGCTGGATGACCTGTTCGTCGGCCTGTTCGGCAACGTGGATTTGTCCACGGTCGAAGGCCTGCAGTCGGCCATGCAGCGGGTGGTGGATGCGTTCACCGCCTTGGTGCAGATCTCGGCCGGTATTGCGGATGGCCTTGAACCGCTCTTCCAAGCCGTCGGCGCCGGGATCGAGAAGTTTGAATCTCTGGATGACACAACCAAGCGCAGCGTTGGGGGGGAATTGCTCGGTGTAGGCAAAGCCATTGATACCGTGTTGCCAGCTATCGGTGGATTGGCTGGCGGGCTGGAATCCATCGGCACTGGCCTTACTGCTCTGGCCGGAGCTCAGGGTTTCAAAGCGTTGATCGGCAATCTGGGAGCGGTGAAGAGTATCGCCACGACTGCAGGTAAGGGCGGACTGATCGGCCTGGCCCTGACTGGCGGCTACAGTCTCGGCACCTTCATCAACGAGGTATTCGAAGAAGAGCTGGGCGCTCTTAACCAGCGCCTCTTTGAATTCTTCAACGCCGAAGAGTTAGAGGAAATTGCCCGAGGCTTTGCACCGGCCACAGGTGAAGTGAAGCGGCTGGCGGAAGAAACAGAAGAACTGGCCAACATCAGTCGCCGCTACGAGGAAATGAACAAGACCCTCGGCCAAACGATGGGCTACACCACGGCGATCACGGAAGAACAGCGGCAGGAGTTCAACCGGTTCGCGCAGCAGCTGGTGGACAACGCCAATAAGACTGAAGAATTCACCGGCTCCCAACGTGATGTGACTAACGCGGTGACGGAGCTCAGCCGAAGCGTTGAGGAAAGCGGCGGTGCCCTGGTAGACGTTTCAAAGACCACCAAAGAGCTCTCTGACAACAACAAGTCGCTGCAGCTCGGGTATGACGAAACCACGGGCAAGATCGATTCTTTCTCGGGCACCATCGTCAAATCCGGCAAGGCCATTGATGACACCGCGAAGAAGACCGAGGAACTGGTTAAGCAGTCTGAAGCCTACCAGCTAAAGCTGCTGGACATCGCCGGAGATAAGGCGATCGCCAATATCGAAGCAAAGGTTTCGCTCGACATTGCTGAAGTCGAAGCCAATGCCCGGCAGGTTGAGGCGATTGCGGACACCATCGGAAAGACATTCGAGAACACCGGCACGGTAATCACTGACCTGTTCGGAACCTTCACCAACGCCTCCAGCTTCGATCAGTTGGAGATCTCAGCGCAGATCCGCAAAGAGAACGAACGTCGGAAGCAGGCGCTGGATGATCAAAGCAAACTGACTGACGCCCAGGTGCAACTGATTCGGGAGAAAACGCGAGCTCTTCAGCGGGGGGGTGACGCCTTGCTGCAGGTGAACGCCCCCCCCGGTCTGGAACCGCATCTTGAGGCTATCTGGTATCAGATCCTCGGCAATCTGCAGGTCAAAGTCAGCCAAGAGGGTGAGGAAATGCTGCTGGGGGGGCTTAACCAATGAACGTATCCATAACCGCACCCCCCCTGTTTGATCTGGAAGGCCATGTTTGGCTGAACGATGTTGACCCAGAAGGGCTGGCCAACTTCGAGCGTCGTAACAGCCGCACCCCCCCCACATTGGACGGCCTGGCGGCCATTCCTGACTTTGGGTACTCAGACTCGGATCGAACGCTGACGATCAGTTGGCCGGCAATCGACCGCCAGAAGGTAGAAACGGTGATAAGGCTGGCGAAGACCTACAACCGGTTGATCGTTGCCACGGAGGAGGGCTGCTTTCTGGGTGCGCCTGGCCCGTTCTCCCTGCGCAGTGGTGAGGCACAGATTCAGATTCTGGTTGAAAAGAGGATTGATGGATGAAGATTCGCGTGTCGCTTGGAACCGCGCTGGCCCAGGCCGTGCTGAATGACCTGGCGTCTGGCGCTGGCGCCAACCCGAAGATTCAGCTGTATACCGGTACCGTGCCCGCTGCGATGGGTAACACCATTTCAGACACCTTGCTGGCGGAGTTTGTGTTGAGCGCTGCGGTGGGCGCTGAGTCCAACGGCGTTATCACGTTTAGTGGCTGGACAGATGAAGATGCAGCCCCCCCGGCAGGTGGTGAAGCAGGGTGGGCCCGGTTCCTCAACAAGTCCGGCGAAGAGATCATGTATCTGCCGGCTGGCGGCTCGGGTGATGGGGGGGCGCCGATTACGGTGAATCCTCGCACCATCGTTGCCGGGGGGGAACCTGTGAGCCTCACCTTTGGTGTCGTCCGGATGCCTGTCTGATGGCGAAGTATCCTGATCTTGCTACCGCCAACGCGGACGGTCTGATCCACTACTGGCCGATGGAGGAAACGGCTGGTGTAGTCGTGGAGGACGTAATCGGAGGGTGGAATGGTGAGTGTGTAGCTTCCGCCGCTCTCACGTCCGGGGGGGAATTCGATGCAACCGTGGTCACGACGCCAGCCGGGAAGGGGGGGCGCGACGTAAGTGCAAACTGGGGGGGCGGAAACAGCGCGACATCCAACAAGATCTGCGCGATAAGGCTCCAGACTTCGCCTGAAAGCTCGGCGCTGTCTGCGATCACCATTCGTTTCAGGTACTTCCACCGGAGTCATGTCTACGACACGATCTCTGGGCGCCAGTCTACCATCTTCCTACTGGGCGAGAGCGACGACAAAGGTGTTTTGCTGGACGTATACAGCGGTGATGTTTGGGCTGTGGCTGGAACGACCGATGCCGGCTTCACGGCGTTCTCTGATCCTTTCACCGCTGGCCAGTGGCACGATGTCGTGATTGCCGGTAACGCCACAAGCACCGAGATCTATGTGAATGGCACCCAGGTGTTCACGATGGCCGGATCTTCGGAGTTTCTGATTTACAACACGGCCCAGAATCCAGACCTTTCGTTCATTGGCGCGTTCAAGGACTCCGCCAACGAATACCTGGGAGTCTCCCTGCTGGACGGAATATTCCAGGACTTCTCGATCTGGAATAGAAAGGTGACAGCGACTGAAGTCACCGCCATGAACACGGACGGTGTGGCAGAGCCCCCCCTGGTTACCAGCCTTAATGCGATCACCTACGATGTCGAGGTTGATGTTGATTTCCCAATCACGGCTGAGTTCCTTGCGATATCTAACCCCCCCGTTGAAGTCGGATTCGACTTCACATTTCCTCTTGAGGTTAGTGTGCTCGGTTACCAGGACTGGGTGGCAAAGCTTCCTCCCGTAGAGGTTCAGGAGCTCTATCGCCTGGTGATCACCGGTTCCCGTAATGGCCTCGATGATCTGGTCATTGGCGGGATTTCCAGTTGGCAAGCCACCAATCAGGCCGGCAGCCGTTCGGCTTACCTGCAGGCGGTGATCCCTGCTGCTGACCAATACATGGCAGAGATTGCTGCGAGACAGGATGGTGACCTTGTGATCCAGAAGGGCTACAAGCTGCTTTCTGGGGGGGCAACCTACTTCGAAGAAATAATGCGCGCCTTTTTTTTCAGGATTTGCAGCCAGCAGCGGGCCGCTATTCCCGTACCTTAACCGTCTCCGGCCGCCGGCGCTGGCTGCCATTTTCGCAGGGACACAGGGTTCTGAAGGCCGTTCGTTGGAAGACCACCCAGAACGGCAAGCGCCGGGTCTTCTGTGAGATCGATCTTTTCCTGCAGCCTGGTATGACGGTTGATGCCCTGGGCGAAACCTTCCAGGCCGACTTCATTAACTACTACGTGAATGAAAACGACAAATTCTGCGAGGTGGGTGAGCGGTGAGCAAGGGCGTGATTCTGGGGGGGCACTTGGGGGGGGAGGGGGGGCGTTACCTGGTGCGCCAAGAGCTTGCCATTCAGCGCATCAAGGATGAAATCACCCGGCTTTCCGAGCGCATCGCCAAGTTGGCGACGGATCTGCCAGCGGCTCAGGTGGCACTGATCGAGGCCGAGGACGCGGTTAAGGACGTAGCGCGGAAGATCGACCTGTTGATTCCAGACTACCGGGCCGGGGGGTAGATGGCGCCCGAAATCAGATTGTGGACCTGCAGAGGGAGCTGGTGCCGCTGCAATCTGCTGCCCGCCAGGCCCAGATTAAAGTGTCCGACCTGACCGCAGAGAACCTGGCCGCGCTCAAGCGCAGGAATCTCCTGCAGTCTATTCCGGAAGGGCGAGAGCTGGAGGCCTGGTGTGCCGATTACACGCTGGATTTGTCAGGGACGGTTGGTCTGGTTGATGTGAATGACGAGGGCGGGCAGGGCGTGATCATACAGCCTGGCTTCAATGGCGCTGCTGATTATGACCGCCGGCGCGATGGCGCACTGTTTCCGGCGCTTGCCCAGACCGGCATTCAGACCTACTTCAATGCTGCCTTGCTCCCGGGTGTTCAGAAGTGGCTGCCACGCTACCGCGTTGGCGTGATCACCAGCATTTCCGGCGATGTATGCAATGCGACTCTGGATACTGCAGTTTCCAGTGCTCAGGCCCTGCCGATTAACGTGAAGGATGTGCTGGCGGAAGTGCCGATTCTCTACATGGACTGCGATGGTGCCGCCTTTAAAACCGGAGACCGGGTGTTGGTGCGCTTTACCAAGTCAGGGCCTCTGGTTGTCGGCTTTGAGCGAGAGCCGGTGCCTTGCAGTCTGTTCGGTTTCGTCTTCGAGCCTGCCCGGTATGCTGGTGTTCAAGGCACCAACTACACGGCAGTGAAAGAGACCTACGGTAAGCCCTTCGACGATGTGAACGGACCGATCAACTACCCGCTTGGTACCGTTTCAGGAACAGATAGCGCATGGACGGCTTTGCCCAATGGCGGCCAATTGTTCATCGAGCGGGGGGGCAAGGCCAGGAATTATGGCAACAAGAACTGGTTCAACAGCGATAAGCTGGTGTTGTCCTGGTCTGGCCCACCGGGGGGGCGAGCGCATCGCCTGGACCAGTACGATCCTGACTTCTCGGGCTTCAAGCGGGTCTGGAAGACGCGGCCTTATGTGTTCCATGATCTGGACATCATACTGGACCTAACCAACGAGGCCGCCGCCGGCGATTTCGATCATGTGCTTGGTGCTGCCGTTCACACCGATACAGAGGGCGGCCGCTGGCTGATTGTTGTCGCGTCTGACAACGAGTTCATCCCGCTCGATGTCCGTGACAGCCTCCCCCCCGGGCAAACGTTCAAGGTGTTCCGTGTTGCTGTTGACGGGAACATGCAGCCGACTGGCGCACTGGAGTTCCTGCACCAGTACACGATGCCGGTGGAAATGATGTACCAGAGCCATTTCTACTTTTCGGAAGACGGAACGAAGCGGTCTGCACCATCGTCGGTGATCTGCTGGACCCGGACAACCTGCATATCGACCTGCTGAGGTACGATCTTCAATCGGGCTTTTCTGTAGAGCAGATCTGGAGTCGAGCCCAGCCCATTGGTTCGCGTAGCCGGACCAGCACCTGGCTCAAGAGAACAACACCGGCACCGGGGGGGGCTGCTGACCAAAACCGGAACCCTTACCGTGAATTACCAGGCGGCTCCACACAGCGTGCCCATCTACTGTGATTTCGTCGGCAACGATGAAGTGATTGCCTATGAAGTGCGCCCGGCGGTGAACTGCAATGCTTCAGCACGTTACGATTTTGAGGAGGGCAGCTTCGACTACAGCAGGGAGCATCCGGCGCCCATATCCGAGTGGTCTGGAAGCCGATCATCCTCAGAAGTCCGAAGCGCTCCGTTCTCTGTGGTGACCAGCGCAGGCCGCGTGCTGTTTCAGATGCCATTCACGCCGCAGGAAAATTCCAACTTCCAGTATGACTATTTCAGCGTGGCCACGGTTTCCGGCTCAGATGCTAACGGAAGTTTTGTTCAGCCTGGCTACGGCACGTTTACCTTGAGCAACAGTGTCACTGCCCAAGTGGGCGGCATTGATTGGGAAGAAAACCTGCTGGCCATCGATATCCGGTTTGAGTTCTGCGCTGTGGCCTATGGCGGCTATGACTACGAACTGAACGAATCCATTAGCACCAGTTCAGATAATCCGGATTTCGGCACCGGCGGCGTTCAGGCTTCGGGCTCGATCAACGGTAATGAGATCGTTGAAGTGGTGGAAGTCTGGATGGGTGGATCCCTGCACCAAAGGGAAGAGGCTTTGCGGCTGGCGGGCCCTATTGAGATTAGCGCCTACAGTCAGGACCCAATAGCTGTGACGGGTATCAACGCCAGTAATGAGAGTGTTCAGGAAACTGTCTATCCGGAACTGCCGTTGAAGATTGGAAGCCCGTATTTGCTGACGGCCGCAGGTTATCGATCAGGTGTGCACGCGATCAGTTCTGTGGGCATGAACTACAGGACTGGCAGTACAACTAGAAAACCGATTCTTCTGCAGCATGTAAGTGGCTATCAGGATCCGGTTGATGAAATACTCGAGCGCAACCTGGTGGACGGTTACTTGCTCTGTTCAGTTGGACTTGTCTGAGCCCTGATCCCGCAGCCCCCCCTGGAACTTCCGAATCAGCCTATCCCAAACCCGCCGCATCTTTTCCTCCCTGTATTCCTCGATCTGGGCCAGCTGAGCCGCGCCCAGATTCTGGTTCACTTCCTTCATGCCTTTATCCCACCGAACACGGATATCACACCCGCCGGCATAGATTCGGATTTCTGCTTTGGCATCAGGAGCAATGGATTGCTCTAATTCATGGAGCATGGCGGTTGTGATTCGCAAAATTAATTGCCTGTACTGTAAGGCGGTAGCAATTATTTATTTGTTTCCAAAACAAACAGTTGGAGAATCTTTTGAGATGAGGGCAGCGCATAGATAGCAGAAATGATGCGTAGCCGGCAAAAAGTGCCTTGCCTCGCATATAACGAAACGCGATAATAACCATAGCTCTTATAATAAGAGCGTTAGCGGAGGCTGCCATTAAAGGTGTAGGAGCCAGGCAGCCTCCAACATTGTACAAGTGATGCAAGGATCACCAGCTATGAAGATAACGTTTTTAGTGAAAACCCGCAACTCAGAAATCGAGTTGAAGCTTTCCACAGACAGGGTGTGGCCTAGGCTCCAAGCTTTTGCGCAGGGGGGGGTAATGTTGGCGCTGAGTATATGGGAAATCTACGCTATGTCGCCTGAGGTGGCTATGACTATACCTGTGTGAGACAAGCAATAAAAAAAAGCCGCCCAACGGGCGGCTCTTTTGAATACTGTATAAGCCTTTTATTTTGCCAATTTATTGCCAAAATTTTGCCAAGGCTTTCGCAGGTCCAATCTAAGTTATTGAAAGATTGGTAGGACCACGCGGATTCGAACCGCGGACCTCTACCATGTCAAGGTAGCGCTCTAACCAACTGAGCTATGGTCCTGTCCTGTAACGGGGGGGTGGAAATATACGGATTTCGGGTGCCCTGGTCAACCTCTTTGCCGCGGATTTTTCGCTTTCATCAGGGCCTTGATGGCGCGGCTCAGGGCGTTCCAGCGATTGACCAGAAGCGCGGCAAAAATCAGCGCGCAGCCGGCCATTTGCAGCAGGGTCATGGTCTCGCCGAACCAGGCAACCGCGAAGACAGCAACCCACACCGGCTCCAGTACCAGTATCACGACGCCATGGCTGTTCACCGACAGGCTCTGGGCATAGGTCTGCAGCAGGAACCGTCCCGCCGTGGCAATCAAGGCACTGGCCAGTACCCAGACATAGAGCATGGGTTCGGGGGGGTTGGTCAGTACGTGAGTCCAACGCTCGCTGATGGCGGACTCCGCCAAGGTCACGGTCCCAACGGTAAGCAGGGCAATGGCCGTCAGCGGCAGTGCCGGTACTTTCTTTTTCTCCACCGTTTTGCCTTGCTTGTCGACCACGATGCGTTGGTTGGCGGCGCGCGTATTGAGCGTGAAGTACAGGGCAAAGATGGTTGCCGCCAGAACGAAATAGAGCTGCCCCCCCGGGTCTGGCCTGAAGCCGTTTTCGAGGGACAAAAGCGCCAGACCGGCCACCGCAATCGGTATCGCCAGCCAGGTGCTCAAAGGCTGCTGTTCGCCAAATACTGTGCGGGCAATGATCGGGACAATCACCACGCCCAGGCTGGTCAGAAACGCGCCCTCGCCCATGCTGTCGGTGTGATACAGCCCCCCCATGATCCAGCAGGTCATGGCAATGCCGAACACAAAGCCCACGCCCAGGCTTCGGAGTATCTGGTCCCGGGTAAGCCTCAACAGTGAGGGCAGGGCCAGCAGGGCGAGAAAGGAGCCTGCAATCAGAAAGCGAGCCGCCATGAACATCAGCGGCGGCATCATCAATACCGCCTCTTTCGACAGCATCCAGCCGATCGCCGCCAGCAGGGTAACGAGTACCAGGTAAAGATCGGATTTGTGGGCGTCAGACATGATTGAACCGGCATCAATAAAAATCAGAGGGCTCAATCTATAGTTTGCGAATTAAAAAAGATAGCAGCGAAAACCGAGGGAGGGGGGGCTCATCCCTGAGCCGTTGCAACAACGATCGATCAGTTGTTGAGTGTGGTGTAGACAAGATTGGACAGGCTGGTCTGGCTGGAGTTCGGCACTTCGATGTACTGGTCGCCAGAGCCCCCCCAGAACTGCCACCATGCACGCTGGTTGTAGGTGCGGCTGGCAAAGTCCACACGCAGGCCGTTCAGGGTGGTGTTGTTCACCACGGGGGGGACAGCGGTGTTGCCGGTCTGGGTATTGATCACGTCGCCATGGTTGGCGCCCTCGCTCATCAGCACGGGGGGGTAGTGGTTGTAATACAACCCGGACGGGCCGTTCTGCCCGCTGACTTTACCGGCCAGGCCGATGCTGTTGGAGCAGGAATCAATGCCGCTGGCACTGGTTGCTCCACAGGCTGAATGGGTGGGAACAACACCATCGTCGGTGCCATCAATAAAGGGTTTGGTGATACCGCCGTAGGATGAACCACCGCCAACGAACCGCAGGCGCGGAATGCTGTTGGGGGGGCTGACGGCCAGGTTGCGGGCAACGTTGGTTTGCAGGTCGTTGACTACACCCAGGTTATCCGGCTCCGGGTCAATGCCGGTAAAGGCTTTGACCGCCTGTTTCACCGGCCAGTTGTACCAGCTATCGTTGTAGGCAATGCTCACGGCCAGGTCGGCCAGTTCTGTACCACCACCGGCACCGGCCATGTCCAGTACCGCCAGGATTTTCAGCGGTTGCAGGCCTTCCGATTGCAGCCAACGCGCCTGGTTTTCCAGCAGATGGCGGGTCACCAGATCGCCGGTGGAATGGGTGACTACAACGCAGTAGTCGTTACACAGCCCTTGCTGACTGATTTGCCGCAGTTGCTGATAAGCCTGCTGGGCGATCTGACCCTCTACCCGGCCATTGCTGGCCCAGTCGATACGGGCTTCGGCGCGGTTCAGCCAGTATTCCCGCCAGTTATCTTCGCCAGCCTGCTGGACTTCCTGGAAGTTGGCCGGTGGGTTCGACAGATCATCCATCATGAAGCCGTGAACCAGAATCACGTTATGGCCGGCCAACTGCGCACTTGCGCCGGTGGCAAACAGACCGCCTGCCAGCGCTGTCGCGAGGGCGGTTTTCTTCAGGCATCCTCTTCTTTTCATTGTCATTGGTTGCTCCGTTTCTTTCCGATTTATTGTTGTGGTGTTATCAGACTTGTCCGCCAGCTGCCGGAGCAGGGCGGCCCGTTGCTCTGATTCGGGATTCATCGCCGGCTGGTCTCGGAGGCCGTCCAGATCCGGCGGTGAAAATTCATAGCCTTCCTCGGGACCGAAGGCGTAGTCGGTGCGGTCGCCCGGTGTGGCGGGTAACCGGCGTATCTTCAAATGCCTAAGTTGCAGGGGGGGGCCCTGAATGTCGCGATTGGCTAACACGCTGCCATGGGCTTTCAGGCGAATGACGGAAGAGCTGCTGCCCAGAGACGTTTCCTGTTGCAATTGGGCCAGCGGGGGGGTTTGGCCGCTGTAGAGCTGTGCAGAGAGGGCGTAATAGCCGGACTGTTCCGGGTCGAAGCGCACAGGGATGACCAGGTCGTTACCAGACACATAGGCAGTCTCCAGACCCTCGAAGCTGCCCAGATCGGGTTCGATGGTCAGTGAAGACACATGTCGAACGGGCTTGCCGTCTACCCGGGCTTCCACAATCAACCGGTACTCGCCGGGAGTATGATCAGAATTGACGGTGCCTGGTAATAACCGGGGGGGTCTGCATTCTCCAGCTCGGCAGAGGCTACCCGGTCCCGCTCTACGGCGGTCTCCAGGGTGGCGGACAGAGACTGGCCGAACACCTGGCGACCTTTCAGGGACGCTACCACCAGAATCGGCTCACCTTGGCTGAAGCGGAATTTGTCCAGCGTCACTACAAATCTGCCATCGCCCTCCAGCGGAAGCACGACCGGGTGGTAGCGGTTACCCTGGTAAGCCTCTGCCTGAGCTTTGGTCAGCGGTACCGAATAATCGGGGGGGTACCGAATGGTCTGTTGGTATTCGTCTGCGACACTTGCCAGCATGAATCCCAGTGCGTTATCGGAGGGTGGTTCGGAAACAGGCCCGGCAGGTGTGGCCTGGGCGGCCGACTCCTGGTTGGAAACCGCTTCCGGAACGGAAGTGGTGGTGTCTTGCTGAAGGCCCCCCCGGAAGCTGCCCTCGTTCTCGGCCGAGAGCAGCCACACGGCACCGGCCACACCGGCGGTGATGGCCAGGCTTATGCTTAATGCCCGGTACGGCATTGTCAGACCCCCCCGTTATTGTTATTGAAGGCTTGGTTAACTTTTAACCATAGGGTCGGATTGTCCTAAACGGCAAAAATTTAGGCCGGAATTGCGGAGGTTTTGTGTCGTTTTGAGAGGCGGTTCTCAAAGTCAGAACCAGCCACTGTCTTTGATGGCCTCAAAGCCGAAGCGCAGCCGCACTTCGTCTCCCACCAGCCCGTTTTCCAGGCCGTAGGTCATGCCCCCCCAATCGCTGCGGTTGATGACAGCCTCCGCGCTTATGCCCAGGGTGTAGTCTTCATGGCCGATGGGATACTCCGCGGCCTTGTTCAGGGTGACATTCACATCGACCGGTCGGGTCTGCCCCCCCAGCAAGGTCAGGTCGCCGGTCACTACGCCAGTATTGTCACCGGTTTTTTTTCAAAGTCACTCACCACAAAGGTAATCTCCGGGTATTTGCTGGCGTCCAGAAAATCGGGCTTGCGGAGGTGGTCGTCCCGTTTATCGTGGTTGGTAAAGACACTGCTGGCTTTGAAAACCAGCTTCCCGGAATTCAGTTCTCCGGTTTCTTCGTTGTATTCAAACTGGCCTTCAATATCCCGGAACATGCCCATCACCGGGGGGGCATAACCGATATGCATGATTTCGAAGCTCATGGAAAAGTGCTCTTCGTCCACTTCGAACTTAGCCGGCTCTGCAGATACACTGGTAGCGGTGGCCAGCAGGATTGAGGTTGTCAGAGCTTCAGGAAATGAAAGTTTCATGATTTTGTCTCCTTTGGTAGAGCCAGCGCACGTCCAGATAAAAGGACCAGGCAAGCAATGCCAGAGCGAGCCCGAGCGTCAGGCTGGCGAACAATGCAGGGGGGGTAATGGGCACAACGGCGACCATCAGTGTGACCACCTGCCAGACACAGATGGTCTTCCGTCGGAAGCTGTCTGGCAGCGGGTTATTCAGCCAGGGCAGCGGCCAACTGGCCAATACGAACAGATAGCGCATCAGGCCCAGGGCAAGTACCCAGCTACCGGCTTTCTCCAGAGCCAGTGTGGCAACGCACAGCCCGAGGATAAAGAGCGCGTCCAGCTCCATATCGAAACGGGCACCGAAGGCGCTATGGCTTCCTGTTGCCCGGGCGATTTTGCCGTCGACACCGTCCAGCAACAGGGCGATCAGGCTGATAACCGCATAACTCCAGAGCGCGGGTGAGGTTGCTGAAGAAGAGTGGTCACCGAGGAACGGAGCCCAGCCAACCAGCGCCAGCACCAGAACCGAGCGCAGCAGCGTGGCGCGGTTGGCCCAGCCGAAGTCGGCCCTCCACCGCCAGTGCCGGAGGACAAGGAGGCTTTGCCCGAGATAGAACGCAAAGGTGATTAACCAGAAGCCGGTTGGCAGATCAAAGGCTTTGGCCAGAAAAAACGAAACGCCAGCCAGGCCCAGCATTCCCAGGATCAGATCACTGATGGGGGGGCTGAAACTTCCTTTCATTGAGGTGCTGGTGGAATCCATACGCCATTGCGTCCGTATAGCCTGTGAGTGGCGTTAGCAAGCTCCCATTCTATGACTATAGTTTGGAGAGACTGCTTTTGCGTACGCGGCCATTCATCAAATGGACTATTCATGGACGTTGAGAACAACACTGCCTTTTGGATTACCGGGTATCAGGAGGCCAGGTTAGGGCCAGTGCCCGAGCCGACATTTCCCGCTTCTGAAACACCGTATGTGATCGTTCGTTCCCGCTATTCCGGCATCAGCCGGGGGGGGACGGAATCCCTCGTCTACAACAACCAGGTTCCTGAAAACGAATACCAGAGAATGCGGGCACCGTTTCAGGAAGGCGAATTTCCGTTTCCGGTGAAATACGGCTATGCCAGTGTAGGAGAGGTTGTGGACGGGCCGGAAGCCCTGTTGGGGGGGCAGAACGTATTCTGCCTCTATCCTCACCAGCAGCGATACGCGGTGCCCGCATCCGCGGTTCTGCCTTTGCCAGCCAAGGTTCCAGCCGAGCGAGCAGTGCTGGCGGCCAACATGGAGACCGCCATCAACGGCGTCTGGGACGGGCAGCCTGCGGTTGGTGACCGGATTGCGGTGATTGGTCTTGGCGTGGTGGGCTTGTTGGTGGCCTGGCTGGTCAATCGCATTCCCGGCGTGGAATTGATTGCGGTTGATACCAATGAAGGGCGAAGATCGGTGGCTCAAGCCCTTGGGGGGGTGCGGTTCACTACCGAGCCGGACATCCAGAACTGTGACCTGGTATTTCATGCTTCCGGCCACCCCCCCTCGGGGGGGCTGGCCAAAGCCTTGTCGCTGGCGGGGGGGACGGATGCCCGGGTGATTGAACTGAGCTGGTATGGAGACACGCCTGTTTCCGTGCCGCTGGGACACGCCTTTCACCCGAACCGGCTGACCCTGAAATCAAGTCAGGTGGGCCAGCTATCGCCGGAGCGCAGACCGCGCTGGAATCATCGCCGCCGCCTGGAACTGGCGCTTTCCATGCTGTCAGAGCCGGCTCTGGATGCGTTGATCAGCGGAGAGTCACGCTTTGAACAGCTTCCGCAAGTCGCCAGAAATATTCTGATGCCGGGCGCCGATGCGCTCTGCCACCGAATTGTTTACTAACCCAGGGAGAGACTATGTTCAGCCTGACCGTTCGTGATCACATGATGATCGCCCACAGCTTTAACGGTGAGATCTTCGGGCCTGCACAGGGCGTTCACGGCGCAACCTATGTGGTGGATGTTACTTTCGAGCGCCACGTACTCGACAACAACGACCTGATTGTCGACATTGGGCAGGCTTCGGCGCTGCTCAAGGACGTGTTGTCGGAATTCAACATGAAGAACCTGGATGATATTCCCCCCCAGTTTGCGGGACGAAACACCACCACAGAGTTCATGGCCAAGGTGGTGTTCGACCGCATGGCGGCGGCCATTCACGCCGGCCGGCTGGGTGAGGACGGAAAAGGCGTGGTCAGCTTGAAAGTGACCCTCAGCGAGTCGCACATCGCGTGGGCCAGCTACCATGCCGGCATCTGAACTCTGGTTCGTGGTGCCGGGAGACCCTGGCCAGAACACTGGTGGTTACCGTTATGTTCGGCGCCTGGTCGAGGCATTGGCCAAGGCGGGTATTCCGGCAAAGCTGACCGGGCTGGAGGGAACGTTTCCCAAACCGGATGACTTTGCCCGGCAGTCGCTGGATCGGTTCCTTGCGGGCTTGCCGGACGGAACCCGGGTCGTGCTGGATGGACTGGCGATGAGCGGCCTGCCTGAGGTTTTACAGCGGCACCAGAGCCGGTTGAACCTGATGGCGCTGGTACATCACCCGCTGGCGGATGAGAACGGCCTGAGTGAGCAGGAACAGGCCTGGTTCAAGCATTCGGAAACGACGGCATTGGCCTGTGTCGGCGCCGTTTTTACCACCAGTCACTACACGGCGGAACGGCTGCAGGCATTCGGAGTGACGCCGGCGCGGGTGACCACTGCCTTGCCCGCTGTCGACGACGCTTTTTTTTCAGCAGTCGCCCCCCCGGAACAACCGGCGTGATGCCACCAGGGCGATTCACCTGTTGTGTGTCGGTCATCTGTCGCCACGAAAAGCGCAACACCAGTTGATTCAGGCGCTTGCTCAACTCACACATCTGGACTGGCGCCTGAGACTGGTGCAGTGCCGGTCGAGCGCTGGGTTATGCCGCGGATGTTCGAGTTCTGGTCCGTGAGTCCGGGCTGGAAAGCCGTGTTGAGTTTGCGGGCGAGTTGGGAGAAGCAGATGTGCTGAAGGCTTATCAGCAAGCCGATCTGTTTGTGTTTCCCTCGCTTTACGAGGGCTATGGCATGGTCATCGATGAGGCCCTCGCAGCCGGTCTGCCGGTGTTGAGTTCCGACGGTGGCGCGCTGGCTTCGACTGGCGCCAAACCAGGGGGGGTTGAGTTGTATGAAGCGGGCAATGTAGCAGCTCTGGCCACCAGATTGACCCGGCTGATCGCCGAACCGGATGCCGTTGAAGCACTGGTCGCCGGCGCCAGGCAGGCCCGGTGCGAGATCCGTCGCTGGTCTGAAACCGCGCAAGATTTCATTGCCGGGTTGGAAAAGGGCAGGCCGCGTAACCCGGTTCAATTTGCCGCGGATTGGCTGGAAGCAAGGGAGCCCGCCGATCACCAGGCCCGTGATGAGGGGGGGCTGACGGCCGGACTCGCCGAATGGCTTACCGAGCGATATGACTGTCGGGCGTCGGGAAGCAAACCGGGGGGGGCGCCCCCCCTTCACTTTGTGGATCTCGGTACCGGTCGGGGGGGCTCCAATCCTGTCTATCTTTGCCCGAGACTACCGGTACCCCCCCAGCGTTGGACGCTGGTTGAGCCGGACCAAACCCTGGCCGGGATCGCCCTTCAGCGGGTTGAAAAACTGGATGCACCGGCTGTGCTGGAAACAATGGTCTTGACGAAAGATAACCTCAGTACGGCGTTGCCCGCAAACGCGGACCTGGTGACGTCTTCGGCCTTGATCGACCTGGTTTCCGAACCCTGGTTGAGCGCCTTGTCTGCAGCGGTGGCCAAACGTCAGGCGGCATTGTTGGTCGTCATCACTTACAGCGGCTTTTTTTGCTCTGGAACCTGCTCATCCCCCCCTCGATGACACACTGCGCGCTCTGGTCAATGCCCATCAACACCGGGAGAAGGGCAGTGGCGCTGCGCTCGGCCCGGACGCACGGCCTGTTTGAGCCGTCTGATGTCTGACAGGGGGGGCTATCACATCCAAACGGCAGATAGTCCCTGGGTATTGACGGGTGAGCAGGCCAGCCTCGCCGCTATGTTGCTTGAGGGCTGGGCGGAGGCTGCCACAGAACAGCAGCCGGAACAGGCGAATGATATCCAATCCTGGCTCGAAACCCGTCGGCAACAGCTGGATACCGGCGCCTCGCCATTACCGTGAGCCATACGGATCTGCTGGCATGGCCGAAGCAGGTCTGAACCCGGAGAGGCCGGTCCCCCCCGGCTTTGGGCGAGGGGGGGTGTTTCGCTGGTGCGTCACCTTGCTGCTCCTGGGGGGGATTGTTTTTGTTTTCGTCGACATCGATAGGCTAGCCCAGAGGCTGGCGATGGTTCCGCCAACGATCGTCCTTGCGGTATTGGTGGTCTCGCTGATTCAGATCGCACTGTCGGCCTGGCGCTGGCGGTATACCGCGAACCGGCTCGGTGTAGTCATGGGCTTTGGCTTTGCCTTTCGGGAGTATTACCTGGCCGGGTTTCTGAATCAGGTGCTTCCCGGGGGGGGCGTGATGGGGGGGGACGTAAATCGAGCCTGGCGCCACAGCCGTTCGGCGAAGCGTTTGCAGCAACTGGCGATTGTCCATGCGGTTGTGCTGGAGCGCCTGTCAGGCCAGTTGGTGCTGGTACCGGTTGTACTGATTGCGGTGTCCGGGCTTTGGTGGACCGGGCAGTTAAATAGCCAGGTCGGTGACGCAGGCGTATCCCTGAACCTGGGCTATTGGCTGATTCTGCCCGCGTTGGCCGTGCTCGGGGGGGTTTTGCTGGTCTCTATGACGGGGGGGTTCGGGGGGGCCCGGTTCAGGCGTTATGTCCGACGATTAAGCGGGGGGGATGTGCGTCGGGCTTTTCTGGGTTGTCGGAATGCCCTGGTGCAGGTTGGTACCTCGGTTCTGGTTTTCCTGACCTATATGGCGGTGTTCATGTTAATGGCCACGGGCATGGACTTGTTTGCCGACGGCACACCCTGGCTGTTGGTCGTGGCCCTGTGCCCGCTGCTGCTTTTGGCCATGGTTATGCCGGTAACGGTGTCCGGCTGGGGGGGCGTCAGAGAAGGTGTAGCGGCCATTCTATGGCCATTGGTGGGGGGGTTGCCCGCAGAGCAGGGCGTGGCGCTGAGTGTTGGCTATGGTGCTGCGGTGTTTCTGGTGAGCTTGCCGGGCGCGCTGGCGCTGCTTGTCCGCCGGTAATCAGGGTTTGGCGGTGTCGAACGCCAGATCAAAGAGCATGTCGCTACCAAGGTTAACCAGCTGGGCTTTGGGGGGGCGAAGCGCTTCATCCAGCTGGTCAATCTCCGGCAGGGAGAACGCTGGCCGGCCGCTGCCGATGATCATGGGGGGGGCAACCATCACATGTAAGCGGTCCAGTAATCCCGCCTTCAGGAAAGACGAGACGGTAACGCCTCCGCCCTCGATAAAAATCTTGCGAAGTCCAAAATCCTGTAACACCTGCAGGATGCGTTCGGGAGAAGCAGGGGGGGTTTCGTTTTCTGCGGAGCCCAGGCAAGGCACTGTTGTGACCCCCCCGGTCGGATCCAGCGTTTTGGGGGGGCCTGGCTGATAATCGCCGGCAATCAGGTGCAGGGTAGGAGCATCGCCGTCGGTGAACAGGTGGTGGCTGGCAGGCACCCGCTGCCGGCGGTCGATCACGACGCGCACCGGGTTGCGGCCAGAGGTTCGGCGCACGGTCAGGCGCGGATTGTCGGTGCTGGCCGTTCCGGCACCGACCACCACGGCGTCACACAGGGCGCGGATTCGGTGCAGGTGGGTGATGCCGTCGTCACCGTTGATAAACCGGGAGCAGCCGGTGACCGTGGCGATCCGTCCATCCAGGCTCTGGCCAAGCTGGCCGATCACCCGGCTGTTATTGGTGACGGGCTGGCACAAGGGCAGGAACAACGATAGCAGGTTCCTCGCCTGTTCGGATGCCGGCTGAACGAGTTCCCAGCTTTTGCCGTTGATCTTCACCGCGGGTTGATCAGAACCGGGCACGGGCAGGGTGATATTGCTCCGGTTGATCGCGCTGAGTACCAGATCCCAGGCGTTATCGGTGTCCAGTGCGTCATTTGCCATGTGGTACCTGCTCGTTCGTTGTTCGTTTCAGTATAGGCAGATTGTGTCCAAAGCTATATGTACGATACATTTCCGGTTTGATTCACTTTTTCGGCCAACTTTTCAGGGGGGGCACGGAGCCATGCGGTACCTGCAATCTTTTAACCGTCGTCTGCGTCGTATTCGGGAGCAGGGCCAGTTGTCCCTGGGGGGGGATGTGGCCGAAATGTGTGGCGTGGACGAGGCCCGTGTCCGCAGCTGGGAGGCGACGGACGCACGCCAGAGAGGGTACCCCCCCGGGGGGGTTAGTGAATTGCTGGATTTTTGCCTGAAAACCGAAACACCTCTGGAACGTCTGCTGGATATGGACGATGACGGTGAGGATGGGCAACTGGAACTGCCGGGGGGGCTGGCGTTCAGCAACAGCGATGATCTGTCAGTGGCGCTGAAAGAGCTTGAGCAGGAGATCAATCGAATCCAGCTCAGTGATGACGAAATCGAGCTGTTGCGCCGGTTCCGCAAGGCAAGTGCAGATAACCGGCGCATGGTGTTGCAGCTATTGGGGGGGCGCTAAAGGCCCCCCCGGGTGGCCTCTATTTTCCCTTCTTGTAGATGTTCTCGTACACGAAGTTGGTGGCATCCACGAAACCGTCAATGCTGCCGCAGTCAAAACGCTGACCTTTAACTGGTAGGCCAGCACGCAACCATTCTTCGCCTGCTCCAGCAGGGCATCGGTAATCTGAACCTCACCATTCTTACCCGGCGGCGTACGCTCGATAATGTCGAAAATGTCCGGGGGGGTCAGAATGTAGCGGCCGATAATCGCCAGGTTGCTGGGCGCGTCTTCCGGTGCTGGTTTCTCCACCATGTCGGTAATACGGTAAAGGCCATCCTTCATGGATTCACCCGCAATCACACCGTACTTGTGGGTTTCGTCTTCCGGTACTTCTTCGATGGCCACAATGGAGCAGCGGAACTGGTTATACAGTTTGACCATCTGGGTCAGAACGCCGTCACCATCTTCCGGGCCCACGCAGAAGTCATCCGCCAGCACAACGGCGAACGGGCTGTCGCCCACCAGGTTGCGGCCAGTCAGGATGGCGTGGCCCAGTCCCTTCATTTCATTCTGACGGGTGAAGGCAAAAGAGTTGTTGTTGATCAGATCCCGGATAGAGGTAAGCAGGCCTTCCTTGCCGGTACCGGCAATCTGGTGCTCAAGCTCGTAACTGATATCAAAATGATCTTCGATGGCGCGTTTGCCGCGGCCGGTGACAAAGCCGAATTCATGAATGCCGGCATCTGCGGCTTCCTCCACCCCCCCGTACTGCACCAGTGGCTTGTTAACGATCGGCAGAATTTCCTTGGGCATGGCCTTGGTGGCCGGAAGGAAACGGGTGCCGTATCCGGCAACCGGGAAGAGGCACTTTTTGATCATGATTGTTCGTCCTTAATCAGGTGGTTTACCGCTTTGTTTACCCACAAAGCGTGCCAAGTGTAACCAAGTTGTATGCTGAGTTGGAGGGTTTCATTTCCGAGTGTTGATTTCTGGTAATTCTGTCGACTGGTTCCGATCTGTCCGGGGGGGTGACTGAAATGCCTAGAAAATTGTTTCAGTCCCGCTTTTAACTACATGATTTTACGTAACATTAAAATTGTAAATTTATGATGATAATGGTGGCCTGAGAGCGGCCTATCTTTTAAAGTTGCACCGAATTAATGGGTTTACATGAAATTGACATTGCTTCGGGTTTTCCAGAGTGCCGCCATTGATCTTCAAACTGCCTGTTCGTCACTTCTCATTGTCTGCACTGTTTCTGTGCGCGACGGCGAGCTTGTGTCTGCCAGCCTATGGTTCAGAGGAAGCGCTTGATGGTGCTACCTCGGAAACCAGCCGGCAGGCGTTGCTTCCCGAGAACAGTCTGAAGCTGACCCGCGAACACTGGCTGCGCTCCAAGATGAAGTTTTCCGGGCGCACCAACCGGGACACGGATCATCGGGATGGGGGGGCGCTGAACGTGGGCCTGAATGGCCTTTTCTGGGCGAATCATCGTGCCGGCGTGCGCTACAGTGATGCCAAGACCTATCGGGTGGGCAATGAGCGCCGCGTACTCGGCTTCAGTTATGGCCTTCCTGTAGGTCGTAACCATCTGGATATTGAACTCCGGAATACAGCTTATGAAGAGGTGTCCAGGGCAGACGGTTCCCGTTTTCAGAAAGAAGGACGCACCCGGGATCTGACTATCACCGGCAGGCGGGCCCTGTTCTCTACGTTCGGCTACCAGTTCCTCGGCCGCGCCGGATACTCTTCCGTAAACCAGTACTGGACCCGAAGAACGGATGAAGTGCATCGATCCAGTTACCAGTTATCGACTGTGGGGGGGTTTGAGGCTAACGGACATCACAATCTGTACGGTGGTTTTGACCTGAGCAGCGGACTGCGGGCGGTCACGGGTATTGAGGCCGAGATAGAGCGTGCAACCGATTCGGAACAGGGGGGGCGGCGTGAAGAGCAGTTTGGGCGCATGGTTCTCAGTGCATCGCTTGACCGAGAGTTGCTGGCCTGGCGATGGGGGGGGCTGGACGGGGGGGAATACCAGTTGGCGTCTGCCGATATTCCGGGTTCTCAGCACCTGAGGGTTGCCGGGTCAGGGCTGGTGGCGGGTTTCAATGGCCAGTCACTTAGCGTAGCCGAAGGTGGGTGGCTGCGCTGGGTAGCCGTAGCCCGGAATTCGACGTTCCGTTCTTTCCCCCCCGGTTTTCGTCGAGTGTTCGTCTTTCTGTCCTGCGCGGCTGGATTCCTGATGAATCATTCCAGCAGCATCAGGCAGGACATGTGACGTCGGGAGAGGTCTCATGGGGGGGCTATCTGCGCGGCAGTTCAGCGCCGATGTCAGCCTGGGGGGGCGGGTGCTGAACACAACCACAGATGCCATAGCCGTACCTGATCAACCGGATGTCCGCTTTACCATGAGCTTGCAGATCTGAAGCAACTCTGCCTCACGTCGTTTCATTTGATTTCGATTCGCTTACGAACTTGTCACTTGTAGCAGCCCACGGGCGCGGTGCTACATTGAATGGACAAACCGTGAACCGAGGAAGGAAACGATGCACGCAGGGAAAGTAGGTCTGGTGGTTCTGGGATTGTTCTTGTTTGCTCCCCCCCTTTATGCCCAGGCGTTCCAGTTTCAGGATGTTGTGGAAAAAGCGAAATCGAAGGCGAGTGCGGCGTACGAGCCGGTCCCTGGAATTCCCGACTTCATGGCAGGCCTGAGCTACGACGAATACCAGTCTATCCGCTTTGATCCTTCAAAAAGCCTCTGGCGAGAAGGGGGGGATTCCCGTTTCCAGGTAATGCTCATTCCCGCTGGTAAATTTTACACCCGTCCAGTAAGCATCCACGTAGTGGACAGCGAGGGCGTCCATCCACTGTCGTTCGATAAGAGTCTGTTCAATGTCGACGACGAGGCGCTCAGAAAACGGGTGCCGGCCGATCTAGGCTACGCCGGGCTCAAGTTGACGTTCCCTTTTGATGGTCCCGACGTAGCCAATCAGTTCCTGGTGTTCGCGGGCGCAAGCTATTTTCGCGGCGTCAGTAAGGAAACCTCTTTCGGGCTATCTGCGCGGGGGGGTATCGCTGTAGACACGGGTTTGCCGACCGGTGAGGAGTTTCCTGATTTCACGGAGTTCTGGTTGGAGCGCCCCCCCGCTCCCGACAGCGACCATGTTCGTGTCTACGCATTGTTGGATGGTCCAAGCCTGACCGGGGGGGCCTATGAGTTCACGGTATACCCCCCCGGGGGGGAGCAGACCCGGGTAGATGTGAAAGCCCGCCTGTTTATGCGGGAAGACATCGAGTTGCTGGGGGGGCTCGCTCCACTCACTTCGATGTTCTATTACGGGGGGGAACATACTCCCAGGCCGCTTGGTGAGTGGCGCCCCCCCCAGGTCCACGATTCGGATGGATTATTAATCCATGATGATGCGACCGGCGAGTGGCTATGGCGCCCGCTGATGAACCCGGATCGACTTGCCGCAAGTTTCCACAGTGTCCGTCGTGTCGGCGGCTTTGGTCTGATTCAGCGTGATCGGGAGTTTCGTCACTACGAAGATCTGGAAGCCCGCTATGAGCGCAGGCCCAGTGCCTGGGTGAGCGCCGAGGGGGGGGACTGGGGGGGGAAAGGAAATGTGGTTCTGGTGGAGATACCTACGGACGACGAAACCAATGACAACATTGTTGCGTTCTGGAGTCCGGGAGGTGAGGTGTCCGCAGGCACGTCACGGGATCTGAACTACTCGATTCAGTTCGGCGGTCCCGGGGGGGTGGCGCCACATCCCGGCGGCAAGGTGGTAAACACCTTCGTCGGCTCAGGGGGGGATCGCATAGGCGGCGGTGACCAGGCCGGTGCCTATCGGATCCTGGTGGATTTTGCCGGCGGTCCCTTGTCGGAGCTCAACGCGGAGTCTCCCGTAGTCAGCAAAGTGACCGGGGGGGGCGAGGGTGTTGAGGTGCTTGAACACTTTGTGGAGTGGGTAGCGCCAGAGAATCATTGGCGATTGTCGATCCTGGCCAAGCCCGCGCCGGATCAAATACTTCAGCTGCGGGGGGGTTTTCTGATGGTGGATGATGAGGTCGCCACGGAGACGTGGAGCTATTCCTTGCCGCCCGGGACAGGCCTGCGGGCAGAACCCTGATCCTGGAGGATCGTATGGACGCGCAAACCTCTTACCAGTTGCTGGGAAAGCTGTTGGTGTACCTTGAATTGAGTGGCGCCAGTAACGACCGTAAAACGTTCAATGGCGCGCTGGCCTTGCTCGCGGACGGCGTCGCCGGAAACGAACACAGCGTTCGGTTTGAGGACCTTTTGGCCCGCATTCCTGACTACTTCGAGTTGGGTGAGCCAAGTATTCCGCCGGTAGCTCCGCCGATTCGCCGCAGCAGTATCGGGTATTTCACCGATGACTGAGTCAGCGACTGTGTCCCGCCCCCCCTGGCACCTGCAGGCGACGATCCGACGCCTGGTACTGACTGCGTTTGTGGCTGGCCAGACGGGGGGGCTGGCATCCTGGTTTCTGCTCCAGGTGCTGCCTTATCACGGTGGCAACGTGGTGGAGTGGCTGATTGTTGCTGTTTTCGCAGTACTTTACCTTTGGATTGCCTTTGGCTTCTGGATCGCAGTATACGGCTTCCTGCTGCGTTTGCTGGGCGGAGATCGGGCATCGTTACTGAAGCGCCATACGCCGAATGAGCTGGCGGCAACGCCGCTATCGAAAACCGCAATTGTCATGCCTTTGTATCACGAGCCGGTAAGCTGGACGCTGAAGGGGGGGCTCAAAGCCATTTACCTCGATCTGGCGCGATCAGGCCGCCTGGATGATTTTGATTTTTATATTCTCTCAGACAGTCAGGATCCTGATGTCTGGCTGCAAGAGCAGCAGGTCTGGTTGAAACTGGTGGAAGAGCTCGGCGCTCACGGTCGGCTCTTCTATCGCCGGCGTCGGGTTAATCTCAACTATAAAAGCGGCAACGTAGCTGATTTCTTGAGGCGCTGGGGGGGAAGTCAGTATCAGTATATGGTCGTTCTGGACGCCGATAGCCTCCTCGCCGGTGACACTATTCGGACCATGGTGCAGGTGATGAACCGGGAACCGCAGGTTGGTATCCTTCAGACTGCTCCTACCATTATTAACGCCCGTTCTGCGTTTGCTCGTATCCAACAGTTTGCCAATCGGCTTTACTCGCCGCTTTTTGCCACGGGCCTGGCTGCCATCCAGATGGGGGGGGATGCTGCATTCTGGGGGGGCCACAACGCTGTGATACGCGTTGCTCCATTTATGGCGCATTGTGGTTTGCCAAAGCTCAAAGGCGCTGGTATCTGGCAAGGGCCGATCATGAGCCATGATTTCGTAGAGGCGGCGTTTCTGGGGGGGAGAGCAGGGTATGAAGTCTGGCTGGAACCGGCTTTGGGGGGGGCCAGCTATGAAGAATCTCCGCCCACGCTTGATGACGAACTTGCCCGAGATCAGCGCTGGTCGAAAGGGAACCTGCAGCACGCAGCGCTGATGCTATTCTCGCCTCGATTGCGCCTGGCACATCGTTTTGCCTTTTTGAATGGCATCATGGCGTACGCATCGTCACCGTTATGGTTGTTGTTCCTGGTACTGACAACGATTGCTGCTGTGCAACTGACCATCGCGCCTATCGATTATTTTCCGGACGGGCGTGAGAGCCCCCCCTTTCCTTTATGGCCAGAATGGCGGCCGACATGGGCCATCACCCTGGTGGTCAGCACCATGGCGCTGTTGTTTTTGCCGAAGTTTCTGGCCATTGTTGATGTCGTCGCCCATCGGGCTCTGAGTGGATTTGGCGGCTTTTTCAGGTTGTTGTCCAGCGTGTTGCTCGAAATCGTCGTCTCAGTGTTGCTTGCCCCCCCCATCCGAATGCTTGCCCACAGTCATTCCGTCGTTTCGGCCTGTTAAACGTTCGGCTGAGTTGGGCAGGCCAGAATCGTACCGAGGAGACCGGGTGGCGGGAGGCTGCTATGCGACATCTGCCCGGACTTATCATCGGTAGTGCCTGGTCGGCCTTTGCCTGGACCCTGGATCCGATGTTCTTTTTATGGTCATTACCCGTGTCTGTCCCTCTGGCACTGGCAGCGCCAACAACGGTTTGGCTGAGCCGGTCAAGCAGCGGTGAGTCCCTGAGTCGCAGGGGGGGCTTATTGTTAACACCTGAGGAGCGAACCCGTATGCCGTTGCTTGATGATGCAAGGGGGGGCTTTCGAGAGGAAGCAGAGAGTGAGGTTGCTCTCACGCCGGTGGAACAGGCGGTACTGATCCCTGCGGTCAATCGGCTGCACCGCCACCTTGCCGGGCGTGGCGCCAAGGGCCTGAAGAAAGAAGTCATTGAGGGAGAGCTCGATGCCTGCGTCAGCCGAGGCTACCGGGGGGGAATCGAAAAGGGCCGGCTTTCGCTTTTGCTGGAAGACCCGCAGGCACTGACAGCCCTGCATCGGCGAGCCTGGAGTGCGCCTTCGGACTCATTCTGGGGGGGGCAACGCGTTCGCAATCTCGTGCTGCACGCGCAAGGTTTGCAGGATCTGTAAACAATCATACTTAAGCCTAACTCACAATTGTTGACAATCAGAGAAGTCAGGCGTAGTTTCACGCTAAATAACCTCTGGATTGTTAACAAAGCATGATTCAGGCACAGTTGCAAACCCAAACCCGCGCCGATGAGGCCTTTGATTGTCTGCAAACGGCGATTGTGAAGGGCGATCTGGCGCCGGGCGAAAAGATCGGCGAAGTCGAGCTCTGTTCCCGCTTTAACCTTACCCGAGGCCCGCTGCGTGAAGCGTTGGGCCGCCTTGAATCCCGTGGATTACTGGTCAGGCGCCCTCACGCTGGTGTGAAGGTGGTGTCCGTTAGTGCCGCAGAGCTTCTTGAGTTGTACCGAATTCGAGAAGTCATGGAGGGGGGGCTGGCAGCCCGTCAGGCGGCCGAACGCATGCCCGATGAAGAAATCCGTGATCTCCTGGCCACGCTCGATAGTCATGAAAAAATGATTGAGGAAGCTCAGGGTCAGGCCTACTACCAGGCCGAGGGTGACTACGACTTCCACCACCGGATTGCCACCGGCAGTCGCAATACCAAACTGGCCCAGATGCTCCTGGGTGATCTTTACTACATGGTGCGGATGTACCGTTACCGGTTAAGCACCTCGGCCGGGCGCCCCCCCCATCTGGCGCTGGGTGAACACCGCCGTATCGTCGAGGCCATTGCCCAGCGCGATGGCGAACTCGCCGAATTCCTGATGAAACGACACATTAATGCAGCACGCCAGAATATCGAGAAGAAAATCGAAGAAGGCGTTCTCACCATCTGATAAGAGAGGAAAAACCCATGGCTAACAAACTCTCCCCCCCGGCGCCGTTTCGTAAGCCTGAAAGAAAACCAGCCACTGCAGATTGTTGGTACCATCAACGCCTACGCGGCCATGATGGCCGAGCGGGTAGGGCACCAGGCCATTTATCTGTCTGGTGGTGGTGTAGCGAACGCCTCCTATGGTTTGCCGGACCTGGGCATGACCACCATGAATGACGTGGTGGAAGACGTGCGCCGGATTACCGCCGCGGTTGATGTTCCGCTGCTGGTCGATATCGATACTGGCTGGGGGGGCGGGGGGGCGTTTAACATTGCCCGTACCATTCGGGAGATGGAGCGTGCCGGCGCCGCTGCCGTGCACATTGAAGACCAGGTCGCCCAGAAGCGCTGCGGCCACCGCCCGAACAAGGAAATCGTTTCCAAAGAGGAAATGGTAGACCGTATTAAAGCCGCAGCCGACGCTCGTGAAGACAAAGACTTCTTCATCATGGCCCGTACCGATGCGTTCCAGAAGGAAGGGCTGGAAGCGGCGATTGACCGTGCCAAAGCCTGTATCGAAGCCGGGGGGGCCGACGGTATCTTCGCTGAAGCCGTGCACGAACTGAGTGACTACAAAGCCTTTGCCGAGGCGATCGATGCGCCGATTCTGGCCAACATCACCGAATTTGGCGCCACGCCGCTGTACAACCGGAAAGAACTGGCGGATGCCGGCGCGGCGATGGTGCTGTACCGCTGAGCGCCTTCCGTGCCATGAACAAGGCAGCGTTGACGGTATACCAGAATATTCTGGAAAAAGGTGACCAGAAAGACGTGGTTGACCTGATGCAGACCCGCATGGAGCTGTACGATTTCCTCAACTACCACGATTTCGAGCAGAAGCTGGACCAGCTGTTCGCTCAGAAAAAAAAGACTGATTGCGTTAAACTGAACAAAATATAAACAGAAAATCTGGGAGACCAACATGGCTGAAGCAAAGAAACTCGGTGGCGCTGGCCTGCGTGGCCAGGTAGCTGGTGAAACCGCCCTGTGCACCGTTGGCAAAACCGGTACCGGCCTGACCTACCGCGGATACGATATTACCGACCTGGCGGATAACGCCCAGTTCGAAGAAGTGGCTTACCTTTTGCTGCGAGGCAAACTGCCGAACCAGGCCGAGCTTGATGCCTACAAAAGCAAGCTCAAAAGCCTGCGTAACCTGCCGGAATCTCTGAAGCTGGTGCTGGAGCAGATCCCCCCCAAGGACGCGCATCCGATGGATGTGATGCGTACCGGTTGCTCCATGCTCGGTAACCTGGAAACCGAACAGGATTTCAGCGAGCAGGACGACAAGATCGACCGCATGCTGGCGGTGTTCCCGGCCATCATCACTTACTGGTACCGCTTTGCCCACGAAGGCATTCGCATTGATACCGCCAATACCGAATGCGATTCCATTGGTGGAGTGTTCCTGGAGCTCCTGCATGGCAAGAAGCCCAGCGAGCTGCATGAGCGGGTGATGAACGTCTCCCTGATTCTGTACGCGGAGCACGAGTTCAACGCCTCCACCTTCACGGCCCGTGTATGCGCCTCCACGTTGTCTGACATCCACAGCTGCGTGACCGGTGCTATCGGCTCCCTGCGCGGCCCGCTGCACGGCGGCGCCAACGAAGCGGCGATGGAACTGATTCAGAAGTTCAAGACCCCCCCGGAAGAGGCCGAAGCCGGCCTGATGGGCATGCTGGAACGCAAAGAAAAAAATCATGGGCTTCGGACACGCCATCTACAGCGAATCCGACCCGCGCAATGCCATTATCAAAAAGTGGTCTGAAAAGCTGGCCAAGGAAGTCGGCGATACCGTGCTGTACCCGGTTTCCGTTCGCTGTGAGGAAGTCATGTGGCGCGAGAAGAAGCTGTTCTGTAACGCCGACTTCTTCCACGCCTCGGCCTATCACTTCATGGGCATTCCGACCGAGTTGTTCACGCCCATCTTCGTGATGTCCCGGGTATCCGGCT
>JDSH01000106.1_pt1 | contig 27892 bp, 34 predicted proteins | sample 199451 | NCBI WGS metagenome assembly JDSH01 (sample SAMN02584198, study PRJNA231836) | bioreactor metagenome | isolation source: continuous culture bioreactor electron acceptor NO2- transfer2 day 38 after... | place: Germany: Bremen | reverse complement strand
CTCGAACAGTTTAATATTATCGCTGAATTGACCAATATTGTACGTGGTCCCACTGTTACCATGTTCGAGTTACTTCCTGCCCCCCCGGGTGTGCGGGTGAACTCAATCGTAAATCTTTCGGACAATATTGCCCTCGCCCTTGCAGCCACCCAAGTCCGTATCGTGGCACCGATTCCTGGGAAATCTGCTGTAGGCGTTGAGATTCCCAATCTCAAGCGGGATATCATCGGCTTCCGCGAAATACTTCCGTCATTAACTGCATCATTGGGTATTCCTATGGTCTTGGGACGCAGCTTGATGGGAGATCCTGTGGTTGTTGATGTGATCAAGGCACCCCCCCATCTTCTAATTGCTGGTAGTACTGGAAGTGGTAAGAGTGTCTGTGTGAACTCCTTGATCTGTTCAGTGTTGTTCAGAAGGAGTCCCAAACAGGTCAGGATGATTCTTGTTGATCCAAAAATTGTAGAATTGAATATTTACAATGGAATTCCCCCCCATCTTCTCACTCCGGTCATCACTGATGCAAAGAAAACACTGAAGGCACTTGATTTCTGCCTCTATGAGATGGATAGACGATACAAATTACTGCAGGCCTTGAGTGTCAGGAATATCATTGGATACAACGAGAGAATTGAAAGCAGCCGTCTCGCGCGCGAGAAACTCCCCCCCTATATTCTGGTGGTCATCGATGAATTTGCTGATTTGATGCATCTCGTTGGAAAGGATATGGAGAGCAAGGTCAGCCGTCTTGCAGCCATGAGCCGTGCAGTAGGCATCCATTTGGTTCTTGCAACCCAGCGGCCCTCTGTTGATGTTATAACCGGTGTGATCAAGAACAATATTCCTACCGTGTTGCCTTTGCTGTCACGAGCTCAACCGATAGCCGCATTATCCTTGATGAACCGGGTGCAGATAAATTGCTTGGAAAGGGCGACATGCTCTACATGTCGAGCAGTAGCCCGGCAACCGAGCGAATACAGGGTTCATTCCTTAGTGACAATGAAGTGGAGCAGGTGGTAGCATTCGTCAGTTCACAAGGCGAGCCTGAGTATATCGATGAGTCGTTCTTTGAGGACGATGAACCAAAGGCAAGTGAAAGCAGCGATGATGATAGTACAGATTCAAACGATGATGAGGAGTTGATGGATAGGGCCCTTGCAATTGTGGTTGAACGCAAGTGTGCTTCGGCCTCCTACCTGCAGAGACGTTTGAAGATTGGATACAACCGAGCTGCCCGAATGGTTGAGCAGATGGAAGAGTTGGGGGGGTATGTTGGTCCTCCCAATGGGAGCAAGCCCCCCCGTGAATTGATCAAGTACCCCCCCTAGGAGAAATAAAACGAATGGTTGGAGAACATGCCGTTTACAACGGAAAGATCATATTACAGAGTGAAGCAGTGATACCTGTTACTCTCAGAGAAGTGCAATCAGGGTTCTACGTGTATGAGTCCCTAAGGGTTATCCAAGCACACCCAGTGCATCTACAGGACCACCTTCTACGACTTGAGACTTCTGCAAAACTTATACATCTTGTTTATCCGTTCAGTCGGGAAGAGATTGCTTCCTGGGTCAATGCTTTGATCGAGGTGGACCTGGTAGAGAGGGCCTCGCTGAGAATTCAGATCTATGGAGGCAAGCAACCACAACTGTTCATCACCACGAGTGAAATCCTGTCCTACCCCCCCGATTCCTTCTATACTGAAGGAGTAAAGGCACTCACTTATGAAGGGGGGGAGCGTTTGCTTCCTGGAGCAAAGACCGGGAATCTCCTGCTGAACTATCTAGCCTTGGAAGAAGCCAGAAGACAGGGTTGCTTTGAAGCACTCATGGTTGACGAGGAACAGAAAATCCTAGAGGGAACACGTTCCAACTTTTTTGCGATCAAGGACGGGAGAATCTATACCGCCCAAGATGAGAAGGTCCTCCTTGGTATCACCCGTGATCGAGTAATCAAGGCTGCAAACCAGCTAGGTTTGCAATTGGTATATGATTCCCCCCTTCAGTGAAACAAGTGGTTGCTGGGTTCTATGATGAGCTATTCATCTCAGCGACCAGCATGGCTGCAATGCCTGTTTCACAGGTTAATGGAAACGTCGTTGGAAAGACCTTTCCATTTACCAATGAGATCAGTAGTCTTGTCCGGCAGTGGGAGTTGGAGGATTGAGTATTTCTCCCTCCATGGATGGGAAGATTCTACACCTTGGTTGTTCATATCAGATTTGCATACAAAAAAAATCACAACCTTAAATTAGTTGTGATGTTTCAACGAGATTATCCTGTTCACTTTTTAGCAGAGGTGGACAAGGCTTTTAATTTCCTCTATCTTACTAGAGTAAGGTTTGTAAAAGAACCTCTCTTATTGCGAATACTGCAATTACTTATAAAGGCGAAATATAGAACGAATGAAATTTACCGAATTACCCTTAAGTGAGCAAGTGCTCAAAGGCATCAAGACTGCAGGTTTAATGACTGTACCGACGTACAGGAAAAAGTACTCCCCCCCACAAGCCTTTCCCGTCGCGATGTCATGGTCCAGTCAATGACTGGAAGCGGAAAAACCGCAGTGTATGTGTTGACGATTCTTGAATCGTTTGTCCAAGCCATTAAGGCTGGAAAGGGCAAACCGAAGGCATTGATTGTTGCTCCAACCCGTGAATTGGCTGTACAGATTGAGGAAGATACCATCCTCTTGGGATCAGGTATCGAAGACCTCACCATCGGAAGTTTTTTTTGGTGGTGTCGGATACGGAAAACAGGATGAAATCCTGGAAAAGGGCTGCGATATCTTTGTCTGTACCCCCCCTGGACGTATTCTTGACTACCAGAAGATGCATAAGATCGACTTTCGAGAATTTGACATCTTTGTTGTTGATGAAGCCGACCGAATGTTCGATATGGGTTTCTATCCAGATATCCAGAAGATGTTCAGCTTGCTTCGTGATTGCACAGAGCGACAGACCATGTTGTTCTCAGCAACGCTCAGCACCAAGGTTCGCAACCTTGCCTGGTCGTTCATGAACGAACCAGCAGAAATTGAAGTCAATCCTGAGGAGATTACCGTTAATGCAATCACCCAGGAATTGTTTCATGTTGCGAAAAATGAGAAGTTCTCCCTCTTTCTGCAACTCCTGAAGAAAGAGAATCCTGAAAACTGTCTGGTGTTCACCAATACCAAAGCACGGTGCATCGAGGTATCAAAAAGGCTTTCACTCAACGGATACCCCCCCACCAAGTACCTGATGGGAGACCTTCCCCCCCAATCCAAACGCTTACAGACAATCGATCGCATGAAAGAAGGGAAGATACGATTCCTCGTTGCAACTGATGTTGCAGCCCGTGGGCTACAGATCGATGACTTGGAATTGGTTGTCAACTACGACATTCCTGATGATTTCGAGAACTACGTCCACCGTATCGGCCGTACAGCTCGTGCCGGTAAGAGTGGAAAATCCATTACTTTCGCAGATGAAGAGTATGTCTTTAACCTGGAAGCAGTAGAGAACTTCATACAGATGAAGATTCCCGTAATCTGGCCTGAAGAGGGTGACCTTGAGCCCGTCGAGGACAAGAGTGCCTCATACTCCTTTAGGGACTTGGTTCGGAATGACGAGTATGGTGGGCGTCCAAGTCGAGGACCTAGAAGTGGTGCAAAACCTTCTCGTGGTGGGGGGGCCAGACCTCCCAGACGTGGGAAACCTCAGTCCTCCGATCGTCCAAAGCGTGCGAGAGACGAGAGAGACAACAAGCCTAGAGGCCCAAGACCAGAAAGACAAGAGAGAGCACCAGAGCCTCAAAGACGTCGTCGCTCAGGCTCCAAGAGCTATGCAGAAATCCAGAACCTTTCACTCGAAGAGCGATTGTCTTATTACAAGCAGCAGTACAAGAGTGAGGGTGGCCAGATTCCTGAAGGAACTCCTGCAGCCAAGAAGAGCCAACCTTCAGTGAAGAAGGAAAGTCCTGTAAGAAAAGAACCTGCACCCAAGGTACCTGTTGCTCAGAAGCAGGAGACCCAACAGAAGAAGAAACAGAATTTCTTCTCCCGATTGTTCAGGAGAGACAAGTAGCATGCTCAAACGGTTCATCGCCTACTATCGTCCATACAAGGGATTATTTTTCCTTGATATGGGGGGGGTGGCAATTTTTGCTTCAATCCTTTCAATTCTGTTTCCCACCTTGACCAGACAACTGCTCAGGGTGGAAATACCTGACCAGAATCTAAAAAAAATATGATCATCATCTTTGGCTTTATGCTCCTTATCTACATACTGCAGGCTATCTGCCAGTATATAAGGGTTACCTGGGACATATTCTTGGGGGGGTAAAGATGGAGACCGATATGCGAAGTGAATTGTTCGGTCACTTGCAAAAACTCTCTTTTGGGTTCTTTGACAAGACCAAGACCGGGCATATGATGAGCCGCATCACCAATGACTTGTTCCAGATTACCGAGATGGCTCACCATGCTCCTGAGGATTTGATTATCAGTGTAGCTACCATTCTTGGATCTTATATCCTTATGTTCAGCTATAGTGTTCCTCTTGCTCTGGTCTCTCTCATACCCTTACCGATCATGGTGTTCTATGGGGGGGTATATTATGGGATACGCATGAAGGCAACCTTCCGCCGTGTAAGGCGTACCGTTGCTGATGTGAATAGCAATGTAGAGAACTCCTTGATGGGAATTCGAGAGGTCAAGTCCTATGGCCGCGAGTCCTACCAAGAGGCAAAATTCAACCACGTCAATGATATCCTGCGTGACAGCAAGATGGAGCAGTACAAGGTTATGGGAAGTTACCACTCCATTTTGGGGGGGTTCTTCCGGGAGCTTTACTACTTCTGTACCATCGCAGGTGGAACGTTGTTGATATTCATGGGAAAGGTCCAGTCCTATGATTTGATCACCTTTATCCTCTATGTAGGGGGGTGGTTCTTCCCCCCCCATTGATCGTCTGATCAACTTCACAGAACAACTGCAGCAAGGTATGGCAAGCTTTGAGCGATTCACCCAGGTAATGGATGAGCATCCAGATATTCAGGATGTCAAAGATGCCAAAAAGCTGAAGGTTGGCGATGGTACGGTCCAGTTTGACCATGTCTCATTCTCGTATGAGAATTCAGCAGAGGTCATCCTCAAGGATGTAGACATTACTGTCCCCCCCGGAGGCTCCACCTATGCATTGGTGGGAGAATCAGGAGCAGGAAAGAGTACCTTTGCCAGCTTGATTCCCCCCGTTTCTATGAACCGAGTGAAGGCAAGGTGATAATTGATGGGCAGGATATACGCGAACTGACCCAGCACTCTCTCAGACAGAATATTGGGTTTGTTCAACAGAATGTATTCCTCTTTGATGATACCATCAGGGAGAACCTGAAATACGGAAAGGTTGATGCAACCGATGATCAGCTCTGGCTGGCGCTGGATGCAGCAAACCTCGGGAATTTTGTCCGTTCTCTTCCCCCCCTTGGGCTTGATACGCAGGTAGGAGAGAGGGGGGGTACATTACTCTCCGGCGGACAGAAACAGCGCATTTCCATTGCACGTGTATTTTTGAAAAATCCCCCCCAAATCCTCATATTTGATGAGGCAACCAGTAGTTTGGATACAGAGAGTGAAGAGTTGATCAATGAAGCATTCCATCGTCTGTCAAAGGGACGTACTGCCATTGTCATTGCTCATCGGCTTACAACCGTCAAACACGCAGATTGCATCTTGGTCCTCGATGAGGGTAAACTGGTAGAGTCTGGAACCCATGAGCAGTTGCTTGAAATGGATGGCCAGTATGCAAAACTCTACAAAACACAGGACTTTTCTTAGCTGAAGGAGTATGCATGAAGAAGATACGCATAGCATTCGCAGGATTGTTTGTGATCCCTATCATAGCGCTTTCACTTGTGTACGCCTTTCCACTTGGCTATCTGTTACGCATTCTTGGTTTTAGAAAGGCTGGGGGGGACCGCTACCTACGTGCATGTGGACACTTTATCGGTAGTTCCATCATGTTCTTTTTGGGAATCAAGGTCCACATTGATGGGAAAGAGAACCTTCCTCCTCAGCAAGCAGTATGCTACATGGCAAACCATCAGAGCATGCTCGACATTGCTGCCTTTGTAGGGCCGGTCAATCTCTGGGCGTCCATTATGGCGAAAGCAGAGGTGAAACGGATTCCTGTCATCAATCTCTGGTGTTATGCCTTGGATTGTGTTTTTATTAACCGAATTAGTCCTCGCGATGCCATCAATGCAATTCTCAGTGGTGTAGAGCTTCTTAAGAGTGGAAAAAGTATGTTGATCTTCCCCCCCGAAGGTACGAGAAGCAAGAGTGGAAGTATCGGAGAACTGAAAAAGGGGGGGAGTCTGAAGCTTGCAACACGCTCAAAGTCGGTCATTGTACCCATTACCATCAAAGGATTACGCGCCGGGTTGGAGCAGTTGCACGGATGTAAGCGCGTTCACGCATACTTCTCGATAGGGAAACCAATTTACACTGACAATCTTACCAGTGAAGAGATTGCAACGCTTCATGAAACGGTCTATGGAACCATCGCCAAACGGTTTGACGAACTTCCCGGCCAAGTCTAAGGGTTGCCATGAACAACGCACTCTCCATCGAGAACCTCTCTTTCACCTACCAGTCATGGTCAGAGAAGCAGAATGAACCACTATTTTGTGGACTCTCTCTGCATGTTCCTACAGAGAGTAAGACACTTCTGCTTGCTCCTTTCAACAGGGGGGGGAAGACCACACTTGCCAAGATTATTTGTGGGGGGGTGTGCCCCCCCAAATATTTCCCTGGTAGAATGCAAGGTACAATCCAGATGTATGGGACAGCACTTTCAGATTTGGATCCCTGGGATCTCTTGAGAGTGTGTACCTATGTCTCCCAGAACCCCCCCCAAGAGCAGTTCGTTGCTACCTCAGTTGAGGAAGAGATTGCGTTTCCCCCCCTGGAGTCGATGGGCATGGATAAAACAACCATGCATACACGAATTGAGGAAGCAATTACTCAATGGGGGGGGCTCCAGGATTTAAGAAGCAGTAGTGAACAGGAACTTAGTGGAGGAGAACGAAAACGTGTACTCCTCGCCACGATGCAGGCAATTGATGCCTCTTTCTGGTTGCTGGATGAAGCCTTTGATGACCTGGACCAACACTGGAGAGACCAACTCAAACACTTGATAGCAACGAGCAATAAAACGGTACTGGTGCTAGCGAGCCGGTACCTTGGAGAGTTCGATGACCTTTTTGACCAGGTGCTTCTGCTTGATGAAGGTGTTGTTTCCAGTGGTGAAAGAAACTCCTTGCTCCCTCGCTTTGCACACCTTTGTGGTGATGATCTTCCCAGTCCTCTTGAAACAGAACAAGTACATCCTTCCCGAACACGGATTCTCTCTTGCCAGTCCCTCCAGGCTGAACGGAGCAGGGTGAGTACTGCCGAGAGTGACCATTTTGCGTTGGACGTACCTCAATTCCAGCTGAAAAGTGGAGAGTTGGTAACTTTGGTCGGACCAAACGGAAGCGGCAAAAGTTCGTTCAGTCGCCTGCTCTGTGGCTTGGATGACCCTATCGCTGGCCAAATCACCGTTGATGGAAAACGATATGAAGGCAAACAACTCTCCAAACGTGTAGGTACTTGTTTCAAAGTCCTGATCTGCAAATCTTTCTGCCTACTGTTGCTGAGGAGCTCTCTTGGTCACTGAAGCGGCGCTCTGATCTGTCAAAAGCAGAAATTGACAAGCGGGTTGCCGCTTGTGCAGCGTTGTTCTCCCTCGACCTTGAGGATACACCCACCACCATGAGCTATCCTCTGCGTAAAGCCCTCCAGGCAGCGGTGTACTACCTGCTTGACCGCCCCCCCTTCTATATACTTGATGAACTTGATAGCGCCTTGACCTATCAGAGTGCGCTCTCCATCATTGCTCATTTGAGACACAATGGGGGGGCAGGTATCCTCCTCATTACCCATGACCGGCAATTTGCGACAAGGTGGCTCAGCGTTCCTATACTATCAAGGAAGGGAGGTTGAGCGCAGTATGACTACCAATACGTATATTGCTGGAAAGGGTTGGCTCTACCGCTTTGATCCACGTGCAAAACTCCTGTTGATGCTCTTGATGTGTATCTGGTTCTTTCTTCCAGCTCCCCCCCTGTTGCATCTCTCTATTGTGGTCGCCCTAGTTGTTCTGGTCGGCTCTTCCAATACAGGTTGGCACCATGCATGGAGAACCTTTTATTCCATCTCCCCCCCGATGCTTCTGTTCATGGTGCTTTTTATGCCATTCAATGTGCGTGAAGGACTCCCCCCCTTGGTATCAATCGGTAGCTTTACCTTGATCACGAGTGAAGGGTTGGAACAAGCCTTGAGATTGATGAGTCGTTTTATTGGTATCACCTATGTCTGCACCCTGTTGTTTGCCACCACAGTGATGCATGAGGTCATGCTCGCTCTTAGGTGGTATCATCTTCCCTATAAAGCCAGCTTGGTTGTGACGCTTGCATTTACGTATATCCCTTTCATTGCTGATAGTTTCAGTCAGATAACAGAATCACATCGGCTACGAGAAGCCGAAGATGAGCAGAAAAAGAAAGTAGGCCAACGGCTCAAGGATTTGGTTCCGACCCTTACCAGTGCCCTGGTTGTTGCGCTCAGGTCAATTCCTAACTTGGCCATGAGTCTGGAGATGCGTGGATTCGGGAGACAGGAGAGGCGTACCAGTTACCACAATCTTGATGCATACCATCATGTATTTATCCATTTTCTTCTCTCTTGTATTATTCCAGTTGTGTTTTGGTTCGCAAATATGTTGTTCTAGGAGGCCGTATATGCAGGGAAATAGAAATGCTTTGAAAGTTGCCATGGTGTCAGTACTGACCGCAGTGGTTGTGGTTTTTACCATGATCGTTCGTATCCCAACCGCAAAAGGTATTTAAACTTATGTGATGTAGCGATTTGTTTTATCGCCTTTACCTTTGGCCCATGGTCTGCGTTCATTGCCGCCGGGCTGGGTACAGCCCTCGCCGATCTGATTAGTGGGTATGCACAATGGGCACCTATCAGCTTTGTTGTTCATGGAGTGGAAGGGCTCTTGGTTGCCTTGATCGTACAGAAGAAGGGCGATGTTGCTGTATCCTTGGGAAGAAAAGCGCTTGCAGCCTTCGTCTGCATAGCAACTGTATCCCTAGGCTATTTTGCACTATCTGCTTTGTTTATCAGTACGGTTAGTGTTGCTGCTGCTGAGATACCTGGAAACATCGCTCAGAGTGCCGTAGGCTTTGCGCTTGGTCTTGTGGTATCGGCAGCGGTGAAGCGTGCCTATCCCCCCCCGGTGAGTTCTCTTGCTTGGTAGTCATTGAGACTACTTTTCGATATACTCCGAATAAACCTAAACAGAGAGGAATGCACATGCAACAATTCCCCCCCCATGACACCATCGTTGTACTAGACTTCGGGGGGGCTCAATATAGCCAGTTGATTGCACGTAGAGTACGTGAGATGCACGTATATAGCCAGATTGTTCCCTATACTGTCACTGCAGCAGAGCTTGAGGCAATGAAACCGAAAGGGATTATTTTCAGTGGAGGCCCCCCCTCTTCAGTTCGCACTGAAGGTTCACCTAGGCCAGATGCAGCAATCTATGACCTGGGAATTCCAATTCTGGGGGGGATCTGTTACGGCTTACAGGTGATGAGCATCCAGAACGGGGGGGGAACAGTTGAGCGCCCACTTAAGCGTGAGTATGGCTTTGCAGACCTTACCGTGCTCAAGAGTGAAGCTGCTCTGCTCAAGGGTATCAGCGCGAACTCCAGGCTCTGGATGAGCCACGGTGATGCGGTTGCTTCACTTCCCGAGGGATTTACCCAGACCGGGAGTACCCCCCCCAACTGTCCATTTACTGTCATTGAGAATGATAAAAAGCACTTCTATGGAGTTCAGTTCCATCCTGAGGTAGTGCATACCGCAGAAGGTAACCAATTTCTGCAGAACTTCGTCCTTGGTGTCTGTAAGGCAAACCAGGACTGGGACATGGGTTCCTTTATCAGTACTGCAGTCGAGGAGATTCGTCAGAAAGTCGGAGACAAGCAGGTTCTTTGTGGTCTCTCTGGTGGTGTCGATTCTGCTGTTGCAGCGGTGCTTATCCATGAGGCGATCGGCGACCAGTTGGTTTGTGTATTCGTAAACAACGGTCTCTTGCGCAAGGGAGAGGCTGATATGGTCCTGAAACTGTTCAGGGACTCCTACAATATCCGTCTTCAATATGCTGATGTAGAAGATGTATTCCTCTCTGCACTCAAGGGAGTCACAGAGCCTGAGGCAAAGCGAAAAATCATTGGTAAGATCTTCATCGATACTTTCTATGATGAGGCTCGAAAAGCTGGGGGGGAGATCAGCTTCCTTGCACAAGGAACGCTCTATCCAGATGTAATCGAGAGCAAGAGCCCCCCCTCCGGTGGTCCTTCTGCAACCATCAAGAGCCACCACAATGTAGGTGGATTACCCGAAGATCTGAAATGGGACCTACTTGAACCACTTCGTGAACTGTTTAAGGACGAGGTAAGGGCCTTGGGAAGAGAGCTTGGGCTCCCTGAAGAGATGGTGAATCGGCATCCGTTCCCAGGTCCTGGGCTCGGTGTTAGATGTGTAGGAGAGGTAACCAAGGAACGGCTGGATACACTGCGGGAAGTTGATGCCATCTTCATCGAGGAGATTCGCAAAGCCGATCTGTATGATGATATCTGGCAGGCCTTGGCTTGTTTGCTTCCGGTAAAGAGCGTGGGTGTCCAAGGGGGGGATGAACGCACCTATGAAGAGGTGTGCTCCCTCCGTGCTGTCACCAGTGAAGATGCCATGACTGCTGACTGGTTCCGCTTTCCCCCCCCTGAGGTGCTCCAACACGCTTCAGCTAGGATATGTAATGAGGTGCAAGGAGTCAATCGAGTACTCTATGACATCACAAGCAAACCTCCTGGGACTATCGAGTGGGAGTAATGCCACAAGGGAATTTTAATTCTTATAGTTCTTTATAATAAAAGAGAAAAGACTTCAGTAATTGGAGTCTTTTCTCTTTTGTTGCCTTAATTAGTTGTATCTCTGGCATACATATTCGTTGGAGAAGACTGCAGAGGAAGAAAAAATGCGGATTCCGCAAAAATACTTCGAGGAATCAGAACTTGCAATAGCTGATCATCAAGTAATTTACTGATTATGTACTCACAAGGCTGACATTATTGTGTGAGCTTGTGCACCATGAACCAGAGAATCAGTATCCAAATGCCAATGAAGAGGATGGAAAAAATCCAGTTCTTAGGTAACGAAATTGGCTCACGCTCTGCTTGATCCTGGGCATCCTTGAGCACTTTGTTGGGTATGCACTTGATGGTCAGCACCAACAATGCGGGGGGGAGAATGATCAGATCATCCAGATATCCAAGGACGGGAAGGAAATCAGGAATGAGATCAATTGGACTGAGTGCGTAGAGTAGAACAAAACCAGCCAATACCTTCGGGAGTAAAGGCAACCTCTTGTCCTTCGATGCATAGTAGATTGCTGTCAACTGGCCTTTCAGCAAGAATGCACGTTGCATTAATCTTGATTTAATCTGTTTCACAGGAATACTATAGGTTTTCCCTGATTTTATTTCAATGTAATTTGAATCGAGTAATGATATTTTTCTGAGACACATCTTCCTTGAAAAGATTGAACCCTGTCATTTGACTGAACATATAGTTGGTCTGAAATTTCGCAATGGTTTGAGTTCCTGATATTTCAATCCAGATCAACAGTATATCGATATCGCATCTTCACTACCTGCCTATCCCGATTCACGTGACTCGGAGAAGATCTCTTACGCAGTCATGGTCTTTATCTTCGTCTTGTAGATCTTTCTAAAGAAGAAGAGGGTCAAACTGAAGCTAGCTATCTCAGCAATGAAAAACGAATACCATAGTGCATCGAGTCCTACAAATCTTCCCAGAAGGTAGGCTGCTGGAAGCAGGAATACCAGCTGTCGTGTTACCGAGTTGATCATAGACAGGTATCCATAGCCCATTCCCTGGAAGAGTGCGATCAAGACAATACTTACACCTGCTAGCACAAATCCTAAACTGATGCGTTGCATTGCAACTATGCCGATCTCCACCATCTCGGGTGTTGCATTGAACCAGCTAAGCAGTATATGGGGGGGGAACAGGATAAATAGGGCAGTACCAATCCCCCCCATGATAGTGACAGCAACGATCAACCCTACCTTGATGGTTGCTGTTATCCGTTTTGGTTTTCTCGCTCCATAGTTGTACCCGATCACAGGTATCATACCAGTGTTTAGACCGAATACTGGCATGAATATGAACGATTGCAAGCGGAAATAGATGCCAAAAACCGCCACTGCCGAGGTTGAGAACCCAATAAGGATCTTGTTCAAGCTGGTAATAAGGATGGTTCCGATAGCCTGCATGATAATTGTAGGAATCCCGACAGCATAGATGTCTTTGACTGTCTGCCTCTCAAGACGGAAGGAGGATTTCTTCAGCACAATTTCCTTGTTCCGTCGTACATAATAAATAGCGAGAACGGCAGAGACATGCTGGGCGAAGACGGTAGCGATGGCAGCTCCCATGACACCCATTCTCGGCATACCAAATAGACCAAAGATGAGGATCGGGTCCAGTATGATGTTTACAATCGCCCCCCCGGTGCTTTGGATAATCATGGGGGGGTGAAATGTGTCCCCCCCGGTTCCCTGCAGGATCCTTTCACAGGTGATATCAATGAACAAGCCAATCGAGAAAATCAGGCAGATGGAAATATATTGGGTTCCCATGGTTATGAGCTCTGCATCGGTGGTGAAGAATTCAACGAAAGTCTTTGTAAGAAAGAGCCCGATAAAAGCAAAGAACCCCCCCCAGCTTATTATTGAAAGTGTGATTCCATTCCCTGCAGCTTTTCTAGCAGCGGAGAGGTCGTTTGCCCCCCCCAGTTTCCTGGCAAGCAGTGAGTTGACCCCCCCTACAGAGGTCCCAACACTTACTGCAATAAGCAGGTTCTGCATAGGGAAGGCAAGGGTAACTGCAGTCAGCGCTTGCTGGCTGTAGTGAGAGACAAACATACTGTCTACAATATTATAGAGTGCTTGCACCAACATGCTGAGCATGATAGGAAACGACATGGACAGAACGAGGGTGGGGGGGATCGGTTTGACCCCCCCCATTTTATTTTCTTGGACAGGTTGCATGGGTATTCCTTTCAGATTCTAGTACAGTCATATCATACCAAACAAGCTTAGTAAAGCAGGTTGTCAGTTAGTCTCCTTGAGGAACGCTTCCACCTCCTCTTTTCCCTTCTCTTCATCAACTCGCCTAAGCAGGATATATCCACCAATGAAGAGCAAGACCAGTGAAACAATTCCATTGCGAGAATCTCCGGTTACCAACGTGACAACTCCCATGAGTAGGGGGGGACCGATGATTGCAGCAAATTTGCCCAACATATTAAAAAAAACCAAAGAACTGTGCCGATCGTTGTTTCGGGATAAGCCGTGTGTAGTATGACCTGCTGAGCGCTGGATACCTCCTTGAAATAGACCGATACACACAGCAAGCAGGTAAAAATGTATTGGTTCACTCATAAAATAACCAAGGATGGCAATAATTGCATAGGCACCGATGGCAATCTCAAGAGCTTTGCGAACTCCAACTTTACGTCCAAAGGCTGAGTAAGCAAGTGCAGAGGGGGGGAATGCCACAAATTGGGTGATAAGCAGGGCAATGATCAATGACTCACTTGGAAAGTTGAGGCTGGTCCCATAATTCACAGCCATTCGGATAATGGTATCGACTCCATCAATATAGAGCCAGTATGCAATGAGAAAGGTTGCCAATGTTTTTAATTGGCGGAAACTTCTTATAGTCTGCCGTGTAATGGATAGTCCTTTCTTTACTGCTTGCTTGAAAGGGAGGTTGTCTGAGGTCACTTCTTCTCTTACAAAAAACAGCAAGGGAAGAGTGAATACTACCCACCAGATACCTACGATGACAAAACATGCCCTGATGGCTTCCCCCCCTCCATCTGCAAACCCAAACCATGACGGCTTGAGATACATCAGAACATTCACCAGGAAAAGCAATCCACCACCAATATACCCAAGGCTGTACCCAAGAGAGGAGACAAAATCCACCTTCTTCTCAGATGCCACAAATGGGAGTAGTGCATCGTAGAAGGTGTTCGCCCCCCCACTGAATCCAACCACCGCGACAGAGTAAAAGAGTACAGCTAAGGGCCAAGAACCCATCTGAAGCACATACAGACTTGCCGTCATGACTGAGCCAACTAATGCAAAAAACGCAAGCAAGCGTTTCTTGTAGGTACCCCCCCAGTCAGCGATAGCACCGAGGATGGGAGCCAATAGGGCAACGATCAATGAACCCATGGAGTTTGCCAGTCCAAGATAAAAGGTTCCTTCCTGGCTACTTGCACCCACTGCCCAATAGGCACTGAAAAAGACTGGGAAGAATCCGGCCATCACTGTAGTAGCAAAAGCACTGTTTGCCCAGTCATAGAATGCCCATGCAACAATCGAGCGTTTTGAATCTTGCATTGTTTGTACCTTCTTTTCCATAGCGTACCAGTGAATGCCCATTCTGTCATTCGCTATTTTCAATATGGTTGTATTGCACAACGTGCTATCCTTCAATACAATACGCTCCTGTAGATATCCTAGAAATATGGAAGGTTATTTCCCATGATTGTATGTAAATTCGGTGGAAGCTCAGTTGCAGATGCCAAACAGATAGAAAAAGTAAAAGCGATTGTAGAGGCAAATCCAAAACGACAGATAGTGGTGGTCTCCGCTCCAGGAAAACGTAGCAAGGATGATGAGAAGGTGACAGACATGCTCTATGCATGCAATGCACTTGCACAGCAGGGTTTGACTTGCAAGCCGGTCTTCAAGAAAATTTCTGACCGTTATACCTCCATTCTTGACGAGCTAGGCATAGAGAAGAAACCATTTGTTGCCGTCCTCGAAGAAGTACGCCAGATGATTGATGCCGGCTTTGGGGGGGCAGAGTATGCAGCAAGCCGTGGAGAATATCTCAGTGCCCGGATGATTGCAGCCTACCTTGGTTGGGATTTCCTGGATGCTGATCCGTATATTGTTATCAATCCTGATGGAACCGTACATGAACAGAGTTATGAAAACCTCAGAAAGGTACTGAAAAAAGGGCAGAAGTATATTGTTCCCGGTTTCTATGGTTGTGACATTGAAGGTAAGGTAAAGACGTTCAGTCGTGGTGGTTCAGATATCACCGGTGCTATTCTCAGCAGTGCAGCGGATGCTGAATCGTATGAGAACTGGACCGATGTTTCGGGTGTATTCTCTGTAGATCCTCGCTTGGTGGCTGACGCGAAAGTAATCAAGACAATGACCTATCGGGAGCTCCGTGAACTGGCAGGTGTTGGGGGGGCAAGCGTTTTTCATGAGGAGGCCATCGCACCTGTGATTGCTGCCCAGATACCCATCAATGTCAAGAATACAAATGCACCTAAAGACCAAGGTACCATGATCGTCAACGAACGAGTGAGCGATAAGGTTCCACTTGCCGGTGTGTCCGCCAAGAAAGGCTATAGCAGGATAACCCTACGTAAGCTGATGCTCTTCAAGCAATCAGGTACAAGGCATGCACTGCTTACCATGCTGCATGTGTTTGGAATTAGGCCATCGTTCAGTTTGTTTGGCGTAGACAGCATTGTTTGGTTTTTTGAAACCAGCCAAGCAAGTGAAAGTGTCCTGAAAGCAATGTGTACCCGTCTTAAAAGTGAGTTCTCTCTAGACTCCATTGAAGTAGATCATGATCATGCAATAGTTGGAGTTGTAGGAGAAGGAGTCATGCATCATCGTGACCTGATTGCAAAAGTGGTGGTGGCCTTGGACAAGGAATCCATCAAACTGAACTTCCTCAACTTTGGTTCATCTGATACTTCCTTGTTGCTTGGGGGGTAGATGCTGATAAAACACAAGATGCTGTGATTACACTCTATAACGCATTGTTCTAAAGCTTAGCTCCCTCCACTTCCCCCCCGTGGAGGGAGTTTTTTACCAAAAAAAATATCATAATTCACCAATTAAACATACCGAATAAAGAATGAAAGAACGCTAATTATTATGTTGATTACTTCCTCTTTTTTTCCTATGGTATAGGGAATATGTACATATGAGGGTAGTGTAGTGGTCGATTCTGCTTCGCTCTATTTGGCCTTGATGATCTTCCTCGCGAGAGTGGTGGATGTTTCTCTGGGTACCTTGCGTCATGCTTTAATCATTCGTGGGAAGAGAGCTCTTACGTTTGTTATTGCATTCGTTGAATCCATCATCTGGGTGTTTGCTGTATCGAGGGTAATCAACGACCTGTCAGATCCTCTAATGGCCATTGCATTTGCATTTGGATTTGCTGCTGGGACCTTTGTGGGAATAACCTTGGAGAGCGTACTGAAAATCGGGGGGGAGCAAGTGGTGAAAGTATTCACCCAGAAGGGCGGTGCAGTTGCTCAGCTGCTGAGAGAACAGGGGGGGTTTCGTGTCACTGAGTTTCAGGGGGGGAATGGACGAGATGGCACCGTCTATCTTCTGTTCGTACAAGTTCCCAGAAGATCAGTGAAGCAGGTCATGAAACTGACCCGTTCCATTGATCCCACCTGCTACCTTGTAGTCGAAGATATCAAGATGCGTGCCTATGCATAAAAAAACCGGCCCAGAAGTGGGCCGGTTATACATGAACTAATTGTTATTTGTTGATAACCTGTTCGGTCTCAAGATCAAAGAACTTAGCCTTAACCATGTCAGGAATCAAGAAAATCTTGGTATCCGGAGCAGGGACAAGGGTAGGTTCAATCTTACCGATAACCTGGCTCTTGGAAGTGGAGGTATAAACGTGGGTCTCACTACCAAGGGGGGGCTCAACAACACTGACAGTACCGTTGATGGTTTCCCCCCCATCTTTTGCGGTATTGCTAAAAGATACATCCTCAGGGCGGATACCGAAGGTTACAGACTTACCAATGTATGGGGGGGTCAGCATTTTCTTCTGCTCTGCAGTGACTTTGAGGCGGAAGGTACCTTCGTTTGCATAGATATCATCGCCATCAGCTTCAATAGCAGTCTCGAGGAAGTTCATTGGAGGAGAACCGATGAATCCAGCAACAAACTTATTCTGTGGGTTGTTGTAAAGATCAAGTGGTCCACCAATCTGCTGGATGACACCAAACTTCATGACGACGATTACATCAGCCATGGTCAGGGCTTCTACCTGGTCATGGGTAACATAGATCATTGTGGCCTTGAGGCGATTGTGCAGGGAGGAAATCTCTGCGCGCATCTGGACACGAAGTTTTGCGTCAAGGTTGGAGAGGGGGGGTTCGTCAAAAAGGAATACCTTTGGCTTACGAACGATAGCTCTTCCTACTGCAACACGCTGTCTTTGTCCACCAGAGAGAGCCTTTGGTTTTCTGTCGAGCAGTTCTTCAATCTCAAGGATCTTTGCTGCTTCACGAACACGCTGGTCAATCTCTTCTTTGGGGGGGAATTTGCGAATCTTCAATCCGAAAGCCATGTTGTCATACACGGTCATGTGAGGATAGAGAGCATAGTTCTGGAAAACCATTGCAATGTCTCTGTCCTTTGGCGGAACGTCGTTGACGAGGTTGCCGTCGATATAAAGTTCACCGCTGGTGATATCTTCCAAACCAGCGACCATGCGGAGTGTTGTGGATTTTCCACAACCTGAAGGTCCGACGAGAACGACGAACTGTCGGTCTTTGACTTCGATGTTGACATTGTCAACAGCCTTGACTCCACCGTCATACACCTTAGAGATGTTTTTGAGTTGTACTGTGGCCATATTGCTCCAATTATTTTATCTACCAGTAACTGTAACCCAGTGTGAGTACGGTGTCAAACAAAAAAAATTGGAAAAAAATAGCAATAGACATATATAAAAGCTTATAATATAAACAATAGTAATAAATCGTTGTGTAAGAAACCTATACACTATATTTAGGTTGTCTTCTTCCGTTTGTGTTTTTGGGGGGGAACTGTACTTGCCTTTTCCAATTCTTCAATAACCTTATCGACCAGTATTCGGTCTTCGATGTCAAGAATATACCACTCATTGGCTCCTTTAAAGGGAACGTCGGAATCTGCATCCTTCATCAGGGGGGGATCGATGCAGGGAAGTTTCTTGACATACGCAATATCGTCACAGACCAATATGATTGGCTTATTTCTAATGTATACAAAGTAATCCCCCCCAAACATTTTCCTATAGCTGGGGGGGTTCCATTCATCGTCAATCTGATTACAGACAAACTCTATATATTCCAGTGTTGATGCCATGTATCTCTGCTCCTTATTCTATGTAAAGTTTGATCTCATTTGTATAGCCAAGGAGCAGCCGGTAGATAACCTTAGGCCATACGGTACGTAATCGCTCATCATTCACTGTGATTGGTTCACATGCAATCTTCAGGTCCTCTGCGTTGCATTGCATCGTGGCCGTTTTCCCAAATAGATGGTCTTTCTCTCTATGGCTGGCGGTATGGCGCACATCAGAGTCAAAACAGGATTAGCATTCCCTTTCACTTGTTCCAGGATGGTAATTCCACCATTTTTCTCATGAGTTACTGTTCGTCTGTAGGATTCCAATCCAGCTGCTTCTGGATAGCAATGAGATAACTCCATGACGATTTGCCCTGTTGCTGCTTCTTCAACAGTACAATGGTATTCTTTACCTGCTTGCTGTTCGTATGGGGGGGGAAAGTTGGACACATTGTGATATATAGAACGCATTGTCCAGATGGAGTACCGATCTCGGCTAAAGGTCTTTTTTGTATAGTTTTCTACACCGACGTCAATGAGGATTGGAAAACCTCCCTTGTAGAGGGTGATACTGCCAGTGTCATTGTGGTTATGACTGTCGTTATTTCCTCCTGCCTTGACTGCCAGGGCAAACATCTGATCCCGGCTGATCCAGATACCAACACTTGGATAGTAGTGGTCCTCTTCCTTCAGGGGGGGAGGCATGGGCTCTTCCTCTGTAATACCCAGTAGTTCAAGCAACCGATAGGTGAGGTTGATCTCGAAGGAAGATCTCTCTCCTGTTCCTCTCTTAGTGCTGAGGAAGACTTGGCAAATGAGGCGAGAAGAGGATTCTGAATTGCTTGTGCAAACAGATATTCACGGATTGAGCAGGGGGGGCCAGCCAATGCAGAGCAATCGGAGAAGTTGAAATAATACGGTCCCTGGGCGTGTATATGACGGATGAAGGAGGCCATGTTTTGTATCTTCGGTTCCCTTAGCAGACCTTCAAATTGGAAATCTGTAACACTGTTCAGTATGTCTATACAGAGGTAGAAGCAGAGGGCTGCATGGCGATAGTATTGGGCTCCCTCGCTGCAACATCCATCCTCCCCCCCATAGTCTTTCAGAAAATAGTCCAAGCTCCCTAGTGCCTTTTCTGCTATGAGTTGTTGGACTTCGTTGTCAACTGGAGTCAGGAGCGCTGTAAGCAGAACATTTTGTGTACACCACGTAGTCCAGTTGTTCATTGGTTCATCCCCCCCATTGCCCATCCACCAAAAGTGGGTAGTGAGATAGGGGGGGGTAAGGATTCTTCTTTCGAGTTCTGTCTCAATACGTTCACAGATGATGGGGGGGGTTGTGGTATCCAGGTCCGGTTTCAATAGGGAATGGACCTGCGCAAGTGTTGAGGCGGTCTCAGCACTGAAGAGGTCGATGATCGGGTGGTTTTGGAGGGGGGGTAAGGGAAGTTGCTTTGTATCGCGTATATAGCTGTTGTGTGCAGGAAGACACCAACTGGTTTCCTCAGCGATTGCCCAAACAAGATCGATGATTTTATTCTTGATTACTTCCTGTGGCCTCAGGCAGTAAGCCAAGGTCAGCGTTCCCAGCATTCTTCTTCTGGTGAAATAGCAATCTTCATAGGCTGTACGATTACCTGTCTTGCTGAAGGAGAGATAGAGGGATGCTGGAAGAGAAGGAATTGCTTGTGTGATCATTCCTTCTGCCCGTTTGATGATGAGTGAGGATACTGGGGGGAGGTGAGCTTATCCCAGAATGTCCTGTGTGTTGCTGGAGGGGGGGCTGTTTGATATACTCCATTCATGTGGGACAGAAGTGGTATATACTCACGCGTCATGAGTGTTCTCCCTTGCGTGAGAGGTGTTGCAGGTATTGTCTTGGACTGAGTCCTTCTACCTTTTTGAACACCTTGCTGAAGTAGAAGGAACTTTCAAATCCAAGCTTCTCCGCGATCTCATATATCTTGTACTCTCCTTGAGCCATCATCTGTTTTGCTGCATGTATTTTTTTTCTTTGGTGATGTATTCTACGAAACTGCACTCACTATAGCGGGAGAAGAGACTGCTGAGGTAGTTCTGACTGAACCCAAAGAGCAGGGCAACCTCAGTGAGGTTGAGCTTCCTGGTTATGTTTTCCTGGATATACTGCTGGATGTTTGCCACTACCTTTGCACGATAGTCTTGCTTTCTAGACTGCAGGTATTTACCTAATCCCTCGGCAAGATGCCTAAGGTAGGAGCAACACTGGTAGCTTGTGGTGCAACTGTATATTTGCCGGTAGCCGCCATGTTCCTCCTGGAATATCTGTTCCACAAGCTTCTGTCCATCCGGGATAAGGCTTATGGCCATATAGAGAATGTTGCTGGTACTCTCAACAGCTTGCAGGGGGGGTGTGCTGTTCTGCCTCTCCATCTCTTTTGCCACATCCTCCATGATTTGGGCCAGCTCCTCTGCATCCAGCTCTTCAAAAGCCCTGGTAAGTCGGCTGCGATAGGCATCGAGACTAAAGCGTTGATCCTGTTTCTGTTCAGCGAAGGTGATGGCTACCTTCTCTTGAGAACCGGTGAGTAGTTGTCGTGCTGAATTAAATGAGTCACTGAGATGGAACGGGTCATTGACTGGGAGGCCCACGTAGCACAGAAGATGCACGGAAAAGTAGTTGTAAATGACATGTAATGCCTTCTCCAGAACCTGACGGATAATGCTTCGGTAGTGTGCTCCTTGTTCTTCATTCAGACAGAAGGTGATAGCCAGGTGGTGTAGATCTAAACTGGTAATGTGGCAGGTTAGGTATCGTGAGAGGGTCTCCTTCAACATACCGGTGCTGCTGTAGTAGAGGCTGACATCACGCTCCTCTTCCTCCTTGCTCTCTATGGCAGCATAGCAGACTACATAGCGTTTCTCTTCAAAACAGATAGCCAATTCCTGCTTCTGGGAATCGAATGCCTGGCGGTTATCGATAAGACCATTGAACAACCGGACGAAGAACTTGTCACGGAAAGCACCCATTGCCCCCCCACGCTCATAGATGGGGGGTAGGGGGGGTGTTGCCCTTGTTCCTTAATCTGGTTCAGTAGGTCCAGGGCTTTTTGTACCGAGGCCGCCAGGCTCTGTTCAGTCAATTCCAATTTGACCAGGTAGTCCACAGCTTGGTGTGTGAGTGCTTCCTTTACATAACTGAACTCCTCATAGCTGGTGAGGAGGATGAATAGGGGGGGAATCCGTCCATGCAGTGCGGTACTCTCCTTGAGTACCTCCAAACCACTCTTGATGGGCATCTTGATGTCAGTGATCACCAGTTGGGGGGGGTGTTCTTTTTCAATAGCCTGCTGGAGTTGCAATCCATTTCGTACCACTGCAACAATCTCAATTCCGAGCTCATTCCAGTTGAGCATGGATTGCAGTCCGACCAGGACCAATGGTTCATCATCGGCTATGATCAGTTTGGTCGCCATGCGTTCCCATCCTTTTTTTGTAGTGGAAGACGGATGATTGCTTTGGTGTACAGTCCTTTTTTTGCTTTGCAGGGTGAGCCCGTAGTTGCTCCCAAACATATATTCAATCCGTTTTGCCACGTTCTTGATTCCAATTTCTGTGAACATCCCCCCCTTGTTCGGGGGGGATTTGCTGGAGTCGAAGGCTGCATCAATCATGGATTGGTCCATTCCCACGCCGTCATCGGTGATGATGAGGATAAACGCTTCTTCCTCACACGTGCTTCAATGGTTACAGTCCCCCCCTCTCCCTCCTTCGGTTCGATACCATGGAAAATCGCATTCTCCACCAGTGGCTGCAAGGTAAAACGTGGGATGCCGATAGCGTAGTAGCTTGGGTCTATCGAGACCTGCAGGACAAGGGTTCCTCCGTAGCGGTACTTCTGGATGACAAAGTAATCATTCAGCAACTCCAGCTCCGACTCCAAGGTAATGATTGGCTCATCGGCTTTGCTCACATTCTTCATGAGCCTGCTGAGGCTTGTGGTCATCTCAGCAATTCCGGTTGCTTTCTGCAGTGTGGCCATCCATTTAATAGAGTTGAGTGTATTGTAGAGGAAATGTGGATTGATCTGACTTTGGAGCATACGGTACTCCAGTTCCTGCTTCTTTTTCTCATCGGTGACACGCCGCTCAAGCAGTTCATCTACCCTTCCTGCAAGTTCATTGATACCTCTTCCGATATCTCCCAACTCATCCTGCCATTCGATGCTGGGATCACTGGAGAAATCACTATGTGCGATTGCTTTCATTCGCTCCTGGATCTTTGCAATAGGCCGATTGAAGAGTCGGTTCAGCAAGAGGGCAAGTATGGTTCCAAAGAGCAGGACTGCAACAAGGATTATGACCAGCATGGAAAGGTAGGTGGAACGTTCAAAACGTACCTTGTCAGAGGAAAGGTTCTGACTAAGGGTAATATCCTGGAAACCGGTGGGGGGGCAGGTGATCAGCAGCTGTTGCTGCCCATCCAGAAGGACCCTTGCTACCTGGGTCTGCTCCCCCCATCGGTATCTGTCTCCATAATCTCCATTTCAGGAACTTGCATCAGATGGAAGTGGTTGTCCCTGAGCTGGTAGAAATGGTTTCCGATCCCAAGATACAGGGATGATCCCTCAGGGAGTGTATAATCCTTCACCAAGTCAAGAATCAAGGAGGCACTTACCGCCAGATAGAGCTGACCGGTGACCTCCGGGGGGGAGGAGGAACGGGTTAGCACCCTCCTGATGGGCAATACTTGTGCCTCTCCTCTGAGGAAGGGGGGGTCTTGCCAAATATGGTTCCAACTCCCGTTTTCTGTGAAAGTAGGGGGGGGAAGGACCATGTCTACATTGGTAGTGTTTACCGGCATGCTGTCACTCATCCAGAGCCCGGTATGAATGAGTTTTGTGTGATTGATATCGGTGATGATGATCCTGCTTACATACGCTTGGGCAAGGTTGTTCATCACCTCTTCTTTTACCCGTTCATATGTTTCCAGGGCATTTATATTCCCTTCTTGTTCCAGATACGCTGACACCAAGGTATTGGTGGTGCACCACTTAATAAGGGAGTCTATGGCAACCATGTTCTCACGGGCTTTTGCTCCGATGAACTGTAGGTTGAACTCCGTCGAGGAAATCTGGCTTTCCAGAGCAAATGAACGAAAGAGCAGAAAACTGAAGGTTGCCACCAAGATGGCGATGACAAGGGCAAATGTGATGGTGATCATCGTGATCTTTCCCTTCAAGGTCTTCAGTCGCATACAACTCCTCCCACTGAAGAGTATGAGCTACGCTTGGAGGAGGGCGCAACCGGAAACAGAAGAATCTTGGAAATGTTCGGAAGAAAGTGCAGGTTCAAAGAAAAAAGTACAACTTTTTCTACAGATACGGAAAAAAGTAAAGCTTTTGCACATTGAATTACATGGTATTGTAAACCGTTGGACCATACCCTAAGGCTGAGAGGAAAAGATTCCTCTGTGTTATGAACCGTAAGGAGGTTTATCCATGAAAAAAGTACTGACGATTTTGCTTGTACTCGCACTACTGACAGGTTCTGTGTTTGCAAATGGAACCAAGGAGGCAGCCCAGGAGGTAGGCGGGGGGGAGACCACACTTAAGTGGGCCCTGTGGGACATTGCTTCTACCACGTATTATGAGCCATTGATCACCGCATATGAGGCCGCAAACCCTAACGTGAAGATCGAAATGCTCGACCTTGGCTCGGCTGACTTCATGACCATGTTGCAGACCCAGCTCTCTGGTGGAGACTCTTCGATTGATATTGTCACCATCAAGGACATTCCTGGTTACAACAATCTGGTAAAACGCAATCTGCTGATGGATCTTAATCCAATGATTTCCAGTGAGGGTGTTGACCTTTCCCTCTATGGTGGAACCACAGACCAGATTTCAGTAGACGGAAAGCTCTATGGCATTCCATTCCGCAGTGATTTCTGGATTGTCTACTACAACAAGGAACTCTTTGATAAGGCAGGTGTTTCCTATCCCACCAATGATATGACCTTTGCTGAGTTTGACGCACTTGCCCGTAAGATGACCAGCGGCATGGGTGCAAACAAGGTATATGGAGCGCACTATCATACCTGGCGTTCTGCTGTACAGTTGTTCGGTATCCTTGATGGAAAGAATACCATTGTTGATGGTACCTACAACTTCCTCGCTCCTTACTATGAGATGGTACTGAACCAACAGAGGGATGGAATTGTCCAGGATTATGCAACCCTGAAGACCTCTTCCACCCACTACAGTGGTGTGTTCTACAACAACAGTGTTGCAATGATGAACATGGGTTCATGGTTCATTGCCACATTGATCGATCAGATTGCCCAGGGCAAAACCGAATGCTCCGAGTGGGGGGGTTTGGTTAAATATCCCCCCATGCTGAGGGAGTTACCCCCCCTGGAACCACACTTGGAACCATCACCAGCATTGGTGTAAGCAACGCTTCCAAGAAGAAAGACGCTGCGTTTGATTTCGTGAAGTTTGTTACTGGTCCTGAAGGTGCTCAGATCATCGCAAAGACCGGAACCATTCCTGCAATCACAGATGAAAGCGTCATCGAGATTATTGCTTCCAAGCCTGGATTCCCAACCGATCAGGCAACACGTGATGCACTTCAGGTGCATAAGACCTATCTTGAGATGCCCCCCCTGCATGAGAAATCTGCAGAGATCGAGGTGGTGTTGAATCAGGTACATGATGAGATCATGACCAACAACATCAGCGTCGACGGCGGTATCAAGAAGATGAATGAGCAAATCCAGAAGATTCTGGGAAAATAGTTCTCCTTTTTTCGGTACAGGGGGGGATGTTGGTCCCCCCCTGTACCACATTCCAGAGCCGAGGATAATTTCATGCCCTCAAAAAAAGCAACGTTAAAAAAACATTTAGTCGCGTATAGTTTCATTGCGCCTAACTTCATAGGGTTTGCCGTGTTTACCATGGTTCCCATCATCTTTGCATTTGCGCTAGCCTTCCTGCATTGGGATGGTTCAAATCCCATCACCTGGGCAGGGCTTGGCAATTTTACCGACCTGTTTGACGATGACCAGTTCAAGGCTGCCTTGAAAAATACCATCGTCTATACGGCAGGGACGGTTCCCCCCCTTACCTTGGTTGCAAGCTTGTTTCTTGCGGTCATTCTCAATCAGGGCTTCAAGGCCCGTAATTTTTTTAGAACAGTAAGTTTCTTCCCTTATGTAGCTTCCTTGGTTGCTGTAGCAGCCGTCTGGAATATGATTTTTAACCCGTCCAAGGCCCGGTTAACATGTTTCTTTATACGTTGGGCTTTGAGTCGGTACCCGGCTGGGCGGCCGACAAGGACTGGGCGATGATTACCATCGTTTTTTTCAGTGTATGGAAGTACATGGGCTATTATATGATCATTTATCTTGCTGGATTACAAGGGATAAACCCGGAGTTGTATGAAGCTGCAAGTCTGGATGGAACCAATGCATGGCAACGATTTCGCTATGTTACCATTCCCCCCCAGCTTAGTGGGGGGGTCTCCTTCTTTGTAATGGTCATGCTTACCATCCAGTGCTTCAAGGTATATGATATTGTCTACATGGTTACCCAGGGAGGCCCGGGTACTGCTACCTTGGTACTTGTTTACGACATCTATAACAAAGCCTTCATCAGTTGGAATCTTGGCTCTGCAAGTGCAGTTGCCATGGTGCTCTTTGTCCTGGTTCTCGCCGTTACGTTGGTTCAATTCAACGGTGAGAAACGGATGCATTAGGAGGTCACCATGCAAGTACGTATCAGAAAAGCCACTAATTCCACAATCGCAGTCTATGTATTACTCATTCTTTCTGCGCTGGTGATGTTGCTTCCCTTTGCCTGGATGATCAGCGCATCGCTTAAGCTCGACAAGGATGTGTTTTCCTTCCCAATTCAATGGATCCCTTCTGAGCCGCGATGGGAAAACTATGCAGAAATCTGGACAACCATACCCTTGGGATTGTTTATAAAGAATACCGCCAAGCTGACCATTATTGTAACATTCCTCCAACTTTTAACCTCTTCCTTTGCTGCCTACGCATTTGCGAAGTTGCAGTTCAAGGGAAGGAATCTTCTTTTTCTAGGCTATGTAGCGACCATTGCCATGCCTTGGCATGTGTACATGGTTCCTCAGTTCATCATGATGCGCTCCTTTGGGCTGAACAACACCCACCTGTCAATTATCTTCCTGCAGGCTTTCAGTGCTTTCGGGGGGGTGTTCCTGATGAAACAGTTCTATATGAGCGTTCCCGACGAGCTATGCGAGGCAGCCCGGATTGATGGGATGAGTGAGTACAGCATCTGGTGGAAAATCATGCTCCTCTATCAAGCCTGCACTCTCTACCTGACCATTTCACGTTCGTAAATACCTGGAATGACTTCCTCGGTCCTTTGCTCTATCTTACTCGGACCGAGCTGAAGACCATCCAGATAGGACTCAGAATGTTCATAAGTCAGTACTCCAGTGAGTACGGTTGATCATGGCAGCCAGTGTAGTTGCTCTCATCCCTGTGGTTATCGTCTTCCTTTCCCTGCAGAAGTTCTTTGTCCAGGGAGTGGCCACTGCTGGCTTGAAGGGGGGGTAGGTATGCAAGAAATTATGCAGGATGCAGTACATATTGCTTTGGATGACGCGGTTTCGCAGGTAAGGCGGAATCTCCCTGTTTTCACTTACCGCTGCCAGAACCACTCATCAGTGAAAAACTTCTATCCTCCTGTGATAATACCCAGTGGACCTGTGGTTTTGGCCTGGAGAGGTATGCCTGGCATGGGAACATACCAATAACCCTATATTCCTCCATGCAGCGAGTATTCTGGCCGAGAGTTTTCTCTTCCGTATAGAGAACAAGGTTGAGGTAGACCACCATGACATGGGGGGGTTCCTCTATACTCCCAGTTGTGTCTCCTTGTACAAATTGGATGGCAATGAGCGTGCAAAGCGAGCTGCACTGTTAGCTGCAGACCAGTTGCTGACCCGGTTCCAGGAGAAAGGGTCCTTCCTGCAAGCATGGGGGGGAGCCATGGATGAGAAGGAAAACTACCGCTTCATCATCGATTGTTTGATGAATCTTCCCTTGCTCTATTGGGCAAGCGAGGTAACCGGTGATACACAGTATCGAACAATTGCACTCCGCCACACAGATACCTGTCTCAAATACTCATTCCGCGAGGATGGCTCCACCTTCCACACCTTTTTTTTATGGACTGTAGGGGGGGGAGGCCCTGTCAGGGGGGGTGAGACCTGCCAAGGATACCGCGCTGATTCCTTCTGGGGCACGAGGACAGGCTTGGGCCATTTATGGTCTTGCGCTCAGTTATCGGTACACGAGGGATGAGCGTTGCCTCTCCCAGTTTTACAAGAGCGCTGAATTCTTTCTCTCCCGACTTCCTGGGGGGATATGATTCCCTACTGGGACCTGATCTTCACAGAAGGTGATGAACCACGTGATTCCTCCAGTGCTTCCATTGCTGCCTGCGGTTTCTTGGAAATGGCTGATCTTCTCGATGAAAAACAATCTGCTCTCTACTTC
>JDSH01000105.1_pt1 | contig 28021 bp, 36 predicted proteins | sample 199451 | NCBI WGS metagenome assembly JDSH01 (sample SAMN02584198, study PRJNA231836) | bioreactor metagenome | isolation source: continuous culture bioreactor electron acceptor NO2- transfer2 day 38 after... | place: Germany: Bremen | reverse complement strand
CCAACCTCACCAATGAGATGGGAAGTCCCGATAAGTTCAGTGAGTACTTGCAAGTTGCAAAAGACAATGGGCTGGATATCCTACCTCCATCGATCAACTATTCTGACAAACACTTCTCCGTTGTTGAGGGAAAAATTGTCTATGGCCTTGCAGGTATCAAGAATGTTGGGGGGGAAGGAATTGTTGAACTCATTGTAAAGGAACGGGAAGAAAACGGGCCTTACAAGGACTTGCTTGACTTCCTCACCCGCCTTGAAACGAAAGCGATGAATACCAAGCTCCTGGAATCACTGATCAAGGCAGGCGCATTCGATACACTGGGGGGGACCAACCGCCCAACCCTCCTTGAAAATCTCAGCGATGCCATCACCTATGTACAGAAACGAAAAGAAGCAACTGCCTTCGGGCAAATTTCGCTTTTCGATGAAGAGACAGAGGCATCCATGGAGACCTTCTCCATGCGCGAGGTACCTGACTGGAACCTTCCCGAAAAACTGGAAATGGAGAAGGGATTGCTCGGATTCTATATTTCTGGACACCCCCCCCTGGATGCCTTCAACCAGGCAATCGCACAGAGGGTTACAGTGAATACCGCAAAATTGGAACAGATGCCCTTTGGCCGTCAGGTTAACATTATTGCCATGGTCACAGGAATCAGACCATTCACCACCCAAAAGGGCAGTGTCATGGGATTTTTGCAGCTCACTGACAAGAATGCAACCTTCGATGCAACGCTCTTCCCAAAAACCTATGAACAATATCGGGATATACTCAAGGTGGATGGCATCTATGGCTTTGTAGGGAAGTTCGACAACTCAAGAGGCAATGACAAGATTTCTTATCTTATTGAACAGATTCTTGTTGATCCTAACCAGCTAGCACCTGTTGCGGTAAGCAGATGCCATATTGAACTGGAGAAATCCTTCTGCAACAATGAACACATCACGCAGCTCAGGGACCTCTGCCTCTCCTATGGCGGGTCCTGCTCTCTCCTGCTCCACTTCAAGGCACAGGGAGAAGAGTCCCCCCCACTCAGTGTTGCTTGCGGTAGAGAGTTCAGTGTGCGCTATTGTGATGAATTAGTGGAAGCAACAAAGGAAAATCCGGCTATCTTGCATATTTGGTTCGACTAACGGCAAAAAGTTCGGTATCTTACTAGGTGGAGGAACGCAATGAACCAAACCTATTATGAAAGCGGTATGACAGCAACAAGCGGGGGGGGAAATGTCTTGATGAGCATTGCCTCGATTGTTGCAACCTTGCTCTCATTCTACTCCCTATTGATCTGGCTTAGGATCATCCTCACCTGGATCAGGGTACCTGGCCAGACACAGGAAAACCCACTGGCCTACTACATCGGCAAGGTAGTTGATCCCTATCTCTCTTGGTTTAGGGGGGGAATCTCTAGCCTCAAGCGCAGTCATATTGACCTTACCCCCCCACTGGTTGCTTTGGCAGTCCTTTCAGTAGTGCAGTCCATGCTCCGGTTCTACGGGGGGGCCTACGGAACCATTACCATTGGAATGGTTGTAGCGCTGATCCTCCAGACTCTCTGGTCGTATCTATTGAGTCCTGTCTTCTGGTTCTTGATCATCCTCCTGGGATTCCGACTGTTTTTCTGCTACAAACGTAGTGCAAAAACAATCAGCTACATCACCATGCTGGATTCCCTGATCGGTGGAGTCTTGAACTGGGTCCAGAGAATCTTCTATCCCAAGCGTACGATCAACGACCGGCAGCTTGTCACCACAGCATGGTATTCTTCATCGTGCTCTACATTGCCGCATCATTCGTACTTAGGTTCCTTGTGAACTTCTTTGGGAATCTCTCTTTCTAAGCCATGGACTACTTGAGGAATCTGCAACAGCCCATTACCACCTTGAGTGGAGTGGGACCTGCTGCAAAGACCTCCTACGCAGAACTGGGGGGGATTACCTCCTTCAGCGACCTCTTGTTGCTCTCTCCAAGAACCTGGGAAGATAGAAGCCAGGTCCAACCCTTGGGAAGCATCCAGGACAACCAGATGGCAAACACCCTGGTTGAAGTACTCTCCCACTCATACTTTGGGCTGAGAAGTGGCAAGAAGCGGACCCTGAAAATTATAGTGAGGGATGTCTCCGGCCAAGGCGATGGTCGTTTGAGCTTGCTCTGTTTTGGTCGGAACTTCCTAGAGAAGACGATTAGAATCGGGAAAATCTACTACCTCTATGGGAATGTAAGCTGGCATCATGGACAGCTGCAGTGCTCCCAGTTCGAACTGTACCCAGCTACTGAAGATGGAGATTTCCCCCCCAGACAGTTCGGCAAGATTCTTCCCATCTACCCCCCCTTGCGGGGGGGCTCCTTGAGTCAGCGCTTGATCAGAAAGAATGTCCAGGAGATTCTAATAAGTGTCCACCACTTTCAAGATGAATTGCCTGAATCCCTGATAGAGAAATACCAATTACTCTCTAGTGATGATGCAATTCGAAGCTATCATTTTCCCCCCCCAACCATTGAGCTCCTGAAGCAAGCAAGACGGACCCTAGCATTGACTGAACTCTTCTACCTACAGCTGATAGCACGCAGGCACAAAGGCCTACAACAACGACTCTTCAACCAAGGCCGGGGGGGCATCCCTACCAAACTTGAGCTGCACTTCATGGAGAAGCTTCCCTTCAGTCTGACCAAAGATCAGATGACCAGCTTGAAGGAGATCAGGGAGGATCTTGATGGAGAGCTACCGATGAACCGGCTACTCCAAGGAGATGTTGGTAGTGGTAAAACCCTTGTAGCCTGGGTCAGTGCCCTGCATGTCCTCTCTCATGGAGCGCAGGTAGCTTTCATGGCACCCACAGAGCTATTGGCACGCCAACATGCAGAGTCGGCAGCAATCCTGCTTGGGGGGGAGCTGGGAATCCGTCTGGCCTTTCTTACCGGTTCCGTGAAGAACAAGGAGAGGCGTCTCTTGCTCAAGGCAATCGCAGAAGGAGAGGTAGATATCATCATCGGAACCCATGCACTCTTCTCTGCTGAGGTCACCTTCAAGAACCTAGCATATGTCATCATCGATGAGCAGCACCGATTCGGTGTGGAGCAGCGGCTTGCGTTGACCCAGAAAGGCACAGTCCCGGACGTACTGCTGATGACAGCCACCCCCCAATACCCCCCCGTACCCTCTCCCTTACGGTTTCGGGACCTCAACGTGTCTACCTTGAGAACCATGCCACCAGGAAGAAAGCCGGTGATCACCCATCTGGTCAACGAACAGAGCCGTAGGCGGATGTACGCATCCGTAGGGGGGGTCGAGTTCAAACGAGGTCATCAAGCATACTTCGTCTACCCAAGAATTGATGATAGTGGGCAGAGTGACCTGAGGGATGTCATTTCAATGTATGATTTCCTCAAACAAGAGTACCCAGACGTTCCCTCTGCCCTGATTCACAGTAAACTGGACGAGGAAGAGAAAGTCACCATCCTCAAGGACTATCAGGCTGGAAAGCTTGGGTACCTGGTCTCCACCAGTGTTGTCGAGGTCGGAATCGACATTCCCAATGCAACCTGCATGATTATTGAACATGCCGAGCGCTTTGGACTCTCCGCCCTTCACCAGCTCAGGGGGGAAGAGTCGGCCGCTCAGAGTTGCAATCCTACTGCTTCCTCGTCTTCTCAAATGAGTTGACTGATGAAGCCAAGCAACGCCTCAAGGTAATGAAGGAATCGAATGATGGATTCTATATTGCAGAGCAAGACCTTCTTATCAGGGGGGGCCTGGGGGGGAGTTGACCGGCACCAAGCAGTCTGGTTATCTCAAACTCGCCTATGCATCCTTGACTGAGGACCTACCCCCCCTTATCGAAATTGCACGAGAGGAGGCAGACCAGATTCTTGCAACCGATCCAGGACTCCTTGCCCCCCCTCCGCTTGCAGTCATCAGGGAAGTACTTCGCTTTGCTCCACCCTTCACCGCCGAGGGAAGTGAGGCGTAACTTGCACATTTCATCACAATTACCTATCATCAGTTCCATGAGGCACAGAATATGAGAATTACCGGAGGAATCTATCGAGGGAGGACCGTCGCGTGTCCTCCAGGGATTATCAGACCTGCCATGGACATGATGAGAGAGTCTCTCTTCTCCATCCTTGGAAGTCTGGAAGGAAAGACCTGGCTGGATTTATTCACCGGAAGCGGATGCGTCGGTATCGAGGCAGCAAGCCGGGGGGGTGCGAGTCTGGTCCATTTGGTGGAAAAAGACCGACAGAAAAAAAAGCTACCATCATGGACAACATCAGCATGGTGGAAAGTGAAATCAAGCTCTTCATGGCCGATGTCAGGCGCTTTATTCCTACAGCAAAAATGCAATATGACATTGTATATGCAGACCCTCCCTTTCCTATGCAGGGCAAGGTTGACCTAGCAAAGGCAGTTGATAAGCAAAAACTGCTCACCCCCCCTGGAGGCTTGTTCATCATCCACTATCCATCCGAAGAGAAGAAACAATGGCCAGAAACAGTTGGCGATTTGGTTTGTTATGATGAGCGCAAATATGGAAGAAGCACCCTACGTTTCTATCGAAACACCCAAGACAAGGACCTAGCAGATGTATAATGAACTGATTACGATTGATGAGCAGAATGTGGCACACAGCACTTTCGCCACCTACAGCTACGAGACCGATTGTTTCTCTGATGCTCGCCTTGCCTTCTATTTTCAGGTTGTACAGGAAGCAGCTGGAACCCACGCAGCAAGCAGAGGATGCTCGATTCCCGAGATGCATAAAGAAGGAAAAACCTGGGTAATCACCCGAAGCCAGATGGAAGTATTCCGCTACACCCATTGGCCGGAGGTACTGCAGGTGGAGACCTGGGCACAGGATCCGATCAGGCTGCACCTTCCTCGTGCGGTCAGGGCATTCGACGCAGATGGTAATCTGCTTTTCATCGCCAAGACCTATTGGGCAATCCTTGATCTGGAACGTGGCAGGCCTTGCAGACCGAAGGATATGTCCTTACGTATTGGTCTCCCCCCCCTGAAGAAGATACCGAGCACTCAGTTGAAATGCATCTTGAGAACAACCGTCATGGGGGGGAAGATGACAATCTTCACCGATTGACTGTCCATACTCCCAATGTTGGATATCTCGATACTGACCGCAATCTGCATGTGAACAACATATCCTACCTCTCATGGGCACTAGAGAGTCTTCCCTCCTCCTTTCGTAATCGCTGCAAGGTAGCAGAAGTGGACGTATCGTATTTACGTCAGACTTTTCTTGGGGGGGATGCAATCGTCGTACACACCGAGAGTAAAGACCCTGATGCATTACAGAAGGATGACTCCTTGCTGCACCATAGGATTATTCGAAAAGAAACAGATGGAACTGAAACAGTGGTATGGGTAGGCTCTACACGGTGGAAGAAGCGGGAAGATCTTAGATAAAGACCTTCCGCAAGGAAGGATCCTTGCCCAAGAGCAAACCGATGGACTCCCGTACAGGATAATATCCATGCTTGGAATTGGCACTGTAGTAGCAATACCAGCAGGCCTCTTCCTTTTTAAAGTGCACATCACAGCTGACGATATACCGGCTAGCCCAACCCGTTTGGGGGGGAGGAACCAAAAGCGGTGAGCGATAGGAAGGCCTGAAGGACACCCCCCCGTCGCTGCTTTCCAGTTGTATCAGTACCGAGCAGTCTTTGCCTGCTTCTTGTCCCAATACATTGCGCACTCAAACCCGATATATCCATCCTCTGCACGAAATACCTTGATGCTTCCTACCGCCATGCTCCGATAGGGGGGGTCATCCGCTTCCGGGGGGGAGAGCAGAGGTTCTCCCTCGTTTGCAAGGGCATAAGGACCTTCAATGGTTGAGGCGATTGCAAGGGCGAAATGACGACTGGTCTTTTGCTTTGTATCAGGAAGCAGGAGATGGGAAGCTCCAAAGTACAGTCGATACCCCCCCGCTCCATTCTTGATAATCTGTGGTCGTGAGATTCTCGGCTTCTTCAACCTTCTGCTGAGAAGGGGGGACTTCCCGACTATCGAGTATGATCTTAGGCTCGCTGAAGAGGATGAGATCAGTGGAGGAGCACATTTCAAATCGACTATAACTGACTTTCTCTTGCTCTCTACGCTTCAGCCTCCCCCCCTTCTTCAGATTAGGCAAGGAAGCATTATGTTTCTCGTAGATGAGGTAATACACCCCCCCATTCTCTTGGTAGATTGAAGGAGAGTGTCCCCCCCGTAGGGCAACCATCTTTCTTGGTTCCCAGCTGATCCCATTCTCACTGATGAAGTGTTCAATACCCACCCAGGTGTGGCCGAAAAGATGCCATTTCCCATCAGGACTCTCCTCAGGAAACAGGAAGAAAGGGTCACAAAGCCTAGGCATGTACCAGCGGCTCCTGATGACCGGTTCATCACTGAATGGATACCAAGAAATTCTTGAGAATGTGGAGAGGCTCTGGTTCATGATATCAGTCCTCTCGGCGCTTTGGTTTTCTCTTTCTATTGAAAAGTGGGCTGAGGTTATCCTCAAGATTGAACTTGTTGTTCATCCACTTGATGATTCGTGAGTAAACCCAGAAACTTCCTCCGATACTCACCAGGAAGGTAAGCCCCCCCAACCAGAGGGGGGGAATCAGGGAACTGTTAGGGTCGACAAAGCGGGTGATGAGGACAAAGCAGATGATGAAAAGGACCATCATCAGTACGATGTTCAGTACGGTTGCTGCCAACATAAACCAAACGGTGTTCATTTTCTTAGACATTGTTATCTTCCTTCGTTTCAGAGCTTTCAAACAGCAGACTTACGGCAAGAAGAATTCCACTGATTACCAGCGAAGCATCAGCAATATTCCAGGTTGGCCATCGCTCAAACCCAAGAAAGCCGTAGACCTTTACGCTGATGAAATCCACTACCCGAAAACCCCCCCTAAAAATACGGTCGATCAAATTTCCAGTTCCGCCCCCCCCAGAAAGAGCGCAAGCACCCATCTCTGAAAAACGGAAAGATGAATCTTCCGTGAAAAGTATACTACACATACCGCTATAACCAAAATGACAGGAACGATAATGAAGAAGAGTAATTTTACAGCAATGGGAAGGCCATCCCCCCCCATACTGAAAGCTATGGCGGTATTACGCACATGGACAAGCGCCAAAAAAAATCTCCTAGATAACGAAACCCTACAGTGTTCTCTGGAATGGTGGCGACCACCCACGCCTTGCTGAGTTGGTCAGAAACAATGATCGCAAGGGTCAAGATGAGCGGGATAAATCTGCTGGTGTATTTCTGTGCCATGGTGTTGACTATACTATAAGCCGGTGGGGGGGTTGGCAATAAAACAAACATCAAGGTCGAACGTATCCCTCATATGTTCTGAGAGCGCCTGCACCCCCCCAAAGACTTCCGTTTGGTAGTGTCCGCCACCAATAACCGTGATACCAGATTCCTGTGCATCATGATAGATTTGGTGTTCCACTTCCCCCCCGGTGATGAAACAGTCCAGTCCATCCGTGAGGGCTGCATACACATCGCTGCTTGCCCCCCCTCCACTTACAAGCCCTACCGTTGTAATGGATTCTTTACCAAATGGGAGCACTACTGGATTCTCGAACCCAAGCCTGTGAGCAATCCACTTTGTGTCTTTACCCTCTTTGAATGCTCCCTTGAACCCAAGCATTGCCCCCCCTTTATAAGGGGGGGCAAAAGGCTCAATATCCTGCAAGCCCAGCTTTTCAGCCATGACCACATTGTTTCCCACCTTCGGGTGTGCATCGAGGGGGGGAAGATGAGCTGCATACAGATCTAGATTACTTTTCAGCAAGGTACTGATGCGCTTATAGTGTGCCCCCCCAGTAATCGGCAAGGGAGTACCCCCCCAGTAGAGCCATGGTGCACAATAAGAAGATCGGCGCCCTCTGCTATGGCTTTCTCAAAGGTAGCGTGGCAGGCATCGACTGCGAAGGCAACCTTACGAACCTCTTTCTCCGGTCCCCCCCCTACGACCAATCCATTGAGGGAGCGATCCATTCCCTCAAACGATTCAAGTCCCAGATATACATCAAGATAGGCAACAATTTCGCTTCGTTTCATACCCAAAGTATATAGAGTTGACACCTTTTGTTCCACCACCTATAGTTCCTTCATGACCGATATAAAAAAGCGGGTTCAACCGCTCACCTATGAAGAAGCCTCGTTTGATTTTGATCCCCCCCTACTTATTAGTGAATGCCGAACCTTGGGCAGCAACGAACACATTGTTGGCCAACCAAGGGCACTTCGCAGCCTGGAGATTGGACTTAGTTTGCAGAAATCCGGCTATAATATCTTTGTAAGTGGAGAAGCCACGAGCGGAAGACACGAAGCAGTACGTTACTGTGCAGAGAACCAGAGAAACAATATCGATGCTATCAGGGACATTGTCTATGTGTGTAATTTCAAACAACCAGACAGCCCTACTGCCCTTACATTCCGCCCAGGAGAAGGAGAGCGCTTCTGTGATGCCTGCAGTGCATTCAACCAGGATCTGCTCAGCCTTACCCAAGACAGCGACCACTTTCTCGAGAAAGCAGAACGCCTTGTGGACCAACTGGAACAACAATTCCCTGAAAATCGGCAACTCTCCACATACTTTGCCCATCTCAAGGCGGATCTTGCCCGAGAAGCTATCCATATCCAGCACCTTGATGCAGAGATGCTCAAGAGTGCCCCCCCGATAGCACGGAAGTACCAAGCAAACCTACTGGTCAATCACGCACAGACAAGACAACGTCCCCCCCTGATTATTGAGTCCTATCCTACCTTCGACAACCTTTTTGGCTCAGTCGACTCAGATGAGAAAATACCCCCCCATCTCAGTCTGCATGCAGGATCTCTGCTTGAGGCAGCAGGTGGATTCATCGTCATAGAGGCTGAAAAGCTCCTTGGCGAGAGTGGCCTGTGGGAAGCACTCAAACGGTATCTCGATGCAAACGCCTTGGCTTATGAAGCGGGGGGGCTTGTAACCAAGGGGGGGGAACTGAAAAGCAAGATGATCAGGCCCCCCCAGGTGGTCCCTCTCCCGATCAAGGTCATTCTGATCGGGAGCGAAGAGGTCTATGACATGCTCTGTGATGAGGACGAGCGATTCCTGACGCTCTTCAAGATCTGCGCACAATTTGATTATTCGATGGAACTCTCCAAGGAGGCAATTGCCCAGAGCATCTGGGCTTTGGATGCCTATGCAAAGAACCATCACATGATCCTCTTGAAGATAGCGCCTTTGGACAGTTGCTTCGGTACTCCTGCTGGTATGTGGAGTCCCGCACCCATCTGACGACTCACTTCTCATCACTGTATGACGTCATTGAGGAAGCTCACTGGTGGGCGAAGCACCATAACCAGGCATCCATCGACGGTGAGCTCATTCTCCGTGTAAATGAGGAGCGTGGATATATCAATGGCATCAGTGAAAGTAAAATCAATGAAGAGATTCTCAGTGGTGATATGATCATCAGCCTCTCCGGCACAAAAGTCGGGGGGGTAGTCAACGGCTTGGCTGTCATGGACCGTGGCAGTGCTTCCTTTGGAACCCCCCCTACCGTCATATCCTGCACGGCCAGTCCAGGAAATGAAGGCATTGTTAATATTGAACATGAAGCCGGACTCAGTGGGGGGGAAATTCATGACAAGGGCCTCCTTATCCTGGAGGGATACCTACGCAAACATTATGCCCGCACGTTCCCACTCTCCATTTACGCCGGTATTGCCTTTGAGCAATCCTATGCAGAGGTTGATGGAGATAGTGCTTCCTCCAGCGAACTGCTTGCACTGCTCTCTGCAATCGGGGGGGACCTGCCTGTCCGCCAGGATATCGCAGTGACAGGATCGGTCAATCAAATGGGCTTGATCCAGCCGGTTGGAGGCATCAACGAAAAGATTGAGGGATTCTTCCGTACTTGTTTGGCAACAGGACTCACCGGAAAACAGGGAGTCATCATTCCAAAGCAGAATGTCCGCAATCTTATCCTTCCTTATGAGGTACTGAACGCCATCAAGGAGAAGCAATTCTTCATTTATCCGGTCAGCACCATAGATGAAGCGATGCAGATACTCACCGGAAGGAGTGTCGGCGTTCGCAATGCAAAGGGCAACTGGAGTGCAGGGAATTTCAACTTCGATATTGAGGATAAGCTGAAACGAATGTATGTAGCAGTTACATCCAACCGGGGGGGTTAGCTCTCTGGTACCAACTGCAGAGCATAATCCCTGTGGCTACCGCTACATTCAGGGAACCCTTGGTTCCACCCATCGGGAGGGTCAACCGGCCAAGGGAGGCTTCACTTGCCTTCAGCAAGGAGGGACTGACACCCAGTTCCTCCCCCCCACCGATAATCCCTACCCCCCCTTCCCTCGGAAAGGGAAACTGGGAGAGTTCCCTACCTCCTGTCTCCAAAGCAAAGAGGGGGGGAAGAGATTGTATCCGTTGCAGCACTACTCCCTCAGGCAGGACCTCATGGTCCACTGTATCGATACATCCCCCCCTGCTGGTCTTTCTGGTACGCGGATGGTCGAGCCTTGCACACCCTTCGATCAAATAGATTTTCTGCACTCCAAAGGAGTCTGCACTACGGAATATTGATCCAATATTATAAGGAGAACGAAGGCGGTCGAGCACCAGGATATGGGGGGGAAGGATGAGGCGAGCTGACGCATCAAGCGCCCCCCCCTGATCATCGGTGAGGTCCCAATCGGAAGGGTCACTTCCCAAGACATCAAGGAGAAAATAGTGGATATCCTCGAGAAGGATTGCCAAATCTCTTCCTTGGACCAAGGGGGGGACTCTTCTTATCAGCGAACGCAACTGCTTTCTTTGTTCTTCATCCAACACCTCAGAAAACTGCTGCTCTTCAGAGAGCGTGAGCAGTCCATACAGATACGAGGTGTCCATCTCCTGGGACAACTGATGAAACAGGCTTGCGCATTTTCTTACACAAGTCCGACTTTTCAGGCTCCTAAGCTTCTTCAGTGTGATCATCACGTTCCTGTGCCTGGGAGGGTGCAACCAACAAGGCGAACTCTCCCTTGATCGAAGGCTTTGCACCAAGTATTTCCATCACCTGGGAGGCAGTTCCTTGCAAGAACTCCTCAAACTTCTTGGTCATCTCCCTTCCCAATACAATCTGACGCGCCCCCCCATCAAGCTCAGCCAGCTCGGCAAGGGTTTTGAGAATTCTGAAGGGTGACTCATAGATGATGAACGCCTCATCACGGCTGAGCAACTCCTCCAGACGTTTCTTTCTTCGTCCCTTCTTTGGACTGAGAAATCCTTCAAAGGTGAATGTTTTGCCTACATACCCGGCCACACTGACAAGAGCTGATTGTGCAGAGACACCAGGAATAGGGACAACAGGAAAGCCAGCCTGGCGAACAGTACTGACCACACGCGCTCCCGGGTCACTGATACCCGGGGGGGTGCCCGCATCACTGACAAAGGCAACATCCTTGCCTTCCGCCAATAAGCCTACGATGCCTTTTGCAGAGTTGGTCTCATTGTGTGCATGACAGGCGATCAGACGCTTGCTGATCCCCCCCCAATGGGTCAACAGTTGCTGTGTATGCCGGGTGTCTTCACAGGCGATCACCTCGACACCTTTAAGCGTCTCAACTGCCCTGTAGGTAATATCATCTAGGTTTCCAATGGGTGTTGCCACCATATACAAGGTACTCATGGATGCAGTCTACACGCTCTTAGTACCCCCCCTTACAAGCCAATGGGGGGGATGGTAGTATTGGCCATAGGAGTTGGCATAATTTACCAAACATGGTGGCAACACACCGAATATGTGATGATTTTCTATGGATAATTCCCATATTTTCAAAGTTGGCACGCCTTATGCATAGTAGTCTTCGTACAAACAAACGCAAACAACAGCCACCTAGTGGCGAAAGGAGACAATGATGCAGATGTTCAAGAGAATCGCCGATATCTTCAATTCCCACGTAAACAGTGCTTTGGATAAACTCGAAGATCCGGCAAAGATGATCAGCCTGATGATCACAGAACTTGAGGAAACACAGAGCAAGGCTCGTTCTTCAATGGCAGCAAGAAAAGCTGAACAGGTAAGTCTGGAGCGTGAGAAAGCTGAACTGGAGAAGTCTCTTCTCCGTTGGGATGACCGCGCCAAGCTGGCTATCACCAATGGCAGGGAAGATCTCGCCCGTGAAGCCTTGATTGAAAAGAATAATGCAAAAGCAAGAATCAAGCGTATCGAAGAGCTTGAAACAAACCTGCAGACCATTCTTGCCAGTCAGAGCAGCCAGCTCACCCAGATCGCTGACAAGCTCAAGGAAGTGAAAGATAAGCAACAGATCCTTGTCCAGAGAGCAAGAAGCGCAAAGGAAAAGAAGCAGGTTGCTGAAACCCTGAAGAGCAGTGACAGTACTGACTTGGCTCGCAAGTTCAGTGAACTGGAGAGCAAGATTGAGCGCATGGAAGCAGACGCAGAAATGGCCGGCTACCATGGTACCACCAGTGCTGCCGATGAGTTCAGTAGAATGGAAAGCGAGCAAGAGATTGATGCAGAGATGGAACAGCTGAAGGCATCGATGAGCAAGAAGAAAGAGAAGGAGCAGAAGTAATGGACTACTACCACAGGACGCTCTACCGTGAGCGAAGAGGTATGATTCTTGGAGTTTTCCAGGGACTGGCAACGTGGTCAGGGCTTCCCGTACTCCTTTTGAGAATCGTTGGAATCATCCTGCTTTTCTCTGTGGGGGGGTTCATCCCGATGGTAATCGCCTACCTGGCACAGCCCTCATCCTCCCTTCACGATAGTTTTTTTCATGACATAGATTGTATTTCTTCCTCAGGCTGCTTTACAAGTCTGACTGAAAATCAGACAGAGAAGCAGCCCTCTTTGCATATACAGGGTGCATGAACAGCCCATCAAATGGTGTATTACAGCAGATCCTGATATTTCCTGTACAATCCCCCCCTGAGTTGGTCGTAGGTAAGGCCCAAGAGCTTGGCTGCCTCTCTCTGGTTGCCCCCCCCGCCTGCTTCAAGGCCTCTGCAAGGTAAGAGACATCGAGATCAATACGAGCTTGTCCAAACTGCGACAAGTCCAGTTGTGTTTGCTTTTGTGTGACAACGCCTTCCTCTCTCTCCATCTCTCTTTGCGTGAAAGGATTATCAAATGGATTGAAATCGAGGTGTTCAATTTCTGGAGTATCGCTACGGTAGACAGCCCTCTCAACCACATTCTTCAATTCACGCACATTACCAGGCCAGGGATAGGATTGCAGGGAAGCTTCCACTTCCTCTGAGAAAACCGGCATCTCGCTTCTGCCACACTCAAGAGCCATTTTTGAGGCAAAATATGAGGCAAGCAACAGGATATCCTCTCCACGCTCACGAAGCGGAGGAAGAAACAAGACTTCAAAAGAGAGTCGGTCCAGAAGGTCTTCCTTAAACTTTCCTTCATTGCAGAGCGTGGGAAGGTCTGCATTGGTAGCACCGATGATCTTCACATTCACTTCATGGGTGACAGAAGATCCGACCCGTTCATAGGTCCCATATTCCACTACACGAAGGATCTTCTCTTGTACCTCTAGAGGGATGAGCCCGATCTCATCCAAGAAAAGCGTACCTCCCTCAGCCTCTTCAAATCGCCCTTGCGGGTCTTCTGGGCCCCCCCGGTGAACGCTCCCTGCTCATAACCGAAAAGTTCGGTCTCGATCAAGGAAGGAGGAAGAGCTGCACAGTTGACGGTTACCAAGCTCTGCTGCCATCGGGGGGGAGAGAGAAAGTGCAATCTTCTTGCTGCAATCTCCTTGCCACTGCCACGCTCCCCCCCTACCAGAAGGACAGAACGATTCACGGTAGCTGCACGGCTCAGCTTGCTCTGGAAATCCAGGAAAACTTCGCTTTCTCCTAGTGGTTGCTGGTTGTATCCTCCGCCTTGTGGGGGGGAATCCATTCGGTGCTCCTCTGTTGGTAAATTTTGCCATCCTTGGTATGATTTGCCAAAAACAGGGTAGCACAGCTCAGCAGACAAGAAAAGCCGTATAGCTTCAATCCTCGCTAAAATAGTGATTTATCAAGTTTTTCATAGATATATTGGAGTTGGCACGAATCGTGCAACTAGACTTATAGAAACAGAGGTGGTACTACTACCTAAGGAGAGAAATTATGGGAGTTTTTTTCAAGATTCTTGGATATTGTAAATGCAAACATCAACTCACTGCTCGATAAGGCAGAAGATCCCGAAAAGATGATCAAGTTGATGATGCAGGAGATGGAAGATACCCTGATTGAACTCAAGAGTTCCTGCGCCGCAAAAATGGCCAGCAGGGCAAAGACCGACCGTACCTATAAAGAAGCGCTCAATGCAGTAGAACGCTGGCAGAGCCGAGCAGAACTGGCTATAAGCAAGGGACGCGAAGATTTGGCACGGGAAGCACTACTTGAGAAGAAACAGGCCAAAGCAACACTTGATCGCCTCAAAGAGGAACTTACCACCTATGATGAGGTAATCAAAACCGCAAAGAGTGAAATCAACCAGATTGAGGACAAGCTATCCACCGTGAAGCAGAAGTACCAGATGATGGTTGAGCGGGCGAAACGGGCCAGAGAAGAACAAGCTGCCCAAGAAACCCTGAGACGTGCAAGCGAGGGAAACACTCTCCATCGCTTCAATGATATGGAAGAGAAGATAGACCGTATGCAGGCTGACAATGACCTGAACCGCAGTGGCTCTACCTTGGACGAGAAATTCCGAGACCTCGAGGAGATGGATGACATCGATGCAGAGATCGAGGAATTGCGCAAACGCGCCGGCCTGTGAGCAAAGGGGGGGTAAGGCATGGAAGCAATTTGGATCTTAACAGTTATTTTTACCTTCATTATAGTCGTATCCACCCTTGATCATCGTTACAACCTGAGAAAGAAGAAGATCGAGGCAGCCCTTCGGATGCGCGAAATGGAGATGGGTTACCCACCAGGGACCTATAGCGACACAAAGTACAGGAAACGTAAGAAAGGGACTGCCTCAGAAGCCAGCTTTACCGAGTGGCGACAAGGAACCAACCGGGCGGAACTGAGAAAAGGGATTGATGAGCTGCAGGAGCGGCTTGCTAACCTTGAGACGATTACAAAGAGCCGGAAAAACTCATCTGAAGGCTTTGAAGATAAGGAATGAAAGGAATGACTACTATGGCTACCAAACGATTGTACAGATCCCCCCCTCGGGGGGGAAAAATTTTCGGGGGGGTTTGCACCGGCCTTGCCGAGTGGAGGGACCTTCCCGCTGACCCGGTCCGCCTGATTGTATTTCTTGTGGTACTGGCAACAGGCATCTTTCCAGGAGCACTCATCTACTTGCTTGCTGCGCTCATGATACCAATGAATCCTGAAGGCTCTTATGACTCGACCATCTATTCAAACGATGCACCAGATTCGAGTGAAGAGGAACTGAAGGCTGAGTATGAACGTCTCAAGCGCAAAGTGGAAAAAATGGAAAGTGAGATGTTCAACAAGGAACGCGACTGGGACGACCGATTCCACCAAGGAAACTGATATGCTGAAGGACACCAACGCAAACAAAATCTTCCTGATCATCCTGGTGCTCATACTCGCTCTCTCCTTCTCCCTCTATAAGATGGGAGAAGCGGGGGGGGATCGAGCAACGCAGGGACCAGCAGATAGACTTCCAGGAAGGAGACTCCCTCAAGGTATCTACCATCAGCAATGATATTATCATTGAGGTGGATGAGGGAGAAAGGCAAGCCAGTATCTCTCTTGGAAAGCATGACAATGAACAGCTCAAGGTTTCCAAACAGGGTTCCTTGGTAACAGTTTCTGTCAGCCCGATCAAACGTTGGTTCCTTCGATTCTTCAACTACACTGCTTCACCCTTGGTGATCACACTCCCAAGCGATAATCTAGGACGTTTGGAAGCAACTTCAACCAGTGGGGGGGACATCACCTTGATGCACCCCCCCATGAAAACCAACTTGACGAAGGTTTCTGGCGTAAGTGGCGAGGTTGATTTTCTCACGATCTGGGCATCTGACAATCTGGAACTGCGTACTATCAGTGGAGACATCTCTGGAAAAGAAGCCTCCTCTGATGGAGATGTAACGCTCTCATCAACGAGCGGTACGGTGGAGGTCCAACAGATTTCTGCGGCCAAGACCACCCTCAAGACAGTGAGTTCCAGAATAGAGGGAGAAGTTCGCCTTCCAGAAGGGAGCTCTGTTGAGGCCAAGACTACCAGTGGAGCAATTGAACTCAACCTTCGATCAAGTGAAAACCTCAAGGTGACAGCGTCAACGGTCAGTGGTTCAATCGAGTTCAACGATGAACGGAAAACGGGAAATGAAGCCAGCTTACAGACAGGAGAGGCAAGCAACCTAGTAAGACTTTCATCGGTAAGCGGGGGGGAAATCGATTTGTTATACTAATCTCTCCATAGTGAATACACATAGGCAGAAAGCAGAAAGCTCTGCCTATTTTTTTGACAATATAACGTAATTTTCCTTTTTTCGAGACTCTTCCTAAGGTACCATTGAACCATCATCACAATTGGAGGAGAACTCATGGGAACAAAACGAAAACCAATTTTGTTGCTTGCACTGTTCATCATGCTTGTCGTTAGTCTAACTGGATGTGAGACAGTACTTGCTATTCTGGAGACACCGCTCTTCCCACAGTACTACACGAATGAACAAGGGATTGCGTTTGTATCAAGTCCAGAACAAGTCTTCACAGTTAAAATTTCCGATCCACTAATATTGGAAATACCCATCACCCGTTCTGGGTACTATGAATTCATCAACATGGAACACCCAGATATTCTCCTCTACATGGGGGGGCTCTACAGCAAAAATATCGACAAGAAAGATATCATTGCTGAGAATATTATTGGGGGGACAAACCCCCCCTGGATAGGTATCAGCCTATCTCGAAGAGGGAGAATCCTACTTGGTAGGTATCGGCACCTTGGCGGACAACCTGCTCGGCCGGTATGGATATTTCCAACTCAAACAGGTCTCAGGTCCAACGAGTGTTGAACCTGTCCTGATGAAACCGGTAGAAGAGCAACCTGTACCGGAACCGATGGAAAATCCTGCAATGTATATTCCGAACCCAGAGCAACAGTTCTCTGCCACGGTGACTGATGACTTGGTCTTTGAAATTCCCGTTGCTCAATCGGGGGGGATCTACGATTTCATCAATCTCAGTCACCCAGAGATTCTGCTCTATATGGCTCTTTTCAGCATGGAAGCTGGCCAAGATGAGGCTCTTATAGAGAATGTAATCGGGGGGGATAATCCACAAGACAGGTTTACCTACTTCCTTGAAGGAGGAAAGACCTATCTGGTAGGAATAGGAGGTTTGGGAGGAAGTGAAGGCAGCAAAGCTCAATTCCAACTCAGACGAGTCCTTGAGGATCCTCTCCCCCCCACTGAAGAAAAACCCAGTGCTATCTATATAGAGAACCCAGAAAAACCGTTCTCAGGGACCATTGCAGAGACCTTCGTATTCGAGATCCCAGTAGCAACCACAGGTACCTACGAATTCATCAATCTCGACCATACGGATATCTCTCTCTATATGGCATTGTTCAGTATGGATGAAGAGGAACCACTCGCTCTCAATATTGTCGGTGATGAGGTTATTGATCGTCTCAGCACAACACTGGTGGGAGGAGAGACATACTTGGTTGGTATTGGAGCCTTTGACGAGAAAAAAATCGGAACAAAGGCCGACTTCCTGCTCCAAAGAGCCCGGGAAGAGTTCGCCCCCCTCCCCCCCCTGCAACAGAACCGGTACCTGTGCCAACCCCCCCTGTACAATTCGGAGAGATTGAAGAAGCCTTCAACACAGCGACTGTTTCCTTTGTAGATCCTGAGGATCCTGAGGTCACGGCACGAGAGATGCCTCCTTTCAGGGACACATCCGAAGAAGCAAAGAATCTCCTCTCTGGCTCAATCAGCGGAGTACTTACGAAAGAAAACAGCCCATACCTTCTGAAAGGTGGAGTAACTGTAGCAAGTGGTGCTTCCTTGGTTATTGAGGAGGGAGTAGTAATCCGCATGGCCCCCCCTGGAAGTCTCCTGCAAGTCAATGGAAACCTGGAAACACAGGGCAAGCCTGGCTCTGAAGTCGTTTTTGTTGGCGAGAACTCCTCTGAACCTGGATCTTGGGGGGGAGGCCTATACTTCCTAGGAGATAGTACCGCAACACTCCAGAGCACCCGAATCATTGGTGCAGGACAACAAAATGTGGTACAAGGTGCATGGAGAACAGAGTCTCTCATCGCTACCGACAACGCTCAGGTCACCATCAGTGACAGCGAAATTGCGAATGGTAATGGAGGTGGTATCGGTCTGGGGGGGAAACAAGCTAAGGCAAACATCACCAGTACCACATTCACCAACCTTTCCCTTCCCTTGAACCTCTACAACCTCACTGCCATACCACAGAGCATGACAGGGAACAGATTCTTGAATCTGAGTGAATATGGGATACGGGTTCAGGAAAAGGTCCTTGAAAAGGACTCTCACACCACACTCAGGTACCTGAATAACCTCCCCCCCTATATCTTTTCAGGAAGCTTCACAGTTGAAGATGGAGCAATATTGGATATCGAGCGGTTTACGTCACTGAAGTTCGCACGAGACAGCCAGATGATCGTACGAGGCATGCTGAATGCAAGGGGGGGACAAGATGCTCACCCAGTCATTTTCACCAGCTACTATGATGATGTAGGTTTTGATACCAATAATGACGGGAAGAACAGTGTACCCTCTGCAGGTATCTGGGGGGGAGGAATCCTCTATGAAGGCAAAGCAGGAGGAATACTGGAGTATGTGAGTATTCGTTATGCTGGAAGCCAGCGTGTTGCCTCTGGAGGTTGGCGTGAGGGAGCTCTCTTGATCGGAGGAACTGCGAATCCTGTGATCAGGAATAGTGAAATCCTCCAGAGCGCGAAGAGCGCCGTCACCCTCTTTGACGAGTCCAAGGCAAGTATCACAAAAACCACATTCAAAGGATCCTCGGTTCCTGTGTTAGTGCAAAGCACTGGTGCTCTTGCCACAATATTAGAGAATAATTCCTACATCGATATGGAAAGGACAGTCACAGAGCTTTCCATCCGTGAACTGAAGAGCAATAGCTCGGTAACCTTGCAGAACTGGGACAACCTTCCCTATATTCTTGATTCCTTGACTATCAAGCAAGGAGCAAAACTCACAATTGAGGCAGGATCTACGCTTAAGTTCAGAAACAGCAACCAGTTAATTATAGAAGGAACACTTATCGGCAAGGGAGATGAAGATGCTCCTATTACCCTCACCAGTTATCATCACGATATTGTGGGGGGGGACAGCAATGGAGATGGCGCGGAAACCAAACCTCAGAAGGGCTCCTGGGTTGGAGTAACCTTCGTTGGAGAGGGAAAAGGAGAGCTTGCATATGCTCGCATCTTCTATGCAGGAGCACAGAGAGTTGCAGGAGGAGGATGGAGAGAAGGATCAATTGTTGTGGGGGGGGACAATGCAAGTATGACACTGACCAAGAGTAGCATATCCAATAGCAACAATACCGCTCTCCAGACCTTTGGGAATGGTTCAATCTCGGTCTCGTTGAGTACCTTGAACGATACCGATTGGGTATTGCGCATTGCCGATTACTCAGCAATGGACAACTCCCTGAGCAGCAATACCTACAAGGATATTGTCCATGAGGGGGGGATCAAGATTGATGCAAAGGAGGTACCTTCCGGCTTGACCGTCAATATCATTTCTGAAGACTTCCTCCCTGTGGTTTCTGGCAATATGACGATCAGACGCGGGGGGGCGAAAGTCAATATTCTTGGCATCCTGAAGATGGAAGGGGGGGCAAGCGTCATATCCAATGAGGGTACGTTACATATCGAGGGAACTGGTGGCACTCCGTCCATCATTACCAGTTATAAAGACGACCTTGGAGGTGATACGAATGCTGACGGGGGGAGGCAACTAAACCTGCTGCAGGAGATTGGGTAGGAATTGTCTACAATGCTGGCTCGAGTGGAATCCTTGACTCTGGCAGCATCATGTATGCAGGTCAGCAATCTGTAGTTGGTGGCGTCTGGAAAAGCGCATCAGTCATCACACGGGGGGGTAATTCGGCTCCTCTCTTCAAGGATGGGGGGGAGATACGCTACAGCGGTGGAGACGGGATCTTGATCTTGGATCAATCATCGCCAAGCCTTGGAACCCTTCGCTTCAGCGATATTGCTGGAGCTGACATCAACCGTTAACTACAGCTTTGTAACGTTGGGCTGCTGCCATGAAGGTGGCAGCCTCTCTTGTTACCTCTTACTTTTTTGGCTTGCTTACTTGCTATTCTCCCGAATCTATAGGTAGCATACTGCTATCAAGGAGGCACCGTGGAACGAAGTGAACGCATCCTCTATGCTCTACTCATTGTACTGATCTGCTCCCTCATGCTTATAGCCATGATACTTGAGGGTCCGCTCACTGTCTTACAGAATACTCTGCGACTGCAGACCCAAGCAGCTCGCCTGATCAGCGACTTTACGTTGCATGGTGTGGGAACAGCTATGTTCAATGCAGCCTCGGTAGGATTGTTGGCATTGGTACTCATCTACTATGCATCAGTCAGTCTTTCTGGGCCAACCATTTCAGCAATTCTGACCATGATGGGATTCTCATTCTTCGGCAATACATTGCTTAACAGCATCCCACTCATCCTTGGGGGGGTCTGGCTGGCAAGCAAGCTTGCACGCAAGACCTTCGGCTCATACAGCTTGATTGCCCTTTTCGGCACAGCTCTTGGCCCCCTTGGTGACCTTTCTGATGTTCTCAACCGACTTGCCCTTGCCTCTCTCCATTCCACTGGGAATTGTAGCAGGCCTTGCCGCCGGATTCATCCTCCCTGCAGTAGCAGGATCCATGTTACAACTCCATCAAGGCTATAATCTCTATAACGTAGGTTTCAGTTGTGGGTTCATCGGTCTGTTTGCATCCAACCTACTCATTGCCGCAGGGAAAATGGAGCCCTTGGACATTACCTGGAGTGAGGAGTTCTCACTCCCACTCTTCCTGGTAATACCCGTATTCTCCCTATTATTGATAGTGACCGCCTTCTTCATTGAAAAACCAAAGCAAGGTTTCCAAGGGTTGCTGGAAGTGCAAAAGCTTTCTGGACGTCTCCCCCCCTATGATTTTTTTGATACCGGATACACCTCTGGTACTCTCTTGAATATTGGGTTGCTTGGCTTGGTCTTCTGGGCGTATCTGATTCTCATTGGCGCACCTATCAATGGGCCAACCATTGGTGCCTTGTTTACCATCATAGCCTTCGGAGGGTTTGGAAAAACCTTGAAAAACACCTTTCCTGTTGTGTTGGGAGTTATCCTCTCTACACTTCTGTTTGACAAGTCTCTGGTTGCTCCAGGCCCCCCCCTCTTGGCAACCCTCTTCGCCACCACCCTGGCTCCAATAGCTGGGCAGTTCGGATTTATAGCAGGCCTGCTAGCTGGATTCCTGCATCTGGTGATGGTAGAAATAACCGCCTCCTGGCATGGAGGACTTGATCTGTATAACAATGGCTTTGCCGGTGGGCTGACGGCAAGCTTGTTTGTTGCAATCTTACAGTGGTACAAAACCAACCGCCCTGAGGAGGATTTCATACAATGAAACGCAAGGAACTATTAGGAAGATTAATTGGGGGGGAGGTTACGAACTTTCTCCTGGACGGTAATCCGCTTCGCTTGGTGGTCTCACTCCATCAGGAGGAGGATGGAGCTCATCTGACTTTCTTCGATGATAAGAAACGGAGCGAAGCGGAGCTCAAAAACATTAACAAGGCCCTGCATCCAAAACAAGAACGGCCGGAGCTAGCCGAGTACTATGGATTGATGGCAGGACACGATGTGACTTGGGACTCCCGGCTGAAGCTTATCGGATGGCAGATCAAACATGCAGATGTAGATAATTCCGATAGTGGGCTGAGGATTGATCTCTGGCTTGGAAGTGATGCATTCAATCCAGAAAAATTTAGTATCGGGAAGAAATAACAACAATATTACAACATATGCTCTAAAATGTGTTGCATATTTATTAATCTATCAGGTTTTTGTTGCATAAACATACAGATACTGTTGCATAAACTTCCAGTATCCGCTATTATCCCTACAATTTGAACTGATGGAGAACCTATGAACACAAGCTTTCTTCTTCTCGAGGACGGAACCGTATTCACCGCAACTGGATTTGGATCACCGGCGCCCTTGCTTGGCAAACAGGCTCCCATGGCAGAGGTGGTCTTCAACACCAGTATGTGTGGCTACCAAGAAATCCTCACTGATCCTTCCTACCACGGACAAATGGTCGTAATGACCTACCCCCCCCATATTGGAAACTATGGGTGCGAAGCTCCTTTTGAGGAGCATCTGGGGGGGTTACCCAAACCCATCAGCTGTACAGCACTGCTCGTTCATTCTGTATATACAGGCCCTCTTCCCCCCCCGGAGAGGGTCTCTTTACATGATTATCTGCTCACACACGGAATTGTCGGCCTTTGTGGGTTGGATACACGTGCATTAACCATCCATATACGAAACAAGGGAGCCCAGAGGGCAATCATATTCAGTACTGAAGGCAAGACACTTTCACGTTCAGAACATGAACATGCCCTCTCCTTGGTGAGGACTTATCCATCAGTCAGTGAGCTCGATCTTATCGAAGGGGGGGTAAGTACCAAGCGCGTAGTCAAAGACCCTCTCTCTGGGGGGGCGCCAAAGGATGCTTCACTACGATTTGCAGTAGTGGATTTTGGGATCAAGCGGTCAATTGTCACCGAACTTTACCATCGAGGAGTGGCAGTCACCCTCTTTCCGCCTACTGTGCTAGCTGAGGACATTCTCCGCTCAGGATGTAGTGCAATGCTGCTCTCAAACGGACCGGGAGACCCTGAACGATTACAGGACGTTGTCTCGATGACCAAACAGGTCATTGAAGCAGGATTTCCCGTCTTTGGTATCTGCCTCGGACACCAGTTAATCACCTGGGCTCTGGGTGGAAGCACGAAGAAAATGAAATATGGTCACCATGGGGGGGGCAACCACCCTGTAGTGGATACCCAAACTGGTGCCTGCTTTGTCACGAGCCAGAACCATAGTTACGCCAGTGAGGCAGAAACTTTGCCCCCCCCTTCTGCAACAGTATGGTTCAGGAATGCAAATGACAACTCCATCGAAGGACTGTTCTGCACAGACAAGAGAGTAAGCTGTGTCCAGTTTCACCCAGAAGCATCTCCAGGCCCTCATGACGCAACCTGGATTTTTGACCGGTTCATCCTGGAAGCCAAGGAGGCAAGCGTATGAGTGCAAGACGTGATATTAAAAGAATCCTGGTTATCGGCAGCGGCCCTATTGTCATCGGGCAAGCCTGCGAGTTCGACTATAGTGGCACACAAGCCGTGAAGGCTTTGAAAGAGGAAGGATATGAGGTTATTCTGCTCAACCCCCCCAATCCAGCGACCGTCATGACGACTCCTGGCATGGCAGACCACATTTACCTCGACCCATTGAGAGTTGAGTATGTTGAACAAATCTTCCAAAGGGAACGCCCTGATGCCATCCTCACTACCATGGGAGGGCAAAGCGGACTCAACCTGGCTCTCGAGCTCGATGAGTCAGGGTTGCTCGAACAGTATGGGGGGGTTCAGGTCATTGGCTCTTCCATCGCATCCATCAAACTCGCGGAAGACCGTGGAGCTTTCAAGCAGGTCATCGAAGGCTTGGGATTGGAAAGCGCAAAGAGCTCAATCGTCCACAACCTGGAGGAGGGAATGGGACTCCTTGAGGATTTCCCCCCCTTCCCCCCCCTGATCATCCGGCCTTCCTACACGTTAGGAGGTATGGGAGGATCCATCGCCTACAACAGGGAAGAGTACCCCCCCTCATTACTTGAGCACGCCATGGAAACCAGTCCAACCCACGAAGTCCTCATTGAGGAATCGCTCATCGGTTGGAAAGAGTTCGAAATGGAGGTGATGCGTGACAAGAAGGATAATGCAATTATCGTCTGTTCCATTGAGAATGTTGACCCAATGGGAGTCCATACCGGGGGGGACAGTATCACCATTGCCCCCCCCATCCAGACCCTCGATGAGAGAAGCTACCAGACGATGAGGGACGCTTCAATTGCTATTCTGCGTGCAATCGGAGTCGACTGCGGTGGAAGTAATGTCCAATTCGCAGTACACCCTGAAACAGGGAGGATGGTGGTCATAGAGATGAACCCCCCCCGTGTCTCCCGTTCCTCAGCCCTTGCAAGCAAGGCAACTGGCTTCCCTATTGCCCGCTGCTCTGCCAAGTTGGCGGTCGGCTATACCCTTGATGAGGTGGTCAACGAAATAACCGGCCAATCAGTATCCTGCTTTGAGCCGGTACTCGACTACTGTGCAGTAAAGGTACCGCGCTTTGAGCTGGAGAAATTTCCACTTCCCATCTCTGCCTTGGGAACACAGATGCGCAGCATCGGGGGGGAAGCCTTGGCACTGGGAAGAACTGCCTTGGAGGCATTGAACAAGGGGGGATCAGGAGCTCAGAGAGAAAACTCGAAGGATTATGCAACCTCATTCGTATTGGCCTGTATGATGAAGAGGAGGTTGCAGGGTTTCTCAACAGTGCACACCCCCCCTTACGCTTGGTTGCTGCCTATACCACGTTCTGCAGGGAAGGAGTGGAAGCATTGCCTAAAATACAGGAGGTCACACAATTTGATCCCTGGTTCCTCAATCTCCTGGTACAGCAACTGGATATCGAGAAGGAAGTTGCATTTCACCTAGATGAGGAGACCCTACTCAAGGCAAAAAAAGGCTGGAATGAGCGATGTGTACATCGCAATGCTGACAGGAAGGACTGCACAGGACATCGAACGGCTACGTTACGCCTATGAGATGCACCCTGTAACCCATCATGTTGACACCTGCAGTGGGGGGGAGTTTGATGCGCTTACTCCCTATCTCTATACCACCTACGGTGAAACGGAGGAAGCAGAACCCATGGGAGGGGGGGATGCGGTGGTAATCCTTGCAAGCGGTCCAAACAGGATCGGGCAGGGACTTGAGTTCGATACCTGTTGCACCCTTGCCTCCATGGCCTACCGCAGGCTGGGACGAAAGACCATTATGGTTAACAGTAATCCAGAGACAGTCTCCACGGATTTCAACATCAGCGATCGACTGTACCTACAAGGCCTCACTGCTGAGGAAGTGAAGGAAATTCTACGCCATGAACAGACCCAGCGGGTAGTGGTACAACTGGGAGGCCAGACTCCATTGAACCTTGCCCCCCCTTCCCTCACCCGTGCAGGGGGGGCAAGATTGGAAGGAACTAGCCTGGAAGGGCTCCTGGATGCAGGGGGGGACCGTGGAAAGTTCTCAGCCTTGGTCTCTCAGCTTGGACTCAGTCAACCAAAAAAACAAAGCCGTCACAAAGAATGAAGATATTCTCATCACCGCTCGCGAGATTGGTTTTCCTGTTCTTATCCGGCCCAGCCATGTATTGGGTGGACGGGGGGGGATGTACATCGTGTACGATGAAGCAGGACTTACCTCCATTGAGGGGGGGATTGAGGCATCAGTTGAAGCACCTGTATTGGTGGATCAGTTCCTGGAAGATGCCTTTGAATACGACCTTGATGCAGTATCTGACGGAGAAAGTCTCTATGTAGGAGGCATTCTACAGCATATTGAGGCTGCGGGAATACACAGCGGGGGGGACGTCTGCTGCAGTGTTCCCTCCGTACAAGAGCACCCCCAGAACTCCTTGCTCAGATGCAGGAGTGGGCGCACAAACTTGCCCTTGCCCTCCATGTGAAAGGATTGATGAATATCCAGTTTGCAGCCAAGGATGGGAAGCTCTATCTCATCGAGGTAAACCCACGGGCATCGCGAACAGTACCCTTCATCTGCAAGACCAGTGCAGTAGACCTCGTTGAGGCCGCGGTTCGGATCTGGGAAGGAGAAACCTTGGTAAAACAAGGGCTGGTAAAAAAAACCGGAGAGAGAGCCTTGGGCACCTGTAAGGTGGGTTGGGCAGTGAAAGAGGCGGTATTCAGCTTCGATCGGTTCAGCAATGTAGATCCAGCACTTGGACCTGAGATGAGGTCGACCGGGGGGGAGTCGATCGGATTGGGAAAGACCTTCGGGGGGGAAGCCTTCGCAAAGAGCCAGATCAGCAGTGGAAACCGTCTTCCCGTCTCGGGAAAGGTGTTTATCAGTGTCAACAAGAAGGATCGTAAGACCATTCTTCCAGTAGTAAAAAAAGTTAGTCTCCCTCGGATTCTCGATTGCTGCAACACAGGGTACGGCAGCCTTCCTCTTTGAGCAAGGAATCCTTGTTGAGGTAATGCAGAAGGTCCATGAAGGACACCCAAATATTACTGACTATCTACAGAAAAAAACAGGTTGCTTTGGTGATAAACACACCGATGGGGGGGTTCCATGCCCACCAGAGTGATGATGAGATACGAAGTATTGCCATGCGCATGAAAATTCCCTATACCACCACCACAAGTGCTGCTGTGGCAGCTGTTGAAGCAATTGAATACCTGCAGAAAAACCAGGTTGTTGTTCGTGAGCTAACGTCTTAGGGGGGGCAATTGCCTTTTGGACTTCTATCGTATAGTATGGGAATACTTTCTTAAGGAGACCAAAGGGACCGACTATGGCAGAAGAAGTATTTTCCCAACGAACAACTACCTGTGGATCACTGACCAAAGCTGACAATGGAGCTAAGGTGGTTCTCAACGGATGGGTACACCGTGACCGCAATCATGGGGGGGCCCTGCATTTTATCAACCTCCGTGACCGCTACGGTATTACCCAGGTGGTAGTGGATGACGATGCCAGCAACGAACTTCAGGCAGTTGCAAATGAACTGCACTTGGAGTACTGCATTGCAGTGACAGGGGGGGTGGTACGTCTCAGGCCCGATTCAATGGTCAATCCAGAAATGGTAACCGGAGAAGTTGAAGTTAAAGCTGAGAAGATTGAAATACTCAGTAAGTGTGCCCCCCCACTACCATTCCAGATCGATGATGGTAATGAGCCGAGGGAAGACCTCAGGCTTAAGTATCGTTATCTCGATCTCCGTACCCAGGGAATGCAGAAGCGGATGAAGCTTCGTCATGACTTCATCTTTGCTTGTAGAAAGTATCTCACCAGTCGTGACTTCTACGAGATTGAAACTCCTACCATGATCAAGAGCACCCCCCCAGAAGGGGGGGCTCGTGACTTCCTGGTTCCCAGTAGAATTTACCCAGGCAAGTTCTATGCTCTCCCCCCCCAAAGCCCACAGCTCTTCAAGCAGATTCTGATGGTCGGCGGAATGGATAAGTACTTCCAGATTGCCCGCTGTTACCGTGATGAAGATGCCAGAGGGGGGGATAGACAGCTGGAATTCACCCAGCTTGACCTAGAGATGAGTTTTGTCAAACGTGACGATGTCCTCTCCCTCATGGAAGATCTCTTCGGTTCTGTGTTCAAGGAAGTCATGGATTATGACCTACCTGCGCGATGGAGAAGACTCAGTTACCATGATGCACTGAATACCTATGGTTGTGACAAACCAGATCTTCGCTTTGACCTTCCCCCCCTTTCGGATGTCAACGAAATCGCCCAGAAGAGCAGCTTTGCCACCTTCAAGGACATTGTTTCCAATGGTGGATATGTAAAGGCGATCTGTGCTCCAAAGAGTGAAATAGTCGATTTCTCACGTAAGTATATTACCAGTCTTGAGGATGCAGCAAAGATTTACGGTGCCCAGGGATTGGCTTGGATCAAGGTTGGAGAGAACAACACCTTCACCGGCGGGGGGGTGAGCAAATTCTTCGCTGGACTTGAAGATGAGCTAGCTTCAATGATGGATGCGAAGGAAGGAGACATGATCCTCTTTGTCGCCCATAAGGACTGGAAGAAATGTTGTGCCAGTCTTAGTGCGGTTCGTACCAAGCTGGGCAAGGATCTGAAT
>JDSH01000104.1_pt1 | contig 28024 bp, 36 predicted proteins | sample 199451 | NCBI WGS metagenome assembly JDSH01 (sample SAMN02584198, study PRJNA231836) | bioreactor metagenome | isolation source: continuous culture bioreactor electron acceptor NO2- transfer2 day 38 after... | place: Germany: Bremen | reverse complement strand
GGCAGGCTGGCCCCCCCAGCATTAGGCGCGAGTTCATTTCCTTGTTGAGGGCAATAGGGAAGAAAGTTGATCCCCCCCTGAAATTGGCGTTTACACACCAAGCTCCGGCGTTCCGGCCGGGAGGTTCCACGGCATGTTTCACGATAGGGAGAGGGAAGAGAACTGTTGTTGAGAGGCTAACGATTGGAACTGTGCAACTTTGCGTGCATGATATTTGTTTGAAGTTGGTCAAAGGTGAGGAAAGGTGAAACTCCTAGCTGCTGTTGCCGTTTTTATTGTCTACATCGTTTTTTTCTGTTAACGCCTGGGGGGGATTTGCGTTTGGTGACGCTGTAGCCCAAGCCGTAACTATTTCCGTGATTGGTTTAGTCGTAGCCAACGTCACGGGAGTGTTCAAGCCAAAGTTGGTTAGTCGCCCAACCGTTCGTCAGAGCAATGGTGATCAAGATTACTTCATGAGTTCAGCGTGCTCCACGGATCGGTTCATAGCCTCAGACGATGATGATTAACAAGGCAGGGGGGGACAGAGGTGCAACACCCATCCTGTCACCCATGCTTGCACCCAGCTATTCGAGCCGCCCTTAGCTGTCTAGGGAGAGATAACCCCCCCATTTTGAGGCCAGCCCTTTGAATCGTTCACTTCCATTAGGGATGAGTGTGTGCGGCTCAAGACCCTGCACAAGCCGCCCCCCCCTCAACACAGTGAATCCCGCTTTCAGCAATCGATAGTCCAGACTGCACAGGTCTTTAAGCATCAACCCCCCCCAACGGTTGGTTTCGTGACACGCCAGCAAAACCATAGCAGCGGCCTGTGCCGATGGATCGGTCTGATCCCCCCCCATGGCACGGGTCCAAAGCACTTCTATGGATTCGCGGTAGTCCTTGAGGCTGACGGCCAGTTCGGACTGGGCAGCCTGCGCCTCTTCATGTTGGCGCTGTAGTTGTTGGGGGGGTAGGGCGGTATTCCGTAGTTCTTCCATGACGTTGCTCCAGGTAATACGTGTTTTAGCGACAGTTTCCGGCTCGCCGGTATCCCGCTGCTTCTGCTTCAGCGACGGACGAAAACTCTATCCGGTTGCGGACAGACACCCGGTCATAGCTGGGACAACCTTCAGACAGGTGATAGACCCGACTGTTCCGATTTCCCCCCCTCACTGAACCCTCTGAAGGGGGGGCTGCCGCTGGCAGGGAGGTAAATAGTCCCTCGCCGCCATTCTTATGCCCCCCCAGCTGCCATATCTTTTCCCCCCCGGTCACAAACGGATTATGGTGCCCCCCCATAATCGCCGCAATTCTTTTGTCCCGCTCCCGCTCCCACTTCGACACGGGGGGGTATTGCTGATTCCAAGCAATCATCAGCTGTTGCTGTTGTCGGCTCATTTTAAGGTTGTACCGGTCGTGCATGTAGAAGTAGATCCGGGCAATCTGGCCGCGCGCCACCTCTGGCGGCTGGAATATCCGGCTTTTATGGTCCACTCGGATCTCACACTGACCATGTTGCGCCGGCGCACCAGGTAACAACCCAAACCGATAGTGGCTTCGATCCGCATTAGCCTCGCCAATAGTCGGCACAAGGTTATGAAGATCAGCTTCCATCATCGCAAACACCAGGTCATTGTCGGTGCAGTTTTCCCGACCACCGACTTGCCAGCATTGACGCTGATGCCCCCCCATGCTCCAAGCTGGTAGAACATGCTCCCATTCGGTCCTGGCAGCCCTGTGAGCCTGTTTTCGTACTGAGTAGCCGCAAGACTCAAGCTTGGTAACTCCGCCCGATCGTCCGGCCCATTCCCAGGAACACCCGCAGTAGAACGTCCCACGATCCACATCATTCCGGTCACTGTAGACCTGTTCCCGAGCAAGCTTCTTAGCCTCGTAGAAGCTGCTGACCTCGGCCTGCACGGCAACGGAGGTGATCAGCAATAGAAGCCAGGTGATTCTCTTCAGCAGGTACATTGAATATCCTTTTTCTGAACTCTCCAGAGGACCACAGCATGTGCGGTCGATACGTGAACTACACGCCCATTACCAAAGTGGCTAAGCGGTATTTTGGCCAGCAATACCCGCTGGGTGACACCATTCGACAGTACAACGTCGCCCCCCCGTCTCTAGCGGTTCATACCATCAGCAGAGACGCCAACCAGGAGCTACCCAGGTTCAACCTATCCAAGTGGGGGGGGTTTAAGCCACCCAGCGCAGGTGAGGGGGGGGCACCAATACCGATCAATGCCCGCATCGAGAGCCTGACCCGCTCCAGATACTTCCAGGATGCCGCCCGCTTCCGTCGCTGCCTGGTTCCGGCCAACGGCTGGTATGAGTGGCAGAAGACAGAAACGGGAAGCCGACCGTACTACATCACTCAGCCAAACCAGGAACCCGACGAAACACTGTTCTTCGCCGGAATCTATGAATACACCGGAGGACTTGGCACCTGCATGGCCATCGTCACAGAGCCTGCAGCTGACCGGATAGCACCAATCCATGATCGTCAGCCCGTATTAATCGCCCCCCCGGAGTGCCTGGAGGCATGGCTTGACCCTGCCGTCCAGGATCTCCGGGAGCTAAAGGGCCGCATTCATCGTGTAGACCCGGCTACACTGGACTATTGGCCGGTTTCCGACAGAGTGAACAGCCCTGGCGTTAATGACCCGGATCTGATCACGCCGATTCGTTAAGGCTTAATCTTTCTCGACCTGTTCTTCCTGTTGAATCCGGCGCTGAACTTCCTCGCGGCGGATCGGCGTATCCTTCGGGGGGGCTTCGACCCCCCCAATTCGCACCTGATTACCCTTCATTCCCAAGACAGACACGGTGACATCGTCACCAAGCATCAGCGTTTCACCAACGCAACGCGTCAGAATCAGCATGATCAATTCCTCTAACTGGTCATTGGCTACAGAAGCTTTATTCAGCCTCTGAGCCCTTCCTAAGATTTATTACCCCCCCGACTTGCTTTCTTGGGGGGGCTTTCCGTTTTGCCCAATTGTTCTCGGAGCATCTTCACCTCAGTCTCCAGCTGAGTTGCTCGGCGCTCCTGCTCCTTACCTTCTTTCGCTGCGGCCTGTTTTTCTTCCTCGGCCCGTTCAGCCCGCCGCGTGATCGCTGCTTCCCGTTCAGCCATCGCGGCCAGCTGGGCTTTCAGTTCTGCCCTGGTATCAATGAGATTTTCCCGCTCCCTCTGCAACTCTGTTACCCGCTTGTCCAGAAGGTCCATTCGTTCATGCTGCATAGCATTGGATTTACGCAGCTCAGCCAGATCCTTCCGTAGCTCTGCATTCCTTTCCTGCAGGTCTTTCACACTGGTCTCGGCGGCTTCCCGTTGTTCCCGCTCGTTCTCCTGTTTTTCTTTCAACACAGCCAGATCACGCTCCAGGGCGTTAACTCGCTCTTGCTATCAGCGTACTTCTGATCCGCCGTTTCCAGTTTTCGCTGTAACTCTTGGCGCTCCAGCTGCAGGCCGTCTAGTTTGGACTCAAGATCCTCCACAGTCGCCGCTGCGTCCCGCAACTCGGCATCGGCCTGCTCCTGGGTTTCCCTGGCTCCAGCCATAACTTCAGCCACCCGCCGCTCGGCAGTTTTGATGGCCATAGTGTTCAACTGCACAACCAGGGCGTTAATCTGGTTAGCTAGGTCACTGGTGACCTGCTTCAACAGATCTTCTACCTCTACCGGCAACTCCTGGACCTCTTCGGTCTCTACCGTCTCCTGCTGCCGCTCGTAGTCTTTCCAGATGCGGATGTGGCGAGAGGGGGGGTCACCACCCCCCCCAACACTTTACGCAAGGCGTAGCCGGTCACCCGTCGCCCAGCCTCTTCCAACCTCTTGCCTGCCTCGATGACCCGATCATGATCATGCTCGGATGGGCGGCCAATGGAGGGCACTTCGGTCGCGTTCTCAGTCATGGGATAAAGCCTCTTGTTCTACTCGGATGTCTACAGTATAGGAAAAGACACGAAAGAAAGGAAGTAAGAAAGGAAGAAAGAAAGAAAATATAAAAGAATAAGCGCAGTTATTTTTTTGTCGATTTCCGTCTAAAAAGTGCCTTCTCGTATAAATAGTTAAAGCCACCGTCCAAAGGCCGAACTCAGCGTTATAAATAAGGGCATGGAAAGGTGTCTTATGGATAGAACCAACAACAAATGAAGAGAGGTACAACAATGGAAATACGAGAAATAGGTCCCCCCCGGAGAACCGGGGGGGTGGCATTAGTCAGCGCAGGACTTAGCGCGGCAGCTTTCGGAGGCTCCGGCCTTCTGATCGCTTGCGGGGGGGTGGGTCTTGTAATAGCGGGGGGGGTGTGTATGTGCTTTCGTGGGTGAGGGGGGGCTGCGCCCCCCCTTCATGTGCAAAAAGTGAAAGTCAGAATCGTTGGTTCAGCAATTGTCACATTAGATGGGAGAACGAGGCACACGCGGAAACTCTGGAAGCGCGGCTGGATCTCTCACCTGTGGCTGATCCAGTTGCTGAGACCGCCCTTCACCAGGGCTTTCGGGGGGGATAAATTTCAACAAATGAGTGCTTTTCATGAACTATAGAAAAACACTTAACTCACTGTTTTTAATATTTTAATGATTTATATCCTCTAATCAGTATTCTAGAGATCAACACCGGGTCCTGTTCAAATTGTTCGCATGGTAGATCAACAGGAGCCTGCACCATGACCAATTCACCACACTGGCTAAACAACTTTTTCACTGCCGCCACCGCTATGCCAACGGAGAATCTGGCCGTTGTCGCAATCACCATGGTCGCGTTAGCGGTGATCCGGAGACAGAATTAAATGAGCGACCAAAGCACCAGCTTGAGAGAAGACCGCTTCTCTCCGATTCCTCGCTACTGGTTGGGTCTAACAGGACACTCCCCCCCCTGGTCCTTAGCCAGAGCCACCAAGCACCACCCGTTCCTCTATCCCACGGGATTACCGTGGCGGCCAACAACGGGCGGTGTGATTGCGGCTCTAAAGATCTACATTGCCCTGGTGGCCATGGCTGACGACAAGAAACAGGAACGCAATGTGGGCAAGCACTGCTTGCGAACCACCTATGAGGAAATTCAGTTGTACCTGAAGCTATCCAGGGCGTTGGTTTGCGAAGGGCTGAAACTGTTGGAGGCTACAGACGCTCTCGAACGGCTTGGCTACAAGCCTCTGGTTTACCGGATTAAGGGCTTGGACCGAGAACGGGCGGACGAATGGAAAGGGCACGTCAAGTTACCCAAAGGCCATTTGTTTGGCCTTCGCCGGTTCTCTAGTAACAACCCCCCCATTATGCTCTCCGAGTATCCCAGCCGAGGGAAGGCCGCCATGAACGGACTGGTGCTTTATCTACTTTTGCTTTCGGTCTGTCAGCGCCACACGAATGTCGCGTTGATTGCATACGACAGGATTGAAGAACGCACAGGTCTTGGTAGCCAGGAGGTACGACAGGCTCTCGATGTGCTGATCAATCACGACCTTATCAGCGTCCTTAGAGTGAGCAACGAAAGCACCTTGGAAGCGTTTGGGCTGCCGATGCCCGCCAAGGCACTGGCGGGCACGCCCAATGTGTACCTGATTAAAGGGCTCAAGGGGGGGAGAAAGTACAATGAACGCATCAACACCCTGGAAGATTACGCGAGACTGACCGCAAGCCACCAAGCCAGCCAGGATTTCACTGATTGATTTAAGACGTACAACTATTCTTTTCAATCGTTGTCAAAACCCTATATTTTGACAACACCTGCTTTTAGCCTTGGAATGGCAATAAGTTCGTCAGGATAACCGGGTTCGGTACCGGGCATCTTGTCCGGCATACTGTTGTCCTTTACTTTGCTAAATGACAACACCGGCCTGCAGCTGACCGGGAATTTCCAAGCACGGAGCCAACCCATGACCTCACCCTATTTACCGACACCTGGCCCGCAAACTCCAGCCCATCCCGCCGAGCTGTTTTCCGGCCGTATTGAAATCAATTGGCCGTACCTGGTTGAACGCCGACCGCTGACCCTTCAACTGTATCCAGAACTACCGCCGTATCTGCTTCTGCCGGAAGTGCACCTTCTCCTGGACGCGGCCATGCATCCCCCCCGAGACCACCTGCTGGCCTCGTTGCTCTGGCACACCGGCGCACGGATCTCTGAGGCGCTGGCCATCACACCTGAACACCTGGTGCTACAGGATCAGTGGTCGTCCGGCGTTCTCCTGGATCAACTCAAGAAACGAGGCCGACCCCCCCGCCTGGCAAAACGCCAGGTGTTACGCAAACGCTGGGTACCCATCACCGATGAACATTTCATCCTGGAACTGAAGCGTTACATCGAGGGACAGGGGGGGCTCAAGGCCACGGATCGGTTGTTTCCGTTCACCCGTCAATGGGGGGGCTACAAGCGCGTCACGCAGCTGGCCACCAAAGCGGCCACCGCCATCGAGGTTCACCCTCACACCTTGCGCCACTCCTTTGCCTGTAATGCTATCCTGCACGGTCAGCCTTTGACGGTCCTGCGGGATTGGCTCGGCCACGCGGATCTCCAGCAAACAGAGATTTACACCCGCGTACTGGCCACTGAAACCAACCACCTGATGCGATACATGACGTTCTGATGCCTTTCAACCACGATAAATCCGCCTGGACAGACCCGGACACCGGCACCACCTATGATCTTGGTGTCTTCAAACCATTCACCACCACTTATGAGATCAAGCCCCCCCGCAAAGATGCAGAACCGTTTTCGGTTGAGGTCCTGGTTAGGTTTTCGAATCACTGCTATTCGCGGACTCGGAAGGGCGAGGCTGAGCATCACATCATCGACACCCAGCAGCACCGGAACGGAACGGTAGAGGAACGGGTTTTCTGCGTGGATCGCTGGACGTTCTGCCAGAATGTGCGGACGGTCATCGATGAGCTGGCGCTGAAACGATGCCTGGAGGGCGGGAGCAAAGATATTTTGTATCGGCAGGAACAGCCAAGCCAGGTGGCCGCCCATGATGGCTGGTATCTGTGCATGAGGCTGGAGCATCGGAAAGGCCGAACCCCCCCGCCTTTGTCGTTATCCGTGCGGAGCGTTCACTGGCGAACCAACCGGCCCGCAGATATACGCCGCCATGGTGGCCAGAAATTCCGGGAGATCCTGTCGAGGTTTGCCAAGTCCAAAGGACTTTGACCCCCCCCAGAAAAGCAAAAACCCTGCATAAGCAGGGTTCAGGCTGTATAGGTATCACTGTCGAGCGTCTTGGTTATGACCACCTATGGTGGAAACCAGATACGAATATCTGGTGCCATGGTTGCTACCCACCCTAGTAATGGGACATCGACTATCGCAAACCACGAACCCAGTATAAGAGTTTCCTTTGTCATACACAAGAACCCACAGTGAACCACAGAAACGGTGCTTCTTTCCCTATTGCCCTAACGACTATTGCTGAAAACATGGTCTTAGCTGTTCTCTAGCAGGCTAGGAGGGGGGGGACCCCCCCGCCTGGCGTAGCCAGGAAGTCGGGGGGGATCATTTTAATGAGGCCAAGCGAAGCTTGGGGGGGCGGAGGCCGGAGGCCGGAGGGTAGGCGTGCTTGTTTTGGTTGTAGGGTTTCAGGTGTGGAGTTGAGCCTTATCCCCCCCAGTTTTGGCTCGTATTTAAAGCTTGTTTTTTTCATGTTTTTAAAGCCTGTTTTTAATACTTGTTTTTAGGATGGGAAAAACATTATAAACCAAACTGTTACGGGCTTAATGGCCTACAGTTTCCGAGCAAACACCTACAGTTTCCGAGTCTATCCCCCCCTACACTTTCCGAGCTTTATCACTACGGATTCCGAGCTTAACTCCTACAGTTCCCGAGTAGTTATCCACATCCCCCCCTACACTTTCCGATTGAGCTTTTGAGGGCATCAAGAAGGCTCAAATTCAACGATTACCCCCCCTACAGATTCCGAGTGCTGAGTTTCGAATCCCCCCCTACAAATTCCGAGCTAAACACTACACCTTTGTGTTTTGTAGTGATAATCTGAAACCTACAACAAAGATGGAGTGTAGGGATGCAACAATCTTTAAGGATCGCGAAGTCTAACGCCCTGGTAGAAGCCGCTTATAAGCTCACCCTCAATGAACAGCGATTGCTGCTGGCCGTGATCGCCCGGATCGATTCACGCCGAACTATGCGGCATTTCACGTTTTCCATTACAGCTCATGAATTCGCCCAAATGTTCGATATTGAGCTGCACACGGCCTACGAGGCCCTACAAGACGCTGCAGCTTCATTGTTTGAGCGAGACATAAGAACATTCGATGGCCGCACTAAAGCGCGCTTCAGGTGGGTTGAACGAATTGCCTACGTCGATGGTGAGTCACGGGTAGAACTGACGTTCACGCTTCACGTTGCCCCCCCATACCTGTCACTGCTTCACAAGAACTTTACAGCCTACGGCTTCCACCAGGTGTCACAGCTTAAATCAAGCTATTCCATTCGCCTCTTTGAAATGCTCATCCAGTATCGCCAAACAGGCTGGGTTCAGATTTCGTTAGACAAGTTCCGTGAGCGCTTCATGCTGGAAGACAGCTATCAGCGGTACGACAACCTCAAAGCCAGGGTGATCAAGCCAGCTGTAAAGGAACTAGAGGAAAAATCGAGCCTGATCATTCAGTGGGAACCGATCAGGAAAGGACGAAAGATTGAAGCTCTGCGGTTCACCTTCAAAGAAGATGATCAGCGAGACCTGTTCAAAGAAGAGTTAGAAGATGAGCTTACTGCAGAGGCAGGGTAAATGGCTCCGGCCTGGCGTTCCATGCCAGGCGGGATTCGGCTTAGCTGTTATTATCTCTTCGCTTCCCGACGACCATTGCTCCCTTGGTGATGGAAAACCCGACCTCGCCGAGAAACACCTTGTTACCGTTAGTGTTTCGCCCGTGCGTTTGGTCAGATGCCGCCATGTTCAATGGAAGTACATTAATTACGTCATAGCCATTCTGATCAAAATCGGTATACACCCGCTTGAGCAGGTCCGCGAACTCGTCCAGGTTCGCCGCTCGGGGGGGAGAAATCTCTTCCTGGATCTCCTTTCTCATCCCAAAAAAGCCCCCCCTGGACACCACCTTCTTATCCTTCTCATGGCCAGCGTAGAACCAGGTGGTGATAAACTTATCGCTCATATCTCTTCCCATTCCTCTGTTAGTAGTCAAAAGTAACGTTGACAGACTTGGTGGTTGTGAGGCCCGCCCGATCAGTGACACTTACACCTACTGTGTGAGATCCCCCCCGAGAGTAGTTGCTGATATTCACTTCCGTATTTACCTGGCTTCCACTGTTGGGCGGAGATGCCCATGAATACTTACTTCCATCGATCTGAAACTCTATTAGATCCAGCCCTCCTTCATCTTCAACAAAAGCCACGATGTTGAAGTCAGAAGTTATAACGTCCCCCCCCTCCAATGGGTTGCTTAATCGAACTTCGGGAGGGCTGTTATCAAACAACAAGGAACGAGAAAAGGCTTTAACATTTCCGGCAATGTCTTCAATTTCAACAGCTATAACATGGTCGCCGTCAGCAAAAGCAGTGGTGTCTATGGAATGCTGAAAGTCTCCTGAGACATAGGTGTTAACGAGCGTCCCATCAACGAAAAGCCTGACGGCCTTTACGCCAACGTTATCTGTTGCTTGGCCCGTAATGTCAAAATCACCCGTTAGAAAGCTTCGACTCTCAAGGTTCCAGGAAAGCCCTGGATCTATTTTGTCGACGCGGAAATTAATCGATTCCTCAGCCTCAACGCCCGTCTGGCTTAGAACCTTGAGGGTGACGCTGTGTTCAGTGCCAGTGAGCTTGTCGGTGTCGATAAAAACCTCAAGGCTGGCCAGGCTTTCAGGGTAATAAGGAATCCCACCGTCAACGAGGAAGCGTGCAGATTGAATGCCGCCGGGCGCGGACGCGGTCGCGCTGAACCTCACCACCCCCCTGACACCCAAGCATTATTCGGGGGGGGTCTCCCAGGTAATAATGGGCAATTCGTTGGAAACCTCAATAACTGCATTCCAAACCGAGGTTTGCCCCCCCTGGAAATTCCGGGCTCTAATCTGAATGGGCAATGTTCCATTGGAATAGGCGGTTGTCTCAATCTGGAACTCTGGAGAGTCTGAGTTTCCTGCGAACTGATCCAGAACCCCCCCGTTTACATACAAAGAAACGTCAGCCACCCCCCCATCAACATCAACGACAGCTGCAGAGAACGTAATCGATCCAGAGACCGGGCTCCCGCCTCTGAGAGTCACATTTGTAATTGTCGGGGGGGTTTGCGAGGACAAAGGCTCTACAGCAGCCCCCCCCGGAAACACGGGGGGGCTTTGAGACTGGTTAATGGCAGAAGCCAACCCAAATACATCACCGGCCACAAGGCCGCTCAGGTTTTGGTCCCGTTCAGCCGCCACCAAAACATTCGTAGCCAGCCCTCGCCGGTAGGTCGCCTCCGATGCGGGATGCCCGCCAAAAGAAACTGGCCCGCTTTCTGCTCGACCATCAAGGAGGCCATCGAATCGAATGTCTGAGGCAGCTGCCTCTGTCAAATCCCACAAGCTTTTCCCAGCTTGCCCTTCGTAGGCCCAACCAGCCATCTGAGACCAAGCCGCCGTGACCATCCCGGCTTTATGGGTATTCGACAACCCGTTTGAAGCAGGAACTCCGCTTGTAAGATCGAACACCTCTGGGTGACCAACAGTGAAGCCGACCCAGGCGGATATTGCACTCACACCCTCATTGATTGCTCGGTTAGGCTCAGCCCCCCCAACAGACACCTTATGCTCAGAAAGCCCTCGCGCAATAGTCGTAAACGGAGTGACAGAAATCTGATTTGTAGATCCGCCCTGGTAATTCAGAAGGGCGCTGAAGCGCTCTCCTTCTTCCAGGGTGATCAGGTTCTGTGTTGAAAAATCCCGGAAGGCACCCTTAACTTCCACTAACACAGGTTGAGAAGGGGGGGTGTTCTCAAGTGACACAGAGAACGATCCATCAGTCTTGGCAACGCCTTCGGCTAGAAGCGCTCCTTTCGCTCCTGACCACTCATAAACATACACTTGAGCATCGTCAAAGTTACCGGCAAACGCTTGTCCTTGAACTGTACCTGGCGTTTCGGATGGTGACGATCCAGAACCGCCACCCCCCCCTCCGCATCCTGCGACAAAAGCAGAGATCATTGTTAAAGAAACCGCTGTTACTCGCTTCATGTTCCCTTCCTTATTCCCCCCCTCCCTTATCGGAGGGGGGGATTCCCTGTTCAATTAAGGGCAAGTCATTCTTACCGTTAGGGGGGGCGCACTTACTAAGCCATTTGAATCCTTGACCCAAAACTTGAACTCATTTGTAGCAACGTTTTCACACTCACTACTTGATGAATAGGTGCCACCACTATTGAAATTGGTGTTGTAGTACTGGGTCACGTTTCGCCCGTTCCGCTCCATTCTGTGAAGCTCGTACCGGCCACCGGGGGGGCCTTCATTGGCAACCTCGAACTCAAGCTCAGTACGGCTGTATCTGTTCCCAATGAACCGATTGACAAAGTGAGTAATCTCCAGCTTTGGGGGGGGTTGTGCATAAAAGCCCACCGCCGAGGAACGCTGCACAGAATAACCAGCCTTGTCGGTAGCTTTAACCGTTACACTGTGAGTGCCATTTTCATAGCTTGCAGCGGGAATCGTCGTTGATGCATTCCCGTTTTGATCTACGGTCAGATTTCGGAACAGCGAACCATTGATAAGCACCTGCAAGCTTTCAATGCCCACGGCGTCGTATGCGTTGATCTGAACAGGAATGTCACCTGAATAGCTTGTACCTGCCGCTGGGCTGTTTATGGAAAGTGTTGGAGGGGGGGTGCTATCGAACAACACCTTGCGCTGCAACGTCGTCCGGTTTCCGGCTTCGTCCCACGCCTCAAGAACAATCGTTTTCTCGCCCTCGGTGAAGTCCCTGGTATTCAGAGCCGACTAATCGGGAAATCAGTGAAAACATCGAGCAAAACGCCATCGATATACAGCTCGGCAGCGATCACCTCTTCATTGTCAGTGATGGTTGCCTCAAAGGCTTCGGTTTCACTCATCACAGTCGTGTTTTCGAGGTTCCAGCTGGCTACAGGATGGGTGTTGTCAACTCGGAAAGATACCTGCTCGGTAGTTACCGTTCCCACCGTGTTTGTCACTTCAACAACCAGGGTGTGATTTCCTTCAACCATCTGCGCTACATTGTATTCCCGCTCCGGTGTCTCACTGACCGTGATTGGATAGATAGCGCCATCCAAAATGAAGTTAATGGATTTTATACCAATAGGGTCAGCTACTTTAGCCGTAAAGGTCTGGAGACCGGTTATAGAGCTTTGGTCTGCCGGGAAAACATCTGAAATAGTTGTCCCAGCGTTCGACACCTGAAGTTCAACAACTTCTCGTCCTTCTGCACCTGCAACGTTTTTGGCATAAAGCTCAAACTGGTGCGGGCCGTCAGTGAGAGTAGAGGTATCTACGGTAAAGACAGGCTCATTTTCTGCCCCCCCCAAATTCTCATACAGAGTACCGTCGACATATAGCGCAACTTCAGCCAACCCAACAGCATCAACCACTTCAACCGATAACTGAACCGTACCCGCAATTACATCACCGTTCTCATGGCTCTGGTTGGTGAAAGTTGGAGCTTCGCCGTCGAGAGGCTGGATCTCTTGGCCAGCGAATATTGAACTGTTGGATGAATTGAACCCCCCCTGCGCTAAAGGCAGAATAATTGGTGATTCTAACTCCGTCCTGTTTACATCAGAGTTCGCCATCACCAACATATTTCTGGCAACTTTACTGCGGTAAATATCGGGGGGGGTTAACCGAACGATCCCCCCCTGGGCAATAACGCCATTCGTGCCTACCCCCCCGTCCAACATTCCATCGGATGCAATGTCACGATAGGCTGCGGCGGCAAAACGAATGGAATTGTATTCTTCGTGAATGTCCGCTTCATCGCCGTTCTGAAGTGAGATCCAGCGGGTGAGCCCTGAAATCGCAGCCGTTGCAAAACCATAAAGGTGTTCATTGGTGACAACTGGTGTTGCATTATTCCTATCGGTAATTTCAAGTGGGGGGGTTACCTTCTGGATATCGAAACCCAGCATATCGCTAACAACTTCGTTAGCTCGGTCTATCGCTACACCAGGCTTTTGTCCGGTGCGGACCATATACTCAGCCAAGCCAGTTGCAAGGGTTGTGTAGTAAGTCAGGGAAGTAGTAATTTCTTCACCCTGAACATAGTCTTCAACGCCATAGAGGAAATCCCCCCCGCCCCCCCGCAAGGCTACATTGCGACCACTAGCTTCCTCTGTATACCGCCCTCCCGTAACCTCGATAAGGATAGGCTGGCTTTCAACTCGGTTGAGAGTGATAGAGTAGATACCGGCGCTATTGGTTTGACCTTCTCCCAGCAGTTCGCCTTTCTTGCCGTTCCAGGCATAAACCTTAACGTCACCGTTCAGAATCAGGCCATCGAAAGCGGTCCCAGATACAGAACCGGACGGGCGCGACTCTGGAACGCCACCCCCCCCGCCACTCCCGCCGCCACCGCAAGCGGATAGGCAGCCGTTAAAGCCAGCACAGACACCAATTTAGTCTTGTTCATCCTTTTCTCCTTTGTTCCCTTAACTACTTAAAACTTGTACCGGACCCCCCCGGCAGAAACACCGTAGCCCTGCAGTCCATCGCCAAACGGCAACTCGTAACGCGCCTCTGTTGCCAGAATCCAGTCACGCGAGAGTTCCCATTCCAGCGCTGCGTTTGCTACCCCCCCGGAAAGCGTGGTATCGTCCCGGTCGTCGTACCGCTCCAGGAGGAAGCCATCACCGTCCGTGCGATAGCGGTCTGTTGATTCAAAGACAGTGGATACAACACCTACGCCAAGCCATGGCCGGAAATTCCGGGAGAGCCGGAACTGGTGTTGCAGAATCGTTGAAAGTTGGTAGCCCTCAACCGTCGCACCTACTCCGTCATCACCTGCATCAAACTCAATGTCGACATAGCGGAAATCAGCCATAACACGGTTGATCCGGTTAATGTCGAACGTTGCAGTCAGCGTAAGGGGGGGATATACGGCCGTCTCGGTTGGGGGGGTTGTGCCTTCCGGCTCTTTGGATTCATAGATCATCACAGCGGGCGAAACGCCGGCGCTGGTATCAATGTCCCAAAGATCCGCACTTGCTTGAGGTACTACGATGCTTGCCAGCATAGCGCCAGCGATCATTTTCCTTTTCATCACTTCTCCTTGTTTTCCAAGTGGTTTCTGTAGGCTTCCACCTCCATCTGTTCAACGCCATCAGCTACCGTGTCTGGCAGGGTAACCGTGATGGTTCTCCAGCCGACCGGGATAGCCACATTGCGGATTCTTTGGACCACCTTTTTCAGTGTTACGGGCGATACGCCGCCCTCATCGGCCACCGTCTTCGGGGGGGATTCACCGTCAACCAGAATTCTTCGTGCGAACTCAATGTTGTGCTTTGCCATCCGGGGGGGCATCTGAGCCACAGCCAGGTCAAAATGTTCGTCAGAAAGACGCACAGATTCACGCAGGGTGCCTACCAGTTTCCTGAGATTGAATCGCAAGGTTGTCTCGGCCATTCCCGCCTCTTCCGCGACCACCCGGACGGACTCACCATCTACCAGCACACGGCGGGCAGAAGCTGTCAGCTTCGGGTCGAAGTTGTTGAGGCCAGCCAGATAATCAAATCGGTCGGGGGGGGATAGTTGTTTAGCCAATGCTTCAAATTCCATGTCCATTTAAAACGGCTCCATGTTATCACGCTGTCAGATGTAGAAAGGCGCACTGCACCTACAACTCCATTATAGGCACAAGTACACCCATGTGTACACCCTTCGACAACGAAATAAGAGCCCTTAAAACGTGGCTTCGACTTGCACCACGCCAGGTTGCGGATCGGCCACCACAACATAGGCCGGTCGACCATTGGTTGCTCTGTCCTCCTGAGCCTGTTCGCTCAACACTGCACCAGCCCCCCCAGCTTGAGCTGCTGCAGCCGCTGCACCCTCGCCTGGAGCTACCTCAAGCAATTGCTGGCCAAAGGTGTTCAGTCCTTCAGATGAAGCCCGAGCCAATGTCTTGCCGTCGCTGACGACACGGGCCGCTAGGCCCGGTTCGCTGTAACGGTCCAGGATGACGCCCCCCCTCAAGGTAAATTCTGTTCCATCCGGGGGGGCAATGCCCTGGCTGACATTCAAGTACAGTCGCTCTGACCCAATAACGGCAGAGGATCGGGCGAAAAGCTGGGAACCTGTGGAAGATCCTGTTTTCGACCAGGAATGGTTTTCTCCACCTTCAAAACAATCAGCCCCCCCGGCTGAACGTTTGAAGCGGCTTGATCCAAGGACACCGGAATTTCAGCGCCAATGGGAATACCAAACAAGATCCTGCCGTTCGAGTCCGGCCTGACTACCCTGACCTGATTCCTAGTGCCAGCTCCGGTCCCGGCTCTTAGGGATGGCGACACGTACTCATATGGGCTGGCTGGCGCGGGCTCCGGTCGAGCTTTCGGAGCTGTCGCAACCGGTCTCGGCGGGCGGACGTTATCAGCAGCTGGGCGAGATTCGGTCTCTACTCTGTCCCTTTCCCGCCGTGAGCGCGTTCTTTCTTCCCTATCGCCCTCTTGCCCTCCAGGTCGCGTCTGAGTCTGGCTAGCCTGTTCTCCTTGGCTACCACTTTGAGTCTCTACACCGTCGCCTACGGTTGGGCTTGGAGCATTCTCGGGGGGGCGGGCCTCCGGTTGATTACCCGTTCTGGTCTCCGGTACCAGGGTGTGGATCTGGTCATGCCCGATTAGCTGTTTACTGTAATCCAATCGCTCCTGCCCAGCTCCAAGCCTTTGCTGGTATTCCTTGTAGGATAAGGATTCACCTAAAGCCGGATAACTCAGGACTAGCAGCGTTAATGCAACTCCCCCCCTCACCATACGACCTCCACGGTTCCCCCCCGGTCGGTTTCAATCTCCATATAGCCGCCCGTCTCAGGCACATTCTCTGTGGTAGTAAACGTCAACTCCCCCCCGTCAGCGTCTTCCTTGATTTTTGCCTCCATGTCGGCATGACCCGAGATTGGCTGCTTGCGCTGATCACCACCACCAAGCCCCCCCACCTGTACCTTGCGAATGTACAGCGGTGAAACCTCGCTATCATTGGTGATTTCAGCCTTGATAACTGAAAACTCACCCCCCCATCCCTGGATTTCCTCAACGTATAGTTCAATCTCATCGCCATTTGAGAGTGTCAGGCCGTTGTACTCATGGATACCAGACACTGAGGGGGGGCTACCTTTTGCGAGAGCACCAACAAGCTCCAAAGCCTTCTCCGCTGCGTCGTCATCCAGTTGTTTCAAGCGCTTTTCAAACTCTTCATCCAGCCTCGCCAGATGCTCTTTTTTCTCCCCCCCTTCCTGGATGGCCTTCAGCTGTTCTTCACTGAAGTCGAAAACGATATTGGTGCAGTGGTTGCGAATGTCTTTATCTGCCTTCAGCGTGATCGAAAAAATGTGATTTTCGGCAGCAATGGTCAGATCCGTAAGCTCACCCCCCCATTGACCTTCAAAGCTGCTGAAGTAAACCGGCACCATGCGGCTACCGTTCGCTTCTTTGAAGTCCCACACCAGGTTGGAGCTGATTGCATAGGAGGTGGTGGAATCATTCAACTCAAAGGGGGGGAAGATCAAGTTAACCCCCCCGCGAAATGGGACCATAGGCACTACCAGGCGGGTAATATCTTCTACCTGTACGTGCCGCTCACAGGGCATTACAAGCTCGTCGGGTGGGATCGCCGCTTGGGCAGAAACCGCAGTTCCCATCAGAACACCAGCAATAAAGCGATTTGGAAATGTCATTCAGTTACTCCTTCTGCGAACGGTGTGCCTGCCACATCAACCCATGACAGCACCCCCCCAACCCCCCCATCCGTGTTATCGTCACTTTTTTCTACCGGCACCAGCTCCAGGACTATGTTCAGCGGGTGGGCATTCTTTTGGTTGAGAACAAGCCGCGCGCTGTATTCAATCGTGTACACCCGGCCCTCCCTCTTGATCACTTTGGTTTTGGAATGGTCCCACCGGATCACCGACGCTATCCCACTAGATCGCACCTTCCTGACCAGATCCGTCCGCGTCAGATAGTCCAAACGCTCATCTTGAAGCTCTCGCGTGGCCATCATGGAAATGGCTTTGAACTGGTCATGCTCGATGGTGGCTGCATTCAGGCTGTAAAAAGCATCGATAAACCGTTTACCGCCATTGACCATTTCAGCCTGTGATCGATAGATGGTGTCATCCTCAGCCTGTTGCTTCAGGCTAACGGCCAAAGCCATTAGCCCGAACACAGAGAGCAGTAACAAAGCGATGACGCCATAGAGAATCCAGTCCCGGAACATCTGGCGCTTGGCAAATGCTCCTGGCTTTGGGCGTCGAAAGGGCTGCACGTCTGCGGTCATGAGCCACCTCCGTTGGTGCGAGATCCACTATCACCTTCCCCCCCAGCTGAGCTGCCAGTGTCTGAGGTGGTGTCAGCACCACTGAGATCATTACGGACAGCCTCGCCCTCGATGGTCTCTCCGGTCGGATTGCTGGTCGGGGGGGCCGGTTCCGCCGGCGCCGAGCTAATATCCGCACCAGAAGTGGTGTTGTTTTGAGAGTCAGACGCGGTATCACTGCTGGAATCGTTGTTACCGCCCTCGCCCGGCGTTTGCGCTTCACCTGAGCCGGAATGGTTCGGATCACCCGCTGGGGGGGAGCCTTCAGTTTCTACTGTGGCGCTCTCGCTTGGACTGCTCGGATCGCCCGCGCCTGGGGGGGAGCCATCTGGGATCGGAGGAGTACCAGGAACAGTGCCTCCAAGGTTGTTGGCATCCTTACCGCTAAACAACTCACTGATTGGTGCATTCAAAGCACCGGCGAATTGGTCACGGGTCCGGTCGCCACCGGCAGTCGGGGGGGTCATATCACCAGCGGCACGGCTGACAGCGTTTTCCTTCATGAGGCTCACAACCTGGTTGGCAACGATCGCTCCGAAGGCCGCAGGCGCTGCGCCCAAGGCACCAATCATGGCGTCGTTTCTGCTCAAGTAGAGCGCCAAGAAGGGTGCAATGATCTTCATCAGCAACACCATTGTCATAGCGACAACAGCAAAGATGTACCACATCATGACGGACAGAGTGCCAATGGCGGTCCCGCCGTAGTAACGAGCCAGAAATTCAGCGCCGCCGATCATCAACAACCAGACCGTAAACACCAGAATAGGCTCCAGAATCAACCAGATCCCAAGCGCTAGAATGGTCTTCGCAAACCCCCCCGGCGTGAGATTGTAGGAGTCTTTGAGCATCAGCGTCGGAATGGCAATGAAGCCCCCCCATGCGTAAGTCAGGACAACCCCCCCAATCGCAAACAGCACATCGATCAGGCGACTGATCGCAATGTAAGCAACGCTGACAAGTTGATAGATCACCCATACAGCGCCAGCCATCGGGAGGTTCGTTACATCGGCCACCACCTCCAGGACGTTCTGAATCCAGTCTTTGTTAGCGTCGGCGTCAGCGGTCAGTTCCGTGCGCAGCTCAAGCATCAACGAATGCACCAGCTGCTCTGAACCAAATGACTTGGCCAGATCCCCCCCCAAGGCAAACAGGAAAACAAAGATGATGAACCCGCCCGAAAGATACGCGAGGAAAAGCATCACCAGTTTGTTGACGTCGCCCAGCGCTTTAGCAAGGGCAGCCTTCCCGCTGACCAAATCCGTTGTTTCCTGGAAGACACGAACCGCGAGAAAAACCACGATCAGCCACGGAGCCAGCGCCAGCGTCCCGGAAAAGTAGGTCATGTTTTCATAGATGACCACTGGATCTAGGGCGTGAATCAGGAGCCTGTTAGCCAGTTGTTATCACCAAAATCATCCATCAGTGACCCCCCCCTTCCAGGTAACGCAAAAACTCTCCATCCCATTCAACCTGTCGGATCAGCTTGCTCCGCTCGGCGGCCCGCTCTTCCAGTCGTTCCGCTCGCTCTTCCAGCATCAGGGAGGTCATCATGGAAGCAGAGGATGCAGTTCGCCTCTGCATGTCCTTGGTGGTCTCGTTTCGGTTTCCTAGAGCCTGGTCACGGTAAAAGTTTTCCAGGTAGCGGGTCTTCTGAATCTCGTTCAGGTCGTGGTAAGACGCATTGCGCCCGATTTCTTTCTCTTCGGGCTCCATCGCCGATCGCTCGAAACGCTTGTCGATTTCACCGCTGAGCAAGTGCCATTTTTGCTGCCAGCTTGTATCGTCAATGTCGTTCAGGTTGGTGAGGTTGTCAGACCATCGGAGGATCGAATTCAACTCTCCCTGTGGGTCAAACCGGGTCGCAAATTCGTATTCCTCGCGGACGGCCTGCAGGTAGTTCCGCGCCTCGTAAAGCTCATCGCTGACGAATTTGATTTCCTCCAACTCATCTTTCAGCAAGTCCACCTGCTGTTTAATCTGGGCGTAGATCTGTGTCAGCACTTTGGTGTCTTGTGGAGAGAAGGCCGCCGCCCCCCCTGTGGAATACGGCGTCAGACAACCGGCTATCAGGGCACTAAACAAGAGGTTCCGTTTGTTTTTCATTAGGTAGTCCTTCCTTTTTGTACTGCTTGAAAAGTCTGATCCGCTCGTAGGGGGGGTCCTTGGTCTCCCGGTATGCCTGCTCCCGATATTGCTTGTCCTCGCCTCGGGTATTCATGAGATCCAGGGCAAGCTGGGGGGGAAACTTCAGGAACAGGTGGTGCCAGGTTCCTTCAAGCACCAACCCCCCCTCCCGGTACCCACGCTTATTCATTTCGTCCGGCTTTCGGAAACGACGCCAGGCATCAACGATAGACACCGGCATATCGAGCAGCTGACCAATCTCGCATGGCCATCTGATCGGCTCAACAGCGTTTGGTTGGGAATGCTAGACAGGGCTTCAGGGTCCACGGATCGGACCTCATCGACGCCCTGAGTGATACGGGTAAGGCCAACCCACTCCTTACGGCCCATACGGTCAATGGTGAGGGTAATCCAACGAATCGGATCAGCCGCGTTTTGAAGCAGCATTTTGTATTCGTTCAGGACAATTTGTGACCGGACGCCGCGACTCATGGCGTTAGTGGCCAGACGAACCACCATGAACGTCATGTAGTATTCCAACAGCTCACCGCTGAAGCCGCCAAAGTCGATAGCATTGGCAATTGGGGGGGAAATAGTGAATTGATCCTGCGCGGTGAACGCCCGTCCGGTTTCGGTTTCCAGAAACTCGCGCAGCTCGCCTTGCAGAACCTTTTTCGCTTCAACCTGCCCATCCGTTGTGGCCTGAATCTCGCCAAGCGCTTCCATGACCATTGGCAGGGTCGGTGCCTCACCCTCTCCCGGATTTTCGTAGAGTTGGCGTAGAGCTTTCTCCACACACGCCTGTTCAGGACGGGTATAGATTGGACTTCATGCCTTTAAAAACGGGCTGAAGCATATCCGCCTGGGAGCGAATGAAATCAGTCTCCAGATGATTGCCACCAACCATATCTCGAGCACTCTGGAATTCTGCATACCCCCCCGCCAACGGGTTAATAACCTGCTCCCGTGCCCGACAATAAGAACCACCAACCGCTTCAACCGCGCCCTGATAGCTGTTCCCCCCCATTTCAACAATGTCGTATCGGATCACCGGGTAGGTTTCCAAGAAACGAACACCGAACTGGGTGTCCTTGCCGCCCCCCCCGGTTTGCGCCACCACCATTTCGTGGCCGACCTCAACCTTGCTCGGTGCGAAACCCACCAATTGACCAGACATTGAAATACGCAGGCTTTCAGGGGGGGCTTCAGTCTCACCGGCCGGAAAGGTGGTCACCGGCATCATGGCAGCCAGCACATCACCGTGATCCTCACGGGCAAATGTGGTGTTTCGTCCAAGGCCAGGGAGCCGAACATCAAACAACTCAAGCTGCAGGTCATCATTATGTCGAACCAATCCATTGTCTCGATGGATGGCCGTTTTGAACCGGGAGAACTGATCTTTAACAGCAGAGGAAGACGGGCCGCTGAATGTGACGATATAGGCGTTATCTGCAACCGGCAGGTTATTGTTTACAACGTGCTGGCGATAAGCTCTGGCTTCAACGCTTTTTGCAACAGCCTTATCTGCGCCCCCCCGTTTCTGGTCCATGATAGCGGCCTCATAGTCCGCATCTTTCTTCCCTTTATCGACCGCCTGATCAACATGCTTGGGCATAATGATCTGAGAAACATGCAGATCGGTCGGGGGGGCCTCCACAAAGCCGAGCGTCCAGGTGAGTCCCATATCAGGGTATCCCTGGATCACGCAACTGTAGTGATAGAGCCCGTCCAGCACCACGCAGCCGTCTTCAATTTCCGGCTTTGCGGTCACAATCTGGTCAGCCAACGGGAAACGCCATTCAGGCTCAACCCGCGGTGCATACGGGCTCCGAACCTCCTGAATCCGCTCCTGATATTCGTCTGCGGTTAGCAATCGTGCGCCCGGAAAATCCGGGGGGGCAATGCGCGAGAAAAGATCCTCAAGGGAGGCATAGAGCTCCTGCGCATTTTTTGCGTCCCGTACTCGTTTCAGACTGAACAGATTTTTAAGAAAGGAGCGCTCAGGAAGAGCCAGAGAAAGCACCGTCATAACCCGATTGGATCTGGCTAGAGGGCGGTAGGTTTCGGCCAGCTGGTGCCTAATGTCAGCCACAATCGGCGGGATTTCCTTACCTTCGTGCATCTGCGCCCCCCCTCGGCGCACGTAGGCATCGATCAGACGGTCGTCCCGCACCCGAATCAAATGGTTTTCGATTACCAGCCCTTGCTCTTCACTCAGGAACGGAGTAGGGCCACCCGCCGCCGATGCTCCCCCCCTACCCGCTCCGCATCACTCCAGTGACGATCCTGAACGCCCGCCCATTCGATGGCCACGGACACACAAGACCCCCCCCTGTGAACGAGGCCGTGTTCTCCCATTTTCGTAAGCCAGGTAAAACCATCCAGGTAAGTCTTTTTATTTGAGGCTCCCCCCCAGCTCGGCAGCCTTTTCTTTTCTCGTCCTTTCATAACCGCATCCCTTATTAGCCAATCGTCATACCACCGGAACACATCGACAATGAGAAAGAGCGTTGCGATGGCAGCAGCGGAGAACGCCACTTTGATGACGAGGGGGGGAGGCACAACAATCACCATGACGATCATGGCCAGAACCATAGGGGGGCTGCGTAGAAAACCGGCTCCGGTAATCCCGCAACACGCCTAGGCTCAATCCGTTTGTTGTAAGCCTTAATCATCAGAACAGAGACCCAAGGAATCCGTAGATGATATGGATACAGCCAGCCAGCAAGAGAACGATGATGGAGCCCTTCATGGTCTCTCTACCGAGCTGAGGTTTTCCGATGATGGGCAAGCACAACAACAGCCCGATCACCAGGGAGACCGTGCCCAAGATGTAAACCAGATACAAAACAAACTCGATAGTGGTCGTTCCGGCCTGATCAATCTGGGACGTATCCGCGCCTCCCTCCATAATGCGGGCTTCTTGACGTTCAGCGCACTGGCTGTACGCCAGTGGAAAACGCTGTAGATACCAAGTGCCAGCCAGACAAAAATCTTAATGGTCAAACTGTTGATCCTTCTGCTCATAACAACTACTCCTTTTTAGTTTACTACACCCTATAGTACACCCTTCGGCAAGTATAGGGCAATCAAATTAAACCCCCCCGAACCAAAGATTTCCTTGGGGGGGGTTTTCGACAACTCCTGTTGTCGTCTCTTCTTCTCTCTTTCTCGGGCACGCTCAAACTCAGGAACGGTTAACGCTTCTGTGTTGTCACCATGCCGAGTTTTGAGGGCATCAAGAACCTTGGCGGGATTATCCACGTAAATCTTGGCGTCGTGAGAGGCCCGCGTCACAGCCACCATTAAACTCCGCTGGTGAACGGTGTTCCGACGCCACGACTCCATGACCGCCAAGACTTCCTTATTCGTTTTTCCCTGGACCCCCCCGTAGGCTGTCCTGGCATAGTCATATTCAAAGTGCCGATGATTCAGTTGTGACGAAGACAACCGAACACTTTTTCCCTCTTGCCCTTTGAGTTCGAATCCGTCTTTCAGGATCTTCTCAACGACAACCTCATCATTGCGTTTCAGGCCCTCCTTGTTGCTGTTGTCCAACCAGCGGAGCCGGTCACCAACGCCAAGCACCACTTCAGATTGCTCGAAAACCTGAACACCACCTGGTCGATCCCCCCCGCCGACGTTTTCCGGGTTTACGTACAACAACCCCCCCCGCTTATCCGTGGGCTCTAGCGACTTCAGTGCCAGCACGTTCTCACTTTCATTTCTTCCTACAATCTGGAAGTAATCGTGACGCTCGATTCCCGCCTCTTCATATCGATAATTGAACCGAACCACTTGTCCGGTTGTGTACTGACCTACAATCCGTTTTTCCTCTTCCCCCCCCATCCTCACATCATCAAACACAGGAAGAGTTACGCCGGCCTCAGAGACGGCTCCTTGCTCAATTAACCCAGCCCGGATGATCTTGTTCGCCAGCTGGCGTTGCTCGTTCGTAGGTGTCACAACCAGGGTGTTAGCCTGCGCTTCCGGTGTCCGATTCAGATAGTCTTCCGCCATGGTTTTAACGGCGAGGTGAGGGTCGTCCTTGTCATAGGCGGTTACGATCTGCCCCCCCGCATCAGCCATTGCGGAGAACGCTTCCGGGTAGCGTTTCGCCATCACATGATCAACCACCCGGATCATTTCGTCCGTTTTCTGCCGCATTCTCTGATCCATGGTGGCCACCGAAATGCCCGCTTCCTGCATTTGCTTAAAGGCGCGACCGGCCCCCCCGACCGATTCAAGTTGCTGGTGATCGCCCACAAACAGAATCCGAGCATTCGCCTTTTCCGCTCTGGCCATTAATTGGTTTGTTTTGGCGGTATCCAGCATCCCGGCCTCATCCACAATCCAGACCTGCTTTTTCGCCTTCTGGGACTGTTCCTGGATCTTTGGATCTACCAGAAACCGATCAACAGTGAGCCCTTGCACAGACAGGCTAGAAGTCAGTTCTTGAACCGCCTGATAGGAGGGGGGGGCCAGCCCGATAACGTCATAGCCGGACTTGCTGAGCAATTGCCTGTACGCTTTCAGGGTGTGCGTTTTACCCACACCAGGATCGCCTTGAATCGCCGTGAATCGGTCTGTAGATCCAAGCGAATGCAAGACAGCGGCCTTTTGCTGTTCGTTGAGCTGAAAGCGCGACAGCAGCTTTTCTACGCGGTCTCCGCTGGCAATGGCCTTACAGGCTTCCTTTGCGCGGTAAACAAAATTGATCAACCGTTCTTCGGTCTGTTTTGCTTCTCGCGTAGTCCAAAGAATTCCTTCCTTACCTGGCAGCAGCTTGCCCTCAACCAAGCGCCCCCCCGCTTTCTTCAGCCGCTTAATCTCTGCGTCCACCTCCCGATACTCGCTTTTTCCGAGCCGGAGTCGCATGGATTCAACCATCAATTCCTCATCGGTAAAGCCCATATTGGTTTCAAGGAGGTGGTTGATACCGGAAGACACCGCGTCCCGAACTGCCTTGCTCGTCGTGGAGCTGGAGACTTTCTGCCGATGCATTCCCCCCCGGCCCATCTCTAGCAGTCGCTCAGGGATGGGGGGGTGACCTTCGACCCGCTCCTTCCAGATCGCCATTAACTCTTCACGCGGAACGGCCTCTTTACGCTTCCGAGTTTTGAGCGCAACCTGCTTCGCAAAGCCCGAATCGTAAGGCATCCCCCCCCGGTCTTCAAAGTATTTCTTGATTTGGGAAGATCGCTTACTGAACTCATCCATCAAGGAATCCGGCACCCCCCCGGCGATTTCCCACAACCGGGGGGGATCTCGGTGTAGCTTCAGCTCAAAGCCAAGATCCGTCAGCCGATTAGCCAACGCCATCCTGTAAGCCATACCTCCGGCCATGATCGCATCCCGGTCGTGGAGTTTTTCATTGGCGATAGAACGCCAGCCATTGGGGGGGGTTTTAGTAGCGTTAACCAGGACCGCGTGGGTATGAAGTTGAGGATCTAATTCGCGGGATACATCATGCGTGAAGGTTGCAAAAACGCCGTTCTTTGGGTTCCACCGGATAGTTTCACCATTCACCGATACCCGCGTTTCCAGGTAATTGCTTTCGATGAAATTCAGCGCTTCAGCCACCGCCTGTTGATGGGCTTCCCGCACCGCTTCCAGTTCGTACACTTCACTGAGGATAGAGACTGACTTGGGAGCGCTGAATGTGAGATCCCAGCCAGGCCGATGTTGAATGCCATCCTTGGTCACCCGTCCAAGCTGTTCGCCATCCACCAGGCCGGACAACATCTGTTCAAATAAGTGCGGGTCTACACCTCCCTCCAGCTGCAGAAGCTCGGCACCCTTCCCCCCCATCCACTGGGAACGTTCAACGTTCTCGCCCTCGGTGTAATAGTTGTCTTGAGAGTAGTAGCGCGAAGCTCCACCGCTTTCCTTAACGGCGCTTATCGTCATCATCCGTGCGTCACCTTAAATCAGAGGTTCACCTGACCATTGAGCAAAATCGTCATCCGAGGGAGGTGGTGGCACCTCTCCGGTTCCTTCGTTGCTGCCAATCGCTTCGGGACGGTCCGCGTCCGGCTTTTTGCGAACCACCCGAGGCAAAGTCCGCTCGATGAAATACGGGGGGGAAATTTCCGGCCATTCCTTATAAGTGAAGGTCACCCGCGAGGTCGGCCAATCACCACCAAAGCGAAGAAAAGCGGACAGATCCGGCAAAGACATAATTTCAGAGGGTGTCACCAAGGCTTGGGACTTTCGTTGATCAGAAGCGCTCAAGTTGTCGTTCGTCCCAAACGACATGCCTTGCTGCTCCATCACCACATCTTCCTCCAGGAGCAATCGGCTACTCCACTCGGCGGCATCCGGTTCACTGGTCCGATAGATGAGCTTAGTGCCCAGCATCGAGAGAATCCCTTTGATGGATTTTTCGCCGTAAATTTCCTGGAGTTGGCTGAAGCTCGCACTGCCAAGGGCCATTCTGAGCCCGTGCTTTCGACCTTCAAAAACAGACTTCCCAAGGCTGTTAATTTTGTCAAAAGACTGAAGCTCATCCACCAATCCCCCCCAAATCTCTCGCGTACCAGATTTTGGCAGCGACAAAACCGACTTGATCAGCGTATCCAGCCAGGCAGTAATGATGGGGGGGTTAACGGAGTCCAATTGTTCATCCGTTACCCGGATAAATACCCAACCTTTTTCCGCATCATCTGAGGCCCATTTCCGAATGGAAAACTGCCGCCTTTGCTCCAAACCTCGGAGATACCAGAACGCCCGTACTTTGGGGGGGATGATACTGGCCAAAACCGACCCAGCATGTTCTGGCGAACTCGGGTCAACAACAATGTCAGCCAGCGTTCCGCCCAGCAGCTCATTTACCCCCCCACGCAATTTCACAATTTGTTCGTTACCGAGCAGGTCCGTTTCAACCTTTTCAGTGGCCTGTGAGAGTGCATCGATCAGCTGATCAACAGTAACCTCTTCCCGCTCCCAAAGCCCCCCCTGGAACAACCAGGACAAAACAGTAATGGAAGCTTCCGGCCAATGGTCATTTTTTCCCCCCCCATCGCCCGAAATGGTAGGAATGAAAGATTTGGCCAAACGCTCGAAGGAATATAGGTCGGTTCCTTCGTTATAGAGCCCCCCCCAACCTTCAGAACGATCATCAAACGGAGATAGAATATAGTCCCGCTCTGGATCGTAAAAATGTTGAACAAACTCCCCCCCGGTTTTATCGACAATAAAACCCTTTGCTCCGCGTCGATTTTTAGCCCAATCAACGATCTCAAAAAGCACCTGACTTTTGCCTGTCCCGGTATCACCCAACAGACCGATGTGTCGGTTCTCTAGGTCCTTTATCATCGGCACAGTGCCCAACATTAGATCCGATGCTTTCTCCTGCCTTTTGATGGCTTCAGCAAGTGCTGACGCTTCAGCAAACTTCCCGCCTCTTATGTACTCTGAGTCAGAAGATTTACGCTGATAGGCCAACAAAAAAATCGCTGTAAAATAGGAAAGACCGGCACCAAACGGAACTGCAAAAACGACACTCCAAACAGCCGATTTTTCGACCTCATTTTTTTGAAGAAATTAGACGGGAATTTTCAGCGTATTCGGGAACCGAAAAATAGCCTTTCTGATCATTCTCAGAGTAAACGGCCAGCTGGTCCTTTTTCACGCTTAGATAGCCTTTGTCGATGACTCTGGCTAACTGATAAGAGCCCCCCCAATTCTTGAAGTCCGGCCCGCTGGTTTGCAGGTAAAACAAGACCGTGAATGAGAGCACAAAGAAGAGAATAAAGAATGAAATTAAGAGTGCTATTGAGCTACCGCCCAGGGAAACATTGGTTGTTGCTCGACGGTATCCCTTCCAGATTTCAATTGCCTTCATAGTCAATACCATTCCCTAGTATCAGATCGTTAAGCTCCGGCAGTTTTTCCTGAAACTGCTCATCCATTTGCTTAAGAACGTCAGGACCGCGAGTAACAACAAGCTGCCTCATCATGTGCAAATTCTTGAGCGCAACTAACTCAAGCATACGATCCTGACGCTTAACCTTTTCCCGCAGCTCGATTCCATCCTTAATCAGAGAAATCACATGGTAGGAAAGGCTGTCGATAGGGCTGGCATCCATGATTTCATGGACCTTCGACAACAATTCGTTATCGACATTCAAAGATATTTTCGTTTTTTTCCTTCACGCATAACTCCTTGTTTTGAATGGCTGTAATATACGGTATTCCAGCGGAATACACAAGCATACATGATATAATACCAAGTATTACGCTTTTAGCACTTTAAAAACAATAGCTTAAAGGTTTCTATGCCATGCAGCGCAGCTGCGTATGGTATGTTGCTTCACCGAGCGGAGCGAGGGGGGGGAGCAACTGGCCAGGGAATAGCGGAGGCCCCCCCAGGGGGGGGCCGACTTCCTTTACGCCCTCCATTTCG
>JDSH01000103.1_pt1 | contig 28382 bp, 40 predicted proteins | sample 199451 | NCBI WGS metagenome assembly JDSH01 (sample SAMN02584198, study PRJNA231836) | bioreactor metagenome | isolation source: continuous culture bioreactor electron acceptor NO2- transfer2 day 38 after... | place: Germany: Bremen | reverse complement strand
CCTCTTGCAGGGCGTCCCCCCCAAGATCACCGGCACCGAGTTGCACCATCTCATCCATCTCGGTCATCGACAGCACCAGATCCGGCACCCAGTCCAAGAGCACAGGCAAATCCTGCGCCAGAGGCAGAGGACAGATGCCAAGCCAGCCACCCCCCCCGGCAGGCAATTGGTGGATGGTAAAAAAAGTCGGACACTCAGCCTGCCCCCCCCAAGTGTCCGTCAGGCGATAGCGCCCGGCCAGGGGGGTCATCGGGGGGGTCCAGCATGTGTTGATGGGTGCCGGTGATCCAGGCGCGGCCGGAAATCTCGGGAATGATCGCCGGGGGGGTGCCGTTCAGATCCGTCAGCGCGGCGATGTGCCCGGTAAATTCCCCCCGTCGATGATCGAGCGGGTCGAGATCACGTCGCCCTGCCCCCCCATCACCCCCCCCTTTGCCGCCAACACCGCCATGCGCGCCGAGACGCCAGTGCCACAGGGCGAACGGTCAATCTTGCCCGGCTGGATTGCCACGGCGGATCGGGCCTGGCCATCAACCACTGGGGGGGTCACGAAATTGGCAAAGCTGATATGTTTCCAATCCGGGTTTGCCGGGTGGCTGAACCCCCCCAGCTGTTCATTGACCGCCTTGGTGATTTTCACCCCCCCCAGCCGGGCAAGGTCACCGGCCTCATCCGGCGTGATCGCGAACCCCCCCAGCGCCGGGGGGCATCAACAATCACGAAACTGTCCCCCCCGCCAAAGGCCGTGTCGACGCTCAAGGTGCCCAGCCCCCCCTCGACCTCCAGCGCAGCATCCAGATGTTGGGCAAAGGACGGCAGGTTCTGCACGGTAATGCGTTTTGCCTTACCGCCCTCACACTCTGCCCTGACCCGCACCAACCCGCCTGGGGGGGCTTCCAGCGTCAATTCGGTCACCGGTTCGGACATGGGCAGGATACCGCTGTCCAGCAGCACGGTGGAGACGCAGATCGAATTCGACCCGGACATGGGCGGGGGGGTGTCTTCGGGCTCCATGATGATCCAGGCGGCATCGGCTTCGGGATGTTTGGGTGGAACCAGCAGGTTCACGTGACGAAACACCCCCCCGCCGCGCGGCTCGTTCAGCACGAAGTTGCGCAGGATCTCGTCCTGGGCGATCCAGGCCCGCTGTTCCCAAAGCGTCTCGCCGGGCGGCGGGGGGGCGACCCCCCCGCCAACGATGACATCACCCACCTCGCCCTCGGCATGGGCGGACACCACATGGATCACTTTTGACGTGCGCATGGCATCTCCTCTCTCCCGCGGCGCGCACCGACATGGCCCGCAATTCCCCCCCCTGCCTGCAACAGGCCCCCCCGGAACGGCACGCCGGTCAATCTGCAATTTCCCTGGCCCACCGGGCACGCGCCCGCCCCCCCGCTTCCCTGTTGCAGGTCGCTCCCCCCCCAAGGCTTTAGGTTGGTCGGGACCGATTCAGGCGCGTTTAGCTGCCCGACGCAGGGGGGGGCACCATGTCTGACAGCACCGAAAAGACCTATCAGGTTCTGGCCCGCAAATACCGGCCGGAAAGCTTTGCCGACCTGGTGGGTCAGGACGCCATGGTGCGCACCCTGAAAAACGCCTTTGAAAGCGACCGGATCGCTCAGGCCTTCGTCATGACCGGCATTCGCGGGGGGGTCGGCAAGACGACCACCGCGCGCATCATCGCCAAGGGCATGAACTGCGTGGGCGCGGACGGCACCGGCGGGCCGACGGTGGAACCCTGCGGCACCTGCGAACACTGTGTCGCGATTGCCGAAGGCCGCCATGTCGACGTGATGGAGATGGACGCGGCCTCACGCACCGGCGTGGGCGACATTCGCGAGATCATCGACAGCGTGCATTACCGGGCGGCCTCGGCCCGCTACAAGATCTACATCATTGACGAGGTTCACATGCTCTCCAAAAGCGCCTTCAACGCGCTTTTGAAGACGCTGGAGGAACCGCCCGCGCATGTGAAATTCATCTTCGCCACGACCGAGATCCGCCAGGTGCCGGTCACAGTGCTGTCGCGCTGTCAGCGTTTCGACCTGCGCCGGATCGAGCCCGAGGACATGCTGGCCATGCTGAAACGCATCGCCAGTGCCGAAGGGGGGGCCGAGATCGCCGAGGACGCGCTGGCGTTGATCACCCGCGCCGCCGAAGGGTCGGCCCGTGACGCGCAGTCGCTGCTGGATCAGGCCATTTCCCACGGGGGGGCGGGCGAAACCACCGCCGATCAGGTGCGCGCCATGCTGGGGGGGCTTGCCGACCGGGGGGGCCGGGTGCTGGACCTGTTCGATCTGGTGATGAAGGGCAACGCGGCAGGGGGGGCCCTGGCCGAACTGGGCGCGCAATATGCCGATGGCGCGGACCCGATGGCGGTCCTGCGCGATCTGGCCGAGGTGACCCATTGGATCAGCGTGATCAAGATCACGCCCGAGGCGGTGGACGACCCCCCCACCGTCTCGCCCGACGAACGCATGCGCGGCAAAGCCATGGCCGACGGGCTGGGCATGCGCGCGCTGACCCGGATGTGGCAGATGCTGCTGACCGCACTGGATGAGGTCGGCCGCGCGCCCAACGCGATGATGGCCGCCGAGATGGCGGTGATCCGCCTGACCCATGTGGCCGAGCTGCCCTCGCCCGAGGAACTGGCCAAACGCCTGAAGGATGCGCCCGTGCCCCCCCCGCCCCCCCTGCCCGGCGGTGGAGGCGGCGGCCATCCCACCCCCCCCGGCGGATCGACCCATGCGGGCGGCGCGCCCATGGGCATGGACGGCCCGTCTCCCGGTGCACCAACGATGCACGCGGGCGGCGGTCAGGCCGCGGCCCTGGCACAAGCGCCCGAGGTCTCGCTGGCCAGCTACGCGCGGTTTGATGACGTGGTCGAGCTGATCCGTGCCGCGCGCGATGTAAAACTTTTGGTCGAGGTCGAAAGCGGCATCCGCCTTGCCAATTACGCCCCCCCTGGCCGGATCGAATTCACCCCCCCGACCGACAAGGCCCCCCCGCGTGATCTGGCGGCGCGCCTGGCGCAGCGCCTGCACGGCTGGACCGGCGTGCGCTGGGTGGTGACCCTAGTCAACGACAGTGACGCGCTGACAATTGCTGAAAGCCGCGATAGCGCCCTGTTGGAGTTGAAGGCCAAGGCCCAGGATCACCCGCTGGTCCAGGCCGTCATCGCCGCCTTCCCCCCCGGAGCCAAGATCAACGAGATCCGCACCCCCCCTGACGAGATCGAGGCCGAAGCCGCCGCCGAGGCCCTCCAGGAGGTCGAAGACGAATGGGATCCATTCGAGGAGGAGTGAGGGGGGCGGCCCTGAACTCTGCACAAGATTAACCGGAAATCGGATGTCCCTTTGAGGCAATTGGACCGGAACCAGGTCTGCGCGCACCAGTACGGCGGCACGGGGGGGTGGCCGCTCACACCTCCCAGCTAGCGTATTTCCGGTCGATGGTCTTGCGTGACACGCCCAGGCGGCGGGCGGCCTCGGCGCGGTTGCCGCCGCAGGCGTCCAGCACGTGCATGATGTGACGTTGAGTGACCAGCTCCAGCGTCTCCAACGCTTCAGAACCCTTCACACGCCCTGCCCCCCCGGCGAATTCCTCGGGGGGGAAGGCACCCAGGATCACCGAGCGTTCGATCATATTGCGCAGCTCGCGCACATTGCCGGGCCAGTCGTAGCGGGTGATCTTCAATAGGGTCTGCTCATCCAGCTCCAACCCCCCCGGCAATGCGAGCGTCTTGGAAAACTGGTCCATGAACAGCGCGGCCAGATCGGTGATATCCTCTGCCCTCTCGCTCAACGGCGGCATCTTGATCTGCACCACATTGATCCGGTGATAGAGGTCCGCACGGAACTTGCCCTGGGCCACAAGCGCCTCAAGATCCGCGTTGGTCGCGAAGAAAAACCTCAGGTTCAGCGGGATATCACGTTCCGCACCAACCGGGCGGATGCGCTGGTCTTCCAACACACGCAATAGGGCTGCCTGCATCTGCTCGGGCATCTGCGCGACCTCGTCCAGGAACAAGACCCCCCCCGTCCGCCAGCAGGAACAATCCGTCCTGATTGCCTCCTTCGCGCCCGTCGGTCATGCCGAAGAACTCCTGCGCGCAGCGGTCGCTGGCCACGGCGGCGCAGTTCACCGCAACGAAGGGCTTGTCGGCGCGGTCGGACAGGGCATGAAGCGTGCGCGCGGCCACCTCTTTCCCGGTCCCCCCCGAGGGGGGGCCAGTGAACAACACCGGCGTCGGCATGGGCGCGAGCCGGCCCAGCATGCGCCGCACCTCCTCGATCGGAGGGGGGGACTTGCCCAACAGCCGCCCCCCCTTGGTCGGGCTGCCCTCGGCCAGCAATTCATGGCGCAGAAGCGAATTGTCGCGGCGCAGGATCTTGCGGTCCAACGCACGTGCCACGGCGTTCAGAATCTGATTGGCCCGAAACGGTTTCAGCACGAAATCCGCCACCCCCCCAATGCGCAGCGCGTCGATGGCGGTTTCCAGATCCGCGTAAGCCGTGATCAGGATCGCGTCGGAGAAGAAGCCGACCTTGCGCTGCTCGCGCAGCCAGTCGAGCCCAGTCTTGCCAGGCATGACATTGTCCAGCACCACCAGATCGAAATGGCTGCGATCCAGGATCTCGACCGCCTCCGCCGCCGAGCCCGCCTGTTCGACCCGCTTGCAGCGCGGCGTCAGGATCTTGGTCAGGAAATGGCGCATACCCGGTTCATCATCAATCACCAGGATCGAGGCACCGGCCAGGCTTTCGCCGTATTCATCCCGCAGGGGGGGGCATTCAGGGAAGCCGCAGGCATGGTTCAGTCCAGCCGCACGGCGGCACCCGACTGCACGTCCCGCGCGGCAAAGCCTGCGTTGTCCAGGATCAGGTTCGCCCCCCCCACCGCAATCACCGCGATGGCCGCAAACCCTGTCAGCATGGCTTTCATTGTGTTCTCTCCGTCCTCGGCCGGTCCGGTCCAATCCTAACAGATGGGCCAAGCCGGGAAAGTCATTCCGTTCTATTCGGCGGGTGTCTTGGCGGCCTCAGCTTGTTTTACCTCTTCGAGCCAGATCGAATGGTGTTGTTCCGCCCAGGCCTCGTCCACCTCGCCCGAGCCCATGGCGTCAAAGGCACCCTCCATGCCGACCGAACCGATGTAGATATGCGCAAAGACAATGGCCATCAGCACAAAGGCCAGGATCGCGTGCCAGGCCTGGGCCAGTTGCATTTCCTCTTGCGGGGGGGCAAGTGTGGTTGGTAATTCGCCATAGCCGACCATTTGCGGCAGGCCTGCGGCGTTCAGCATTCGAAGCTCTTAGCAAAAAGAGGCAGTTCGAAGGGGGGGAACAGCAGCGACACACCGGTCAGCGCAATGGACCCGCCGAACAACACCACCGACCAGAAGATGATCTTCTGACCCGCATTGAACTTCTTGGCAGGTGGGTGGTCATGGCCAAACAGCAACCCGCCGCCTTTGGACAGCCAGACCAGGTCGGTGCGGTTCGGAATGTTGTGCGCGACCCACATGACAAAGATCATCACCAAACCGGCAATGAAGGCCCAGGCCACGTTGTTGTGCACCCATTTCGACCAGATCAGCAGGGCGGCGTTGACCTCCTTGCCCAGGGCGGGCGCAAGAAAGATACGGCCGAACAGAACCAGCAACCCTGTCAGGCCCAGAAGGATGAAGGACCCGCCCAACAACCAGTGGCCAAAGCGTTCGATTGCTTGAACCGGGTCACGGTAGTCCCAGCGGCACCGTCATCGATCTTGATCCGCCCATGGATCACGTAGAACAGGGTCAGCGCGGCAAGCATGCCCAGCAGCAGCCAGCCACCATAAGTCCGCAGCGGACCGTCGCGAAACTCCAGCCAGGTCATGCCACCGTCCTGCACCAGAACCGCGCCCGCAGGGCCCCCCCGTTGCTGGGTCGAGATATCGGCGGTGTCATAGCGCAACGCACGCCAGAGCTCGGGGGGGTCGGAGACACCACCCAGCGTACCCAACTGCCCGCTGGCGGGGGGGGCCGCGCGGGCCGGATCGCCTGTGGCCTCCGAGCGGAAGCTGTCGTCCAGCTTCAAGCCCTCCTGCCGGGCCATGATGTCTTCCAGCGTCTGTGCGCCGCCGGTCGCGGACCGGTCAGGGGGGGTCGCGTCCGGGCTTTGCGCCTGCGCCATACCGGTAAGCGCAAGCGACAGGACAAGGGCTAGTGCCATGCGCAGCATGGTCGCGCCTCCTTCTTGTCAGGACTTCAATGAACCGGGACGGCCCCCCCGAAAGGCCGCCCCCCCGTCAGGAAACGGCGTCAGCCGCCCGCCTTAGTTTCATAGGCCGTGCCCCCCCAGCCCCCCCAGGCACCTGCACCGAAGCCACGCGCCACGACGCGTTCGCGGTAGATCGCCGACACTTCGTCGCCGTCGCCCGCCAAAAGCGCCTTGGTCGAACACATCTCGCACAGATCGGCAATTTGCCTTCCGCCAGACGATTGCGGCCATATTTGGCGAACTCGGCTTGCGAATGGTTCTCTTCCGGTCCACCGGCGCAGAAGGTGCATTTGTCCATCTTGCCACGGCTGCCGAAATTGCCCGCCTGCGGATACTGCGGCGCACCAAAGGGGGGGCACGCATAGAAGCAATAACCACAGCCGATGCACAGATCCTTGGAGTGCAGGACCACACCGTCTTCGGTCTGATAGAAGCAATCCACCGGGCAAACCGCCATACAGGGCGCGTCCGAACAGTGCATGCAGGCGACCGAAATGGACCGTTCACCCGGCTTGCCGTCCTGGATTGTCACCACCCGACGGCGGTTGATGCCCCCCCAGGGCACTTCATGCTCGTTCTTGCACGCCGTGACACAGGCGTTGCATTCGATGCAGCGCTCGGCATCGCAGAGAAATTTTGCTCTAGCCATTCTCTTTCCTCCTTACGCGACCGAGATCTTGCAGAGAGTCGTTTTCGTCTCCTGCATCTGGGTGACTGAATCGTAGCCATAGGTCTGTGCCGTGTTCGAACTTTCGCCCAGCACATAGGGGGGTCCGCTCCGTCGGGATACTTGTCCCTCAGGTCCGCACCCTGGAAATGGCCACCGAAGTGGAAGGGCATGAAGGCCACGCCTTCGCCCACCCGTTCGGTCACCATCGCCATGACCTTGACGCGGCCCCCCCCTCCGGGCCTTCGACCCAGACCTGCGACCCGTCCCGCACGCCGATATTGTTGGCATCGCGCGGGTTGATCTCGACGAACATGTCCTGCTGAAGCTCGGCCAGCCAGGGGGGGTTGGACCGGGTTTCCTCGCCGCCGCCCTCGTATTCCACGAGGCGACCAGAGGTCAGCACGATCGGATAGTCCTTCGAGAAGTCCTGCTTCTGGATCGAGGCATAGAGGGTCGGCAGACGGTAATCGTGCCGGTCCTCATAGGTCGGATAATCCGCCACCAGGTCGCGCCGCGGGGGGGTATAAAGCGGCTCGCGGTGCAGCGGGATTGGGTCCGGGAAGGTCCACACAACCGCCCGCGCCTTGGCATTGCCGAAGGGCGCGCATTCATGCTTGATCGCAACCCGCTGGATGCCGCCCGACAGGTCGGTCTTCCAGTTGGTCTTGGGACCGGCCACGGCATCAATCGCCGCGCGTTCCTCGGCGGTCAAATCACCGTCCCACCCCCCCAGGTCCATCAGCATCTGCATCGTGAATTCCGGGTATCCGTCCTGGATTTCGGAATTCTTCGAATAGACGCCTTCGGCCAGCAGGTTGTCGCCATCACGTTCCACCCCCCCGAAACGGGCGCGGAAGGTCAAGCCACCCTCTGAGACAGGCTTGGACATGTCATATAGGTTCGGCGTACCGGGATGGCCCATTTCGGGCGTGCCCCCCCAGCAGGGCCAGGGCAGACCGTAATAATCGCCGTCCGCGGGCCCGCCATTGGCGCGCAGCGTGGTGCGATCGAAGGTATGCTGGTTGGCCATGTGCATCTTCAGACGCTCAGGGCTTTGACCGGTATAGCCGATGGTCCACAGGCCGCGATTGAGCTCACGGGTAATGCTTTCCACATTCGGTGTGACCTCGTCTTCCATCTCGATATTGCGGAACAGACGGTCGGCGAAACCGAACTTGTTCGCGAACCGCGCGATGATCTCGTGATCGGTCCTGGCCTCGAACAGCGGGGGGGCCATGATCTGGTCACGCCATTGCAGCGACCGGTTCGAGGCCGTGACCGAGCCACGGGTCTCGAACTGCGTTGCCGCTGGCAGCAGGTAGACGCCATCGGTGCGGTCATGCAACACGGCCGAGACGGTGGGATACGGGTCGATCACGACCAGCATGTCCAGCTTCTCCATCGCCGTCTTCATTTCCGGGCCGCGAGTCTGCGAGTTGGGCGCGTGGCCCCCCCACAGGACCATGGCGCGCACCGCGTTGGGCTGATCGGTGTTTTCCGGGTCTTCCAGAACGCCATCAATCCAGCGGCTGACCGGAATGCCCTTCAGATTCTGAAGGCTCTTTTCCTTGCCATCGGCACCTGTGACGGTCTGGAACTGACCGTTCAGCCACTCGCCATCTTCGCCCCCCCAAACACGGGCCCAATGCGCCCAGGCACCCTTGGACAGGCCGTAGTAACCCGGCAGCGTATGGGACAGCACACCCAGGTCGGTCGCGCCCTGAACGTTGTCATGGCCACGGAAGATGTTCGTGCCCCCCCCCTCGGTGCCCATGTTGCCCAGAGCCAACTGCAGGATGCAGTAGGCGCGCGTGTTGTTGTTGCCGTTGGTGTGCTGGGTGCCGCCCATGCACCAGATCACGGTGCCGGGACGGTTGTTGGCCAGCGTATGGGCCACACGACGCAGCTGTTCACCAGGGGGGGTGCCGGTGACACGTTCGACCTCTGCCGGGGGGGTCCACTTGGCGACCTCGGTTTTGATCTCGTCCATGCCCCCCCAGACACGGGTGCGGATGAACTCTTTGTCCTCCCAACCGTTTTCGAAGATGTGCCACAGGATGCCCCCCCAGACCAGGGCCACGTCCGTACCCGGACGGAAGCGCACATACTCGTCCGCATGGGCGGCGGTGCGGGTGAAGCGCGGGTCGCAGACGATCAAGGGCGCGTTGTTCTGTTCCTTGGCCTTCAACACGTGCAACAGAGACACCGGGTGCGCCTCGGCCGGGTTGCCGCCAATGATGAAGATGGCGCGCGAGTTGTGGATGTCGTTGTAGCTGTTGGTCATGGCGCCGTAGCCCCCCCATGTGTTGGCCACACCCGCCACGGTGGTCGAGTGACAGATCCGCGCCTGGTGATCCACGTTGTTCGTGCCCCCCCAATAGGCCGCGAACTTGCGGAACAGGTAGGCCTGTTCGTTCGAGTGTTTTGCAGAGCCCAGCCAATAGACGCTATCCGGTCCGCTTTCCTCGCGGATCTTCATCATGCCGTCGCCGATCTCGTCGATCGCCTGTTCCCAGCTGATGCGTTTCCATTCGCCGCCTTCCCGCTTCATCGGGTATTTCAGGCGTCGTTCGCCGTGGGCATGTTCGCGCACGGACGCGCCCTTGGCACAGTGAGCGCCCAAGTTGAACGGGCTGTCATAGCCGGGCTCCTGCCCGATCCAGACGCCGTTCTGCACTTCGGCCACGACCGTACAGCCGACCGAACAATGGGTGCAGACCGATTTCACGGTCTCGATGGCCCCCCCTTCGGCGGCACTGGCCGCCGAGGCCTGCGTCACGGTGCCTCCCGTGGCGCTGATTGCGGCAAGACCACCAATGGCCAGGCCACTGCCACGCAGGAACGCGCGGCGGTCGACGGATTTCTCCGCGACATCTGACAGGATACTTGTCCGCTGGGGGGGGCGTCTCGCAACCCCCCCGTTGGTCTTTTTCCTCAGCATGTTAACCTCCTTGCTGCCCGTTTCGGGCTGGCTGGGGGGGTTGAGGGATGCCGTCCGCAGTCGGGCCTATCGCAACCGGTCGCATCAGGCGTGAAACGGCAGCGTCAGAACTTGGCGCTGTCGAAATAGGCGCGGGTCTGCGCCGTGTCCTGAAGCTTGGTCGCTTGCAGGTCGGGTTCAGCCGCTTCCGCAGCCTGCCCGCTGGCCGTCACGGCAACAGCCGCCACGGGGGGGGCACCGGTTGCAGCCAGTTTCAGAAAGGCGCGGCGGCTGGTGGCCGACCCACCTTCCTGGGCTTCTTTCTTGGTCATGAGAGCTCCTCCTCTCGTTAAGGGCGGTTGCCCGCCCGGACATGCGGATCACTCCGCGCTCATCCGAAAACCCTCGGCCTCGATCTCCATGAACACCCGGCCAACCTGGCCGACGGCTGCGTAGAAGACCGAGTTCTTGGCGGCTTCCAAATCGGTAAAGAAATGCCCGGCCCAGGGGGGGCCGATATGCGTGTTGAAGAAGGTCTTCTGATCGGCGACGTCCTGCGCCTGACCGAACCGGCCGACGATCATCGCGCCCATCATTTCCATCAAGCTGGCGATGTTATCCTCGGGCTCATAGACATTGTCTGCCCGGGTCAACCCGCGCGCGGCCATGTCCCGACGCAGCTGCGCCAGCGGCTTTTCGTTCAGGAACCCGGTCAGATAGTAGCTGGCATAGGGCAGCAGCTCGCCGCGCCCGAGGCCGATGAAGAGCTTGTTGAACTCGCTTTCCACCCCCCCGGCGGGTTTGGTCAGCTTGGCGATCTTTGCCAGCGCGTTTATGGCAGTGCCCAGCGGTGTCTCATCGCCCGCCAACCCTGCGGTCATGGTGAGCGTGCCCTCATCCGGCGGACCGGCCAAGAGCAGCCCCCCCAGGAAGTTGTAGAGATCCGCGCGCAGGCGGTCCTCTTCGGCGATACGGATATCTTCTGCGGCACTCATCCGAGTCTCCTCACTCATGTCACCTCCGGGTCGAAGGCAAAGCGCATGCGGCGCTGGGGGGGCTGGGGGGGTTGTGGCTGGGGGGGGATGGGGGGGTCGGGCTCTTTCGGCTCCGGAATTGCGGCCAGGACCGGCGGTTCCGGATTGGGCTCCGGGGGGGTGGTTTCCGGTTCAACGTGCGGAATGTCCTCGACCTCTGGGGGGGCACCTTCTGCCTCCGCCTCTTCAGCGGCCTGGCGAGCCAGCTCCAGCACGTGTTTCGTCATGCCTTTGCCGACCTGGTAGGCGGTCTGCATATTCTCGACGATGAAGGAGCGTCGTTGAAATCCTCGCCGTAATCGACCAACCCATCGACATTCGCCAGCACCCGGTTCACCCGCCACAAACGTCGCAGCGCCCGAGTGCGGATGCGGCCGGGCACCGCCTCGCTCAGGAAAGCTTTGAAATCGTCGCCCTCGCCCAAGCTATCCGGGTCGGGCAAGTTCAGCTCGGCCAGGATGTCTTCGTCCGACCGCTCGGCCAGCGCCGCGTCGCGTTCAGTGCGCAGGGCCTCCTCGGCCTGCCGCTGTTCTTCGCGCGCCTCGGCTTCAACCGCTGCTTTCCGACGAGCCCAGAAATCCAACCCATTTGGGTCGCGATGCCGGACGGAAAACCGGTTCCCACTTTTGCTGGCATCGCTCATTGCAACCGCTCCTTCTTGACCTGGACCGGAGAGCGATAGACATCCGCCATCTGCGCAATGCGCGCGTCGCCGACGCCGTCCTCGATAAGGTCCACATGCTTGCGATCACGCTTGCGTTTTTTGAACCCTTCCTCGTGGTGGTGGGCGGCAACAAAATCCTCGACCCAGGCCAACACCGGGGGGGCGGGCATTGGGATCTTTTCGATGATCTCCTCACCACTGTCGGCATAATCCTGCGCCTCGTAAGGGGGGGACATGGTGGCCAGAACGACCTCCAGCGGATGGGGGGGGCCATCCGCCTCGCGCAGGATCACGTAGATTGACGGCACCTGCGCCATCAGCCCATGCACGTAACCTTCGGTATCCGCGCCGTGCAATTCGATCACCGGGGGGGTGGCGACATGGAAATCGGTGACCCCCCCCTCTTCCTCGCGCAGCACCCGCCAGTCGGCCTCGCCCGCGCCAGGCAACACGTCGACCGCTGACCACGACCAGACCGCCCAGCGGGTCACACCCGGCCGACGGCGCAGGACGATGCCCACCGGCATCGCGTCATACCTGTTGGGGGGGTCGCGAATTTCGATCTGGATGTCCTCCCTTTCGCTAAACCTGCCAAAGCGGGGGGGCCTTGTCCAGAAAGAGGCTTGGGTGGCGCGGCGGGCTTTCCGGACAAAATGTCGACACCTCATTTCATGTCGGCCCCCCCTAGCGGGACGAATTGTCTATCCCGACATTTTCCATCGGATTCTATGGCCGTGCGAAAATATGCGAATCACCTGCCCGGATTCGGCGGATCAGCACCCTCCCCCCCCGCGCGGAAAACCGGTTGAGGCACGATTCGAATCATGTCTTGTTAAACCTGGACCGGACCCAGAAACGGCCCGAAAACCACGCCAGAAGATGGAGGGGGGGGAGACCTTGGATAAATCATTGATTTTATGCGATTGTTCCGGATCTATCGCCCTGGAACCCGAGGCGCTTTCGCAGACCACCGGGCTGAGTTGCTCCAAGGTGCACTCCGCGCTCTGCACCACACAAATCGACCGGGCTGCGGCGGCGCTCGAAGGGGGGGGCGATGCGATTTTTTGTTGCACCCAGGAAAGCCGCTTGTTCGAAGCCCTTGCGGCCGAAATCGGCACCCCCCCTGCCCCCCCCTCCGTCCTGGACTTGCGAGATCGGGCCGGATGGTCCGCCGATCCGGCACCGAAACTGCCCAAAATGGCCGCGTTGATCGCCGAAGCCACCCTGCCCGCACCGATCGAGAAGACTCTGGACGTGACCTCGGAAGGGCTCTGCCTGGTGATCGGCGCGGGCGAAGTGGCCCTGTCTGCAGCTGAAGCGCTCAAGGCTCACCTGGGGGGGGTCACCGTGCTGCTGACGGATGATACCGAGCTGCCCGTGACGCGTGACTTCGACGTGATCCGGGGGGGACGTCTGCGCAAGGCCACCGGGGGGGCGTTCGGTGCCTTTTCGGTCATCATCGACGCGCTATCGCAACTGGACCCGACCGGACGTGGAGCCTACGGCGTGACGGCATCGCGTGACGGGGGGGGCTGCTCTGACTGCGACATCATCCTGGACCTGACCGGCGATACGCCGCTTTTTCCCGCCCCCCCCGACAAGCGCGAAGCTATCTGCGCGCCGACCCGCGCAGCCCGCAGGCGGTGGCCCATGCCGTGCTGACGGCCTCGCATATGGTCGGCACGTTCGAGAAGACGCTCTTCGTCAAAACCGAACCGACGCTCTGCGCGCATTCTCGCGCCAGCCAACCGGGCTGCTCGCGCTGTCTGGACGCGTGCCCAACCGGCGCGATCCACCCCCCCGATGGCGATCATATTACGGTGGACCCGATGATCTGCGCGGGTTGCGGGGGGGCTTGCTCGTCGCTCTGCCCCCCCTCGGGTGCAATCAGCTATGACGCGCCGCCGGTGGACCTGACCCTGCGCCGCGTGCAAACCTTGGCCAGCGCCTATCGCAAAGCCGGCGGGGGGGAAACGCCACGCCTTCTGGTGGTGAACACCCATGGGTCCGAAATGATCCGCCTGTCTGCCCGGTTCGGGCGCGGCTTGCCCGCTGATGTCATCCCGCTGGAGATCCCCCCCGCCACCGGTGCCTTCGGCCATGCCGAGATGTTGGCTGCCGTGGCCGCCGGGTTCACAGATGTATCCATCCTGATGGCCCCCCCGGGTGCCGACCGCAATGTGGCGGAATACGAGGCCGCCCTGGCCCGTGCCATCGGCGCAACGGTCACGTTGATCGACACAGCCGACCCGGACGCCCTGTCCGACGCGTTGTACGACAGCACGGCCGCGTCCCCCCCCATCACCACCCCCCCGGTCCGCCCGGTCGGCACACGGCGCCAGATCACCCGCCAGGCCGCCCGCGCGCTTCATCCCGACGCGCCCACCCTACCCCCCCTGCCCGCAGGGGGGGCACCCTACGGCACCGTATCGGTGGACAGGGACGCCTGCACGCTCTGCCTGTCCTGCGTCTCGCTCTGCCCCCCTCCGGCGCGCTTGGCGACAACCCGGAGCTGCCACAGCTGAGGTTCCAGGAGGACGCCTGCCTGCAATGCGGCATCTGCGCCGCGACCTGCCCCCCCGAAAAGGCGATCACCCTGACACCCCCCCAACTGACCCTGGCCGACAGCGCATTGGATCAGCAGGTGCTGAACGAGGAAGAACCCTTTGCCTGTATCGAATGCGGCGCGCTCTTCGGCGTGAAATCCACCATCGAGAAGATCACCGGAAAGCTCGCCGGAAACCACGCCATGTATGCCAACCCAGAGGCCGCGCGCATGATCCAGATGTGTGACAATTGCCGCGTGAACGCGCAGTATCATGCCCAGAACAATCCCTTCGCGGGTGGCGACCGCCCGCGTCCACGTACGACCGAGGACTACCTGTCCAAGCGGCGCGACCATTGAACGGAGACCACGATGAGCGACGATTTCAACATGTCCATGCGCAAGTTCCTGAAACAGGTCGGCGTGACCTCACAACAGGCGATCGAAGAAGCCCTGCGCGCCGCGCCCGACACCGCTGGCAAGCGCTTTACCGCCCGCGCCGTGATCACCATTGAAGAGCTCGGCATGACCCATGTGGTCGAGGGTGAAATCAAGGATCAGGAGTAACCCTTTGACGCGTGAGGATATTTTAAACGCGCTGAAAGGCGTGGCGGACCCGGCAGGCGGCGATATCGTTTCGTCGGGTGTGGTGCGGGCGCTGAACCTGGACGGCACCACCGCGCGTTTCGTGATGGAAGTGGACCCTGCGCGGACGCAGGCTTATGAGGAGGTAAAAGCGCAGGCCGAAGCCGCGCTGAACGCTCTGGGGGGGGCGACGCCGAACATCGTCATGACCGCGCATTCGGCGAAGGCTCCGCCAGACCTGAAACCACAGAAAGCCGCCCCCCCGACAGGTCCCGAGAAGATCCCTGGCGTCGACCGCATCCTGGCCGTCGCCTCGGGCAAGGGCGGCGTGGGCAAATCAACCGTCTCCGCCAACCTCGCCTGCGCGCTGGCGGCCTCCGGGCGGCGGGTCGGGCTGCTGGACGCGGATGTCTACGGCCCCCCCTCGCAACCGCGCATGCTGGGTGTCTCCGGCCGCCCGTCGAGCCCCCCCGATGGCAAGACCATCCTGCCGCTGCGCAACCACGGGGGGGTGACGATGATGTCGATCGGGCTCATGACAAATGACGACCAGGCCGTCGTCTGGCGTGGGCCGATGCTGATGGGCGCGCTTCAGCAGATGATGATGCAGGTGCAATGGGGGGGCGCGCTCGATGTGCTGATCATCGACCTGCCGCCCGGCACAGGGGGGGATGTGCAGATGACTTTGGCGCAGAAGGCGCAGGTGGACGGGGGGGCCGTGATCGTCTCGACCCCCCCGCAGGACGTGGCGCTGTTGGATGCGCGCAAGGGGGGGATCGACATGTTCCGCCAGATGAACGTGCCACTGGTGGGCATGGTCGAGAACATGTCGACCCATATCTGTTCGAACTGCGGGCACGAAGAACACACCTTCGGCCATGGCGGCGTAACCAGGGAAGCCGAGAAACTGGGCGTGCCTCTGCTGGCGGAAATCCCGCTGGACCTGCAGATCCGCCTGGCCGCCGATGGCGGCGCGCCGGTGGTGGTCAGCCAGCCCGACAGCGCCCAGGCTGCCGCCTTCCAGACCCTCGCCAAGGCGCTGGTGGACGGGGGGGGCCACGCATGAGCAATCCGGTCTTTCCGCCTCTCATGTCCGGCCATGCCGTGACAGGCGCGATGGGTGCCTTCGACACCGCCTGCGCAAAGGCGGCGATGGGCTGTGACGCGGGGGGGCTGGTGGTCCACAACCTGGGCGCGGATGTGATGCAGGCGGCTCTGGTGCTGGCGCCGAGGTGCCGCTGACCAAGGCGATGGCGATGCTGCCGCTCTGCGCCGTGGGGGGTTCCAGAACGCATTGGGCGCGCTGGCCCCCCCGCCCGAAGTTGCGGTGCATCTGGGCTGGGACGGGGGGGCGCTTTACCTGAACGGCGCACGCTGTGGTGGGTTGCAGGTGGCCGCGTCCCACACCGATCCGGCGACGCAGCCCGACTGGTTGGTCATCGGCCTGACCCTGCCGCTTTGGCCGCCCTCGGAGGAGACCGGCGAAACGCCCGACGCGACCGCGCTTTACGCCGAGGGCTGCGCGGAGGTGGATGCGGGCGACCTGCTGGAAGCCTGGGCGCGCCATACGCTGAACTGGATCAACCGGTGGGAAGGCGAAGGCCCCCCCCGCGCGCTGCACGCCGAATGGCGCGGCTTGGCCCATGGGCTGGGCAAAGAGCGCCGCCAGGGTGACCTGACCGGCAGCTTCCTGGGGGGGGTCGATGAGGATTTCGGCATGCTCCTGCGCGACGGCGACACCACCCAGCTGATCCCGCTCACCACCCTGTTGGAGGCCTGAGATGAAACTTGCCCGCGCAACACATCTGGACGAAAGCGACCAACGTGTTTTTGCCAACCCGGCACGAACCGGGGGGGAATGGTGCCTGTCCGGCGGTTTCGAGTTCTCGAACTGGACGGAAGGTGACCTGGTCGGCAAGGCGCGTCAGGCCTTTGCCAATGGCTGGCTGGGGGGGTTGGAGACCGGCGGGCGGGTGACCTTCGTCGCGGTGGCCGAGGTGACCCCCCCCAGCGAGCTGGAGGCCCTGACCGAGGCCCTCGCGCAGCATTTCGTGACCTATTACGGTGCCCCCCCCAGTGTCGAGGCCGCCCGCCCGGTCGCCACCGACGAGCTGGCGCAGATGGCCGAGCTCTGTGACGAACACGCCGACAATACACTGCTGACCGTGGCGCGTGAGCTGACCGTGGCCGGGGGGGTGCGCGAAAGCTACCGCGTGATCGAAGCGCAGGCGGCAAACCTTGGGCAGTTTGCCGTGCACGGGTCGGTCGAGGACTAACGCGCAAAGAAAAGGGCCACGTCCTGCGCGGCCCTTTCCCCCCCTATCCTTGCCACCTCACTTGGCGTTGAAGGTGAACAGCGTCTCGTCATTGATGGTGTAGCTGTTGATCAACCCCCCCTTCGCGGTGTCCGAAACCAGCCAGGCTTCCAGCTTCTCGGCCAGCTCCGCCTTTACATGCGGGTGTTTCTCCGGGTTTACCGGCAGGAAGGCATATTGGTTGAACAGCACCGGGTCACCCGCGAACAGCAACGCCTGATCGGCCTTGTTGGCGAAGTTCAGCCAGCTGGCGCGGTCCGACACGATATAGGCCCCCCCCATGCCCGCAGCGGTGTTCAGCGACGCGCCCATGCCTGCGCCGACAGCCTTGTACCAGTCGCCTTCCGGCGCGACCCCCCCGGCCGCCGACCACAGGCTGAGTTCTTTCTTATGCGTGCCTGAATCGTCTCCCCCCCGGCTGACGAAATCCGCCTGCGCGTCGGCAATGGCCACCAGCGCGGCCGCCGCCGTGTCTGCGCCCTTGATCCCGGCGGGGGGTCATCCGAGGGGGGGCCGATGAGGACGAAGTCATTGTACATGATCTCGCGCCGGTGGGTGCCGTAGCCGCCCGCCAGGAAGGCCTCTTCGGCTTTCCGGGAATGCACCAGGATCGCGTCCACGTCACCGGCTTCCCCCCCCAGGCGGATCGCCTGACCCGTGCCGACCACCAAGAGCTGCACCTCGATGCCCGTGTCGGCCTTGATCTGTGGCAGCAGGATGTCGGACAGGCCCGAGTTGTGGAACGATGTGGTCACGGCCAGTTTCATTTCTTCAGCCAAAGCGGCTGTGGTGGTTACGGCGGCCAGAACGGCCCCCCCCAGGATCAGGTGTTTCATTCGACGATATCTCCGTTCAGAAAGGCGCGGGCCTGCGCGGTTGCTGGCCCTTGGAAAAAACTGCTGGCAGGGGGGGCGAACTCATGCACTTTGCCATGCAGAAGAAAGGTGACTTCGGTGCCAAGGCGACGGGCCTGGCCCATGTCATGGGTGGACATGATGATGCGGGTGCCCGCGGCAGCGACGCCGTGCAGGATCTCTTCGATCTCGCGGGTCGCGCGGCCATCCAGCGACGAACAGGGCTCGTCCAGGAACAGAAGCTCCGGGTCACGAATAAGCGCGCGCGCAATTGCCAACTTCTGGCGTTCTCCACCTGACAAGACCGTGGCCTGGCGGTTCAGCATCGCGCCCAATCCGACCTTTTCCGCCCAGACCGCCGCACGATCCCGCGCCTCCGCGCGCCGCGCGCCGACCAACCGCAGCGGGTAGGCCAGATTATCCTGCACCGTACGGCGCATCATCACCGGTTGCTGGAAGACAAAGGCCTGGTGGCGCTGCGCCTCGTGTTCGTCACAGGCCCAATTGATCCGCCCCCCCGCCCCCCCCAGCCGGGCAATTCCATGCAACATGCGCAGAAGCGAGGTCTTGCCTGCCCCCCCGTTCGGCCCGATCACCATGGTGGTGCCGGTAAGGCCAAGCTGCAGATCGACGGGGGGGCCAACCAGCACGCGGCCCCCCCGGCGCCGGGTCAAAGCGCCTTCGACGGTGAGGGGGGGGAAGAGGTTGCTCACCAGCGCCCCCCCTCCCGTTCGGTGCCCGACAGCACGTGGATGGCCAGGTTCACACCGATGGCGATGGCGATCAGGATGAAGCCCAGCGCAAGGGCCAAGGCGAAATCACCCTTGCCGGTCTCCAAGGCGATGGCAGTGGTCAGGACGCGGGTGTGATGGTCGATATTGCCGCCCACAACCATGATTGCACCGACCTCTCCGATCCCGCGCCCAAACCCGGCCAACGCGGCCGTCAGAAGTGCCCTGCGCCCGTCCCACAGCAGCGCCCGTATGCGCTGCCCCCCCTGGGTGGCATTCATCGAAATCAGCAGATCGTGATAGTCCGACCAAAGCTCGCGCAACGCCTGGTGAGCGATGGACGCAATCAGCGGCACTATGATGATCACCTGGGCGATGATCATCGCCGTCGGGGGGGTGAACAGCAGGCCGAACACACCGAACGGCCCGGACCGGCTTAGAAACACGTAAACGATCAAGCCGACGACCACCGGCGGCAGCCCCCCCATCAGCGCATTCAAAACGGCAATGACATAGCGGCGTAGACGGAACCGGCGCACCGCCAGATAGGCCCCCCCCAGCGGCAGGGCAATCACGCAGGCGACCAGAAGGGCGGTGAGGGTCACGCGCAGCGAACGCAGGCTGATCTCGATCAGCGCCGGGTCCAGCCCGAAGACGAGCCGGAGCGCCTGCATGGCTCCCTCAAACAGATCCGACATCACCGCGTCCCTTTTGCGGGGGGGTCACCCATGGTGCCCCCCCCTCTCTTAAACGGCAGCATTGTCACAGGCGCGGGGGGGTTCGAAAAACCTTGAATGTCGCCAATGACCGCCACTTGGTTCAATTGTCCCACCCGGATGGGACAATTTGGCCGAATATAGACAAAACGTCCCTGACCGGGCGTGCCAAAACCGACCCAAGGCCGGACACATCCGCCTTGAACACGGCTGCCATTGCCACGACGGCGACGCGCTCATACCATCAACGTACCGCGCAGGAGACAGAGGGAAACAGTCGGATGAAATCAGTTCGTTTCAAGCTGTTAATCCTGGCGCTTCTGCCGTTGATGGTGTTGATGCCGCTGCTTCTGTTTCTGGCGCAGACACGCTGGACATCGGACTATGACGACCTGCTGACCGCCAAGGTGGACAGCGACCTGCGCATCGCCGAACAGCACCTGGGGGGGCGCATCATGACCTCAACCGGGGGGGACGGGGGGGTGCAGGCGGTGGCGGGCTCGCATGAGCTGCGCATTCGGCTGGCGGCAGGGCAGAGGGCAGTCAAGAGCTTCCTGCCGAACGGGCCGAGGCGTTGCAGCTGGATTTCTTCCACTACCTGCCCACCGATGCGATCGGGGGGGAAGATGCAAATTGGCCGGTGATCGCCCAGGCCCTCGCCGGCCAGCATTCCGCTCAGATCGACATTTTCCCGGCCCAGACCCTGGCCCGTTTCCCCCCCGGTCTATCCGAACGCGCGCATATCGACCTGATCGACACCGAGGCCGCCGTGCCCACCGACCGCACGGCCGAGGATCGCGGCATGGTCATCCATACCGCCGCGCCGGTGCGGGTGTCGGGTCATGAAGGCGTGCTGGTCGGCGGCATCCTTCTGAACCGCAACCTCGATTTTATTGATACGATCAACGCGCTGGTCTACCTGAACGCCGCCACGGGCGGGGGGGAACGCCAAGGCACCGCGACCTTGTTTCTGGAAGACGTGCGTGTCTCGACCAATGTGCGCCTGTTCGAAGACGTGCGCGCCCTGGGCACGCGGGTGTCCGCCGAGGTGCGCCATGCCGTCCTGACCGAGGGGGGGCGCACCTGGCTCGACCGTGCTTTCGTGGTGAACGACTGGTACATCTCGGGCTACCTGCCTTTGGTTGACAGTTTCGGCAACCGGGTTGGCATGCTTTATGTCGGGTTCCTCGAAGCGCCCTTCGCGGCGGCGAAACGCGCGGCGTTACTGACCATGCTGGCCACATTTGGCGGCGTTCTGATCCTGTCTGCCCCCCCGATCTTCCTGCGCATGGCGCGCGGCATCTTTTCTCCGCTTGAACGCATGACCTGGACGATGAAACGGGTCGAACGTGGCGATCTGGCGGCGCGCAACGGGGGGGACGTCGGATCGAAGGACGAGATCGGTCAGGTGGCCACACACCTTGATACGCTCCTGAACCAGGTGCAGGAGCGTGACCAGGCCCTGCGCGACTGGGCCGAGGAACTGAACGACCGTGTCGACCGGCGCACCGCCGAGCTGCGAGAGGCCAACCAGAAGCTTGAGGACACGTTCCAGCAACTGGTGATGAGCGAAAAGCTCGCCTCAATCGGCGAGATCACCGCCGGGGGGGTCGCGCATGAGATTAACAACCCGGTCGCGGTGATCCAGGGCAATGTCGACGTGGTGCGCCTGTCGCTGGGCGACGAGGCAGCAGCGGTCAAAACCGAACTTGATCTGATCGACCGCCAGGTGCAGCGCATCGACGGGATCGTCGGCAAGCTGCTGCAATTCGCCCGGCCCGTGGAATATGGCGGTTCGGAAACAGGCGCGTCTGTGGTGCATGTGGCCGGTGAATGCCTGGGGGGGCTGGTCGGTCATGTGCGTGCGCGTCAGGAGGTCGAGCTGGTCCCTGATTTTCAGGACGCGCCCGAGGTCGGCATCAACCCCCCGGCGAGTTGCAGCAAGTGGTGGTGAACCTGTTGGTCAATGCGATCCAGGCGATGGAGGGCACCGGGCGTATCGACATCGCCGTGCACCCAGCCGAACGCGACGGTCAGGCAGGCACCGAACTGGTGGTGGCCGACACCGGTCCTGGTATCGACGAGGCGCATCTGGCACGGGTCTTTGATCCGTTCCATACCACCAAACTTGGCGAAGGCACCGGGCTGGGCCTGTCGATCAGCCAGACCCTGATCCGCCGCGCGGGCGGGCGCATTTCAGCCCGCAACCGGCCCGAAGGGGGGGGCGCAGAATTCACCGTCTGGCTGCCAGCATTGGCCCCCCCCGAAGCCGTGTAACCGCCGCCCTCCCCCCCCTTGCCGTGGAGCCCACGCCCCCCCCGTATCTAACCCCCCCCAACACTGAATGTGAAGGAGCATGACATGCTGAAAGGTTTGGGCGGGCTTGGCGACATGGCCAAGATGATGAAGACCGCGCAGGAAATGCAGACCAAGATGGTCGAGATGCAGGAGCAGCTGGAAACCATCACCGTGACCGGCGAAAGCGGCGCGGGTCTGGTCAAGGCCACCGCCACCGCCAAAGGCGTGTTGACAGGGCTGGACATTGACCCCCCCTCGATCTTCAACCCGGACGAAAAAGAGGTGGTCGAGGACCTGATCCTGGCCGCGATCAAGGATGCGCAGGCCAAGGCGAAAGCCAAGAGCGAAGAGGAAATGGCCGCCCTGGCCGAAGGCATGGGCTTGCCCAAGGACATGAAACTGCCCTTCTAAGGGCGGTTTCTTTCGCGCCCCCCCCATGGACGCCCCCCCGCGCGAGATCGAGGAACTGATCGAACTCATGGCCAAGCTGCCGGGCCTCGGCCCGCGCTCGGCCCGTCGTGCGGTGTTGTATCTGATCCGCAAGCGGGGGGGCCTCGTGCTGGCCCCCCCGCTGGCCGACAGCATGCAGGTTGTGGCCGAACGCGCCCGCGAATGCCTGACCTGTGGCAATGTCGGTACTTCGGACATCTGCGAAATCTGCGCCAGCGAAAAACGCGCCAATGGCGAGATCTGCGTGGTTGAGGATGTGGCCGACCTCTGGGCAATGGAACGCGCAGGTGTCTTTGCCGGGCGCTACCACGTGCTGGGCGGCACCCTGTCGGCGCTTGACGCCATCGGCCCGGACGAGCTGGGCATCCCGCGCCTGGTCAAACGGGTGGAGGCCGAGGGCGTGAGCGAGGTGATCCTGGCGCTGAACGCCACGGTCGATGGCCAGACCACGGCCCATTACATCGCGGAAGAGCTGGAAACCCGCTGCAAGGTCACCTCACTGGCGCAGGGCGTGCCGATTGGGGGGGGTGAGCTGGACTATCTGGATGATGGGACCATCACTGCGGCTCTGAAAGCACGCAAAAGCATATGAACCCAGCAACCAAAATTATTAAATAATTTTCGCCAACGCTGGTGGCCCTCTCGCGGGCAAAGCCCGCTGCCGGGCGACGCGCCCCCCCGTGAACGGGGGGGCGCTTGCCTCACTGCGTTCGGTCTTCGCTTGCCCAGCACGGGCAAGCGGCATCCTCCAAAACAGGCATGTATCGGATTACTGACGTTGGCGCATTCCACGCTGCGACTGGGTGCTCTCTATACCGAACGCGGTTATCGCGGTGCCGGCATCGGTGCCCACATACGCGCTTTTCGCGATGCGAAAAGCGCCACGCCCAACGGGTGGCAAGCCCCCCCGTAGGGGGGGCGCAGGCGGGCGGCGGGAGCCCCCCCCGCCCTGCGCGATAGGTCGGGCAAAAGGTGCCGCCTATTCCACCGCGCGGATCAGCTTGCGTTCCAGCACACGCAACACGGTTTTCAGGTCCTGACCCCCCCTTTTCAGGATCTGCCCATCCATACCAATCACGCTGTATTGACCTTGCTTCAACCGCAGGCCCGGACGTTTTTCGATCCGGTAAAGCGGGTGTTCGGCAGTCCGCCGGAACACGTCGAACACGGCAACTTCCTTGAGGAAACTCATACCGTAATCGCGCCATTCTCCGGCTGCGACCATACGTCCATACAGTCCCATGATGATGCCCAACTCGTGCCGGTTGAAGGCCACCTGCTGGCTCTGCCCCCCCGATGCTGATCCATTGCCCGGAAAAGGGGGGGTTGGTGTCTGCATATTCATGCATCCAGCCTGCCCGCAAAGGGTAAACAAATCAATCCCTGCCCCCCCAATTTCGCCATGAAAAGACCGCCGCCTTTCCTCGATCCCTCCCTTCTGGTGCCACGGACAGGGCCGACAACGGACCCTGTAGCGAGCACAAGCTCACCCGGCGCCGCGATATATAGCCCCCCCACCCAGTTCGTGGCGCCGGAGCTACTGGAAAACCCCCCCCGCCTCTGGCGGGGGGGTTTTCGCGTTTTAGGCAGGTTTCACACGAAAACGAGATCGGTCAGACCCGAGGGATGCGCCCGCACCTCGACCGTCTCCAGATCCACTTCGGCAGGCAGCGCGCCAAACATCCTTATGCCCTTTCCCAACAGGATCGGCACCACGGTCACGGTCAGGTCGACAATCAAGCCTTCCGCCAGGAACGAACGTACGACCGCCCCCCCGCCGTCGACATAGGCCCGCGACCAACCCTCGGCGGCAAGCTCTGCCATCAGCGCAGCGGGTGCCTTGTCGCTCAGGCGCACCTTGTCGCGCAAGGCGTCGGGGGGATATCCCGTTCACGCAAGGAGCGGCTCATGACAACCACCGGCACCGTATAGGGCCAGTCGCCAAAGCCAAGGACGGTAAGAAAGGAGCCCGACCCCCCCATCACAATCCCGTCCATCCGCGCAATATGGGCATCATAGCGTGATCCTCATCGTCACCCGGCTGTTTCATCAGCCAGTCCAAGGAATGATCCTCGCGCGCAACGAAGCCATCCAGGCTCATCGCCATGAACACATGTCCAGTGGTCATGAAGTACCTCCTGTGTGAAGTCTTCACCAATCTACAGACCAGACCCCCCCAATCCAACCACCATCAGAAACACTATTGACCGCTTGGTCGGGTTTGTGCATCCTGTTGCCAAGGGATTTTGGGAGGAGCCCCCCCTGAGAATGACACCCAAGGAACGCGCAGAGCATGCGGCAGCCGCCATGTGGCGGGCGATCGCGCCAGCCAGGATGCTGGCATGACTCTGGTCACGGTCGGACCGGGCACGGCCACGATCACCATGCCGGTGCGTGAGGACATGGCCAATGGTCACGGCATTGCGCACGGGGGGGGCTATATCTTCACACTCGCCGACAGTGCCTTCGCCTTTGCCTGCAACAGCTACAACAAATCCGTGGTGGCCCAGCACAACTCAATTACCTACCTGGCACCGGGCCAGATTGGCGAAACCCTGACCGCCACCGCGCGGGAAGTCGCCCTGACCGGGCGCTCCGGTATCTATGACGTGCTGGTGACCGGCGAGGACGGGCGCGAGATCGCCCAGTTCCGCGGTCATTCCCGCCAGATCGGTGGCCAGCATTTCGATGAAACCGAATTAGAGACATCAGACAACGCCGCCGGCTAAGCCCGGCCCGAAGCAGAAGACGGGGGGGCGCATCCCCCCCCGTGGAGGAGACCATGAAAGACCTGACCCCCCCGCGCCGCGAGGACCTGGACCCGATCGAAATCGCCTCGCGCGATGAAATCGCTGCCCTGCAGCTTGACCGTATGAAATGGTCGCTGCGCCACGCCTATGACAACGTACCCTTCTACCGCCAGAAATTCGACGAGGCGGGGGGGGTGCATCCGGATGACCTCAAATCCCTCTCGGACCTGTCAAAATTTCCCTTCACGGTGAAGCAGGACCTGCGCGACAACTACCCCCCCTTCGGCCTGTTCGCCGTGCCGCGCGAACAGATCGCACGCATCCACGCCAGCTCTGGCACAACCGGGCAGCCGACCGTGGTGGGCTATACCGCGAATGACCTGAAGATGTGGGGGGGCAGCGTCGTGGGCCGCAGCCTGCGCGCCTCGGGGGGGCTCAGACCCGGTGACGTGCTACACAATGCCTATGGCTATGGGCTGTTTACCGGCGGCATGGGGGGGGTTCATGGCGGAGCCGAGCAATACGGGCTGACCGTGGTGCCGGTCTCCGGCGGCATGACCCAGCGTCAGGTCCGCCTGATCGAGGACTTCAAGGCGGACGGCATCACCGTCACGCCCTCCTACGCGCTGTCGATCCTGGACGAATACGCCCGCGAAGGCCGCGACCCGCGCGAAAGCCCGCTAAAGGTCGGCATCTTTGGTGCCGAGCCCTGGACCAACGCCATGCGTCAGGAAATCGAAGCCGCCTTCGACATGCATGCAGTTGATATTTACGGGTTGTCCGAAGTCATCGGCCCCCCCGGCGTGGCGAATGAGTGTGTGGAAACCAAGGACGGGCTGCACATCTGGGAAGATCACTTCTACCCGGAAATCATCAACCCGAACACCGGCGAGGTGGTCGAGGATGGCGACATGGGCGAACTGGTCTTTACCTCGCTGACCAAGGAAGGTTTCCCGATCATCCGTTACCGCACCCGCGACCTGACCCGCCTGCTGCCGGGCACCGCGCGCTCGATGCGGCGGATGGAGAAGATCACCGGCCGCTCGGACGACATGATCATCCTGCGCGGCGTGAACATCTTCCCGACCCAGATCGAGGAACAGCTGATGGAAGTGCCGGAACTCAGCCCGCATTTCCAGATCGAACTGGTCCGTCCCGGCCGCATGGACGAGATGCACGTGCATGTCGAACTCGCCGAAGGCCAGTCGATGGATATCCAGGCCGAAGCGGCCCATCGCCTCAAGGGGGGGCTGGTGAAATCGCATGTGGGCGTCACCGTAAAGGTCAACGTGACCGAACCGGGCGGGGGGGTTGAGCGATCGCAGGGTAAGGCTGTAAGGATCATCGACAACCGCCCCCCCAAGGAGTGAGCGTATGCCGCGCGGGATCGCACGCGACCACGAAGAGAAACGGACCGCCCTGCGCAAGGGGGGGGCGGCCGCCTATTTCGCCGAACACGGGTTCGACCGGGCCTCGATGACCGGGGGGGCAGCGAAAAGCTGTGGTGTGTCCAAGGCACTGATCTATCACTACTACGACAGCAAGGAAGCGCTGCTTTACGACATCCTGGACACTCATCTGAGCGAGCTGGTTGCCGAGGTCGAGGCAGCCCCCCCCGAAACCGACGGTCTGCGTGGGCTGGTCCACGCGATCCTGATGGCCTATCGGGGGGGCGCAGACGCGGAACACAAGCTGCAACTCGACGCGCTTGGTGTGTTGGAGCCCGACCAGCAGGCCCACCTGCTGGGCCACCAGCGCACCATGATCGAGATGATGGGTGCCGCCCTGTCCGCCGAAGCCCCCCCCAGCCTGGCCAGTGATCCCACACGCTTGCGCGCGGCGACCATGTCGGTCTTCGGCATCCTGAACTGGTACTACATGTGGAACCGGCCCGGCCGCGGCATGGCCCGCGAGGACTATGCCGAGATGGTCAGCGACATGGTCCTGGGCGGTATCCGGGCGTTGTAACGCGCAAACTGGGCGCTCCCGCCCATCGTCAGGCCTCAAAGAGGCCTTCCTCTGGTTGGGCGTGGCACCCTGCGGGGGGGCGCAGGGTGCGGGCGCTTGACCCCCCCTGGCTTACCCCCCCTTCCCGGTATGTGCAACTGCCAGCTGACTGCCGCCCTCTTTCATCTTTCCCCCCCAAATATCCTCGACGAAGGCAAGAAGCCGCCGCCCCCCCTCCCGATTCCCACACCACCGGCGCAGACTCGACTCCTCATCCGCCCCCCCACAGTATCATGAACAAATCAAGAACATATTGCTGCCACCATGCCCCCCCAACCGCGTCGTATCCTGTCCCTGTGGTTTCCGCGCCTCGGCGCGGAGCGGCTGTTGCGTGGGCGGCGGGGGGGTCTGGCACCCACCCCCCCCTTTGCGGTGGTTGCGGATCAGGGCAACCTGCAAATCCTGACCTCGCTCAACGTCGAGGCCGAACAGGCTGGCCTGACCCCCCCCGGCCAAGCTCTGCGCGATGCCCGCGCCATGTGTCCCGAACTGATCTCGCAACGCGTAAACCCGGTGGCCGAGGCCACATTCATGGCCACGCTGCGCCGCTGGGTCGGCAAGTTCTCACCCTGGGTGGGCGAGGCAGGCGGCACCGAGGGGGGGCTGGTTCTGGACATTACCGGTTGCGCCCATCTGTTCGGTGGCGAAGCGGCGATGCTCGATGAAGTCACCCGCGACTGCACCACCCTGGGGGGGCTGAGTGTACGGGGGGGTGGCATTGCCGATACGGTGGGCGCTGCCTGGGCCCTGGCACGGTTCGCCGGGGGGGCCGAGGTCGACATCGGACCGGGCGGCGACGCCATCGACCAGGAGGCCCGCGCCACCCGATCGCGCGCCGCGCGCCGCCCGAAAGGCCCGGCACCTGCCAAAACCGCCCGCGGACGCCGCCACTGGACCCGTGGCGGCGCGGCCCCCCCTGCACCGACCCCCCCGGCGCAGGGAACCCAAAGCGACCCGGCCCGCATCGCCCCCCCGCCCGGCACCTTACATGCGACCCTGTCGCCCCCCCTGCCGCTGGCCGCATTGCGCTTGCCTGCTGACACGGTGGCGGGTCTGAACCGGCTGGGGGGGCTGCGCCGGATCGGCGATGTGCTGGGCACTCCCCCCCGCGCAGGCTTGCACGCCGCTTCGGCCGCGATCTGGTGCGGCGGCTGGATCAAGCATTGGGGGGGGTGGAGCCCGAGCCCGTCTCGCCCACCCGTCCGCCACTGCGCTTTGCCGTGCGTCTGGGCCTGCCCGAGCCGATCGGCCTGGAAGAGGACGTGATGGCCGGGGGGGTCGACCGGTTGCTGCCCGAACTGTGCACCCGGCTCACTACCAAGGGGGGGCGTGGCGCGCGGGTCGTGCGGCTGGAACTGTCACGCGTGGATCACGGGGGGGTGCAAGTGATTGAGGTCACCCTGGCACGCCCCCCCGCCGCCGATCCCGACCGCATCCGGCCTCTGCTGGCGATGAAACTGGGCGATGTGGAGGCGGGTTTCGGCTTCGACCAATTGCGACTGGTCGCCCCCCCGGTGCATGAGGCTGTACGGCCCGAACAGCATCGTGGCCCGGTCACGTTGCGCGGCAACACCTCCC
>JDSH01000102.1_pt1 | contig 28686 bp, 45 predicted proteins | sample 199451 | NCBI WGS metagenome assembly JDSH01 (sample SAMN02584198, study PRJNA231836) | bioreactor metagenome | isolation source: continuous culture bioreactor electron acceptor NO2- transfer2 day 38 after... | place: Germany: Bremen | reverse complement strand
CCTACTTGGCAAAGATTGGCGTGCTTCAGAACGTCAAGAGCATGCTCGCCCATTGCGTCCACTTGAGTGAAGAGGATGTCAATCTACTGAAATCGTTTGACACCACCATCGTGCACAACCCCCCCAGCAGCAATCTCAAGCTCTCCAGCGGCATTGCTCCGATTGCCTCTTATCTGCATGCAGGAATTCCTGTTGCACTGGGTACCGATGGGGGGGCAAGCAGCAACAACAACCTCAACATGTTCGAAGAGATGCATATTGCCAGCCTTCTAGGGAGAGTACTGGATACAGGAAGCGAAAAACTAACGCCGTATCAGGTATTGGAAATGGCCACCAAGGAGGAGCGGAGGCTATGGGAGTTGAGGACAAGATAGGAACACTGGAAGCCGGCAAGGAGGCAGACCTTCTTCTCATCGATTTACAGAAGAGCCACCTTACCCCCCCACTCAACGACCCATTCAGTGCATTGGTATATGCAGCACAGAGCTCTGATATCGATACCGTTTTCTGTCAGGGTAAAATCCTTATGGAACAACGCAAGGTACTCACCTTGGATGAAAGCAAAGTACTGGATGATGTACAGAAAAGCTGGGCTGATGTGCTCAATCGCTAACGAGGAGAAAATCATGGATGAATCATTTGTAACATTAATATTCAAGAAAGATACGCTTACATTGATAGATCAACGTATCCTGCCAACTGAAGTTTCCTATGTAGATTGTAAAACCTACGAGGAAGTTGAGTTTGCAATCAGGGATATGATCGTACGTGGCGCTCCTGCTATCGGAGCCGCTGCAGCATATGGTGTGTATCTAGCAGCACTTCAGTGCCCTGATGAAGCAGAATTCAAGAAAGCCTGTGAGTTCCTCAGTCTTGCCAGGCCCACTGCGGTTAACCTTGGCTGGGCAATCAACCGGATGCTGGCAACCTATGAGCACAGCAAAACCCAACCAAGAGATGCACTTCTTGGTTCGTTGCTCTCTGAGGCAGATGCCATCAGGGAAGAGGACATCAGAACCAACAAGCAGATGTCACGTATTGGCTCTGCAGTGGTTCCCAACAATGCAACGATTCTTACCCACTGCAATACTGGAGCACTGGCTACAGCGGGCTGGGGGGGTACAGCACTCGGGGGGTTATCAAGACAGCGTTCTATGACAAGAAAAACATTTTTGTCTACGCTGACGAAACACGACCAAGATTCCAGGGTGCTCGACTCACCGCTTGGGAGTTGATGGAAGCGAAGATTCCTTCCAAGCTCATTCCCGATAGTGCCGCAGCGACACTCATCCGTGATGGGAAAATAGATCTCGTTATTCTTGGTGGTGACAGGGTTGCCTCTAATGGAGATGTTGCAAACAAGCTTGGTACTTTTGCCTTGTCGGTCATATGCAAGGCATATGGAGTACCCTTCTACAGTGTTGTCCCGATTTCCACCATAGATTTCACAATTCCCGATGGCTCTGCGATTCCCATCGAGGAGAGGGAAGCAGAGGAAGTTACCCATGTACAGGGAGTGCAAGTAGCACCAAGTGGCATGGATGTCTTCAATCCTGCTTTTGATGTCACTCCACACCAAAATCTAACAGGAATCATAACGGAGAAGGGTATCATCTATCCTCCTTTCAAGGAAAATATTGAGCGCCTCAGGCGAGGAGAAACGCTCTAGGAGCTTTACTGGCAGTGGAGAATGATTCCACTGCCATTTTTTTTGATTTTTTTTCATACACAACAGATATTGTGGATATGACAAAAAGAGTGGCCATCCATTGCGGTCCTCCTCAGTCATTCTAGTTTGTGATATACATTTACGCATACCGCAAAATCACCTACCCGATTTTTCGGTTTTACGAAAGGCTTTACCATTTTCTCCATTTTCTATACGATCGTATTCAGATTATGTATATTTATACAAATAGAGGAGCAATATCCAAATGCACGAAGCAACACAACAGATTCTTGACCACGTAAAACAAGTCGATCCAAACCAGAGCGAATTCATTCAGGCTGTAACCTCATTCATGGCCTCAATCGACCATTTGGTTGATGATCTTCCTCAAATTGTATATCACAAAGTCCTTGACAGGATGGTTGAACCAGAACGTGTCATCATGTTCCGTGTTCCCTGGATTGATGATGATGGACAGCTGCAGATTAACCGCGCATTCCGTGTTCAGATGAATAGTGCAATCGGCCTTATAAGGGTGGATTGAGGTTTCACCCCCCCTCAGTAAACCTATCAATTTGAAATTCCTTGCGTTTGAACAGACTTTCAAAAACAGCCTTACGGGACTATCCATGGGTGGCGGTAAAGGTGGAAGCGACTTCAATCCAAAAGGGAAGAGCGACAATGAAGTCATGCGTTTCTGCCAGAGCATGATGACAGAGCTTTCACGCCACATTGGTGAGGATACCGATATTCCAGCCGGTGATATCGGCGTTGGAGCTAGAGAGATTGGATATTTGTATGGCCAGTACAGAAGAATGAAAAACCGTTCTGTCGGTATTTTGACGGGCAAAGGACCAACCTACGGTGGTTCCTATATCCGGCCCGAGGCAACTGGGTATGGATTGGTATATCTTTCTGCAGCCATTCTGGAAGCCAAGGGAAAGAGCCTCCAAGGAAAGACCTGTCTTGTCAGTGGTAGTGGAAACGTAGCTCAGTTCACCGCTGAAAAACTGTTGCACATGGGTGCAAAACCCATCAGCATGAGCGATTCATCAGGTATTCTCATTGATCCATCCGGAATTGATGAAAAGAAACTTGCCTACATCAAGACACTGAAAAATGTGAGAAGAGGAAGAATCAGCGAATACGCCCAACAGTTCAAGGAAGCAACCTACATTCCCCCCCACAATGGCTCAAACGATGCCAATCCTTTGTGGGATGTAAAAGCTGACTATGCTTTCCCCCCCTGTGCAACCCAGAACGAGATAAACGCCAATGATGCCAAGAACATGGTAGCAAATGGGATTTCTCTGGTTGGAGAAGGTGCTAACATGCCCACTACACTGGAAGCTGATGACATTTTCAAGGAAGCAGGTATTTTGCATGCTCCAGGAAAAGCAGCCAATGCGGGTGGTGTTGCTGTATCAGGATTGGAGATGGCTCAGAACAGCCAGAAGCTCCAGTGGACTTCTGAACAGGTCGACCAACAGCTGCAACTGATCATGAAAAATATCTATGCATCCATCAGCCAAGCTGCAGATAAGTACAGCACGCAGGACAACTTTGTCGATGGAGCAAACATCGCCGGGTTCCTGAAAGTAAGCGAAGCTATGATTGCTCAGGGGGGGTATGTGTAATACACTCAGGGTTTCACGCTAAGGCAGGCTGCAAAGCCTGCCTTATTTTTAACTCTACCCTATTAGGAATCATACCCACTGTACTACTCGTAAAATCTAGGGTATGATGGTAGTTAAGGAGAATAGATATGAAAGATCAGATTTTCTACATTTGTAAGCACTGTGGCAACATTGCTGTAAAGGTTGTTGACAGAGGACCAAAGCTCTCTTGCTGTGGCGAAGAGATGGCTCCCTTGAAGGCAAACACCGTTGATGCAGCCCAGGAAAAGCATGTTCCTGTTGTAAGTATTGAAGGGAACAAGCTGAGTGTGAATGTAGGTTCCGTGGATCATCCCATGACCCAGGAACACCACATCGAATTCATCTATGTCCAGACTGAAAAGGGTGGCATGAGAAAGGCTCTCCCTGTAGACGGAAAGCCACACGCAACCTTTGCACTAGATGATGACAAGGCTGTAGCAGTATATGAGTACTGTAATCTGCATGGACTCTGGAAGGTTGATCTCTAGGATTGTACCAATGTTTCCACCAGCTTGGCTTCTAAAGCCAACAGTGATGCATCACCGATATTCCTCGCTTTGCGGGGGGGAATATTTATTTTTTGGTACAATAAGGGTTGTTTTGGATCGCCAAGACAACACACAGCATCTCCGAGCAAGATAGCTTCCTTCGGGTCGTGTGTGACAAACAGCGTTGTTTTGGGACTCTCTTCCCATAACCTGATGAAAGAATTCAACAGTGCATATTTTAATTTAATATCCAAGCTCTGGAAAGGTTCATCGAGTAACATAAGATCACACTGGTGGGCAAAGGCTCTGGCAATTGCTACGCGTTGCCTCATCCCCCCCCTGAGAGCTGATATGGATACAGAGAGAGGCTCTCCTGCAATTCAACAAGCTCAAGATAGTGCACAGCTCGTTCCTCTCTCTCATGCCTCTCCTTGCAGTAGGAGCGAAGGGCAAGCTCAACGTTCTCAAATACGGTACTGGAGGGAAGAAGCCGTGGCTCCTGGAAGAGATAACTGATCACTCCCTGTTCCCCCCCTACTTCCTTTTCAATCATACCCTCATCGGGTTGGAGCAAACCGGAAGCCATCTGCAACAAGGTGGTTTTCCCTTCACCCGAGGGACCAACAACAGAGAGTATCGTGGAAGGAGGCACTTCAAGACTGAAGTGCTCAAATACCTGGTTGTCTCCATATCGCTTGGTTATGTTCAGGAAACGCATGGGACCCTCCTCGCATCGAGGCGATGCTTCAGAGCTCCTACCCCCCCATCCACCACCAAGGTAAACGCCAAGTCACCAAAGGCGGTAAGGAAGATTGCAATCAAGGTCCAGGAGAGCACCTTGTCAGTCTCCAGTTGTACTTGGGCAAGTTGCATTCTCGAACCACACCGTACCGTGCACCGTCAATACCTCAGCCGCAATAACCACTTTCCAGACCATGGAAAGAGCTGTCTTGGCACCGGTGACAAAATAGGGAACCAGGGAAGGAACGATGAAATGCACAAGCTTTGTCTGTTTTGAGAATCCATAGAGATCACACATCTCATCAAGATTTGAATCGAGTTGCCTTACCCCCCCCATCTCCATCTGCACGAACATTACCGGAAACCCCCCCATAAGAAACGCTGAGAACAGCGGCACGGTTCCACTTGAGAACCATATAAAGGCGAGCAGAATGATACTCATCACCGGTACTGCTTTAAGTGTAGTAACAAAGGGGGGGCGCAAGAAAGTGGAAAGCAACGAATACCTCCCAGCCAGTACCCCCCCAAGAATTGAGGCACTCACTAGAATAATCAAGAAGCTCTCCAATGCTCTGAGGACAGTAAACAAAACATTGGAAGTAAAGACCGGCTCACGTACCAAGGTCAACAAGGTAGTGAAAACCGGTCCAAGACTGGGAAGCAAAATCTGGCTGTCAATCCAGATGGCGGCAACCTGCCAGATACCAAGCAGGATTCCCGAAGCAAGAAGAAGTACCAGATTCCGCTTCATAGAACGCATGTTCTACTCCTTACAGATAAAAATTGTCCGAAGGAACCGCACCACCGATGGCTGCTGGACTGAAGGATGGAGGAACCTGTAATAAGCCTGTACTTCCTCTTTCGCTTCCTGACTGGGCACAAATACCAAGTTACAGAAAGGAATGGAAGGAGTAGCCAATGCAGCCTTCATGATTCCTGCTTCTTCAATCGCCTTTCCAGCTGCTTGAGGTTCTGCGTTGACCCATGCAACAGAGTCTTCATAAGCTTCAAGAATGTCCTCAAGTGCTTCTGGGTGGTTCTTTGCAAACTGTTCACTTACCACCATAACACTCATCGGATAGTTTGCAACACCAGAAAGTTCTCCATAGAGAGTCTGGACATCAACTACTTCTTTTGCATTCTTGCTTCCATTCAAAATCATGGAGACAAATGGCTGGGGGGGCAACATGACCAAGGAAATCTTTCCTGCAATGGTCAGCTGAGCAAGCTGAGCGGGGGGGCTGGCAACTGAATAATCAAGGATTACATCCTTTCCTGTTTCAAGACCGGCTTCCCTGAGCAACAGTTGAGCCATCTGGTCGGGGGGGGTGGAACCAGCTCCGGGTACATGTACCGTTTTTCCAAGCAGATCATCCACACCTTGAACCGATCCATCGCTGGAAACTACGCTAAGCATCCCATTACCGATGACAGCAGCCAATTTTATCTTGACACCCTTATTGTAGATATTTGCAGCAAGATTGGAAGGAAGACAGGCAAAATCGAGCTCCCCCCCATTAGCCAAGCGGGCTACCACTTCATTCGGGGGGGAAGGGAATACCTGCATTGCAATCTGAATATCTTCGGTGATTCTCCCACCGTTTTCATTTAAAGCAACAGAAGAAAATCCAGTAGGTCCTGCCATGACAGCAAACTGAACTTCCAATGGCGAGTCAACCGAGGTCTCAGCGACCGGTTGTGCCCAATCGCCACCATGGCGAGCAAGGCTACAAAAACAAGACTGATTCTATGTTTCATCACATATCTCCCTATGAAGAGAGGGGGGGGTAATCCCCCCCCTCCTTCTATTATTCTACACTGATACGGAAATACCGCTTCTTTCCAGCTCGGAGAATCAACTCTCCGTACTCATCCAGATAGGAGGAGTCAATGAGCGTCTTGGGATCCTCAACACGACGTTCCCCCCCAATCCAAGCTCCTCCACCTGTTACCAAGCGGCGAGCATCACTGTTTGTTGCTGCCAGATCAGTCCGACTGAATAAATCCAACACCCCCCCAATACCCGACTCCAACTCAGTCTTGCTGATCGTTAGGGAAGGCATACCTTCACGGCCATCAAGCCCAAGGTTTGCTCCATTGAACATGGCTTTAGCAGCTACTCTGGCTTTTTCGGCTTCATCTTCCCCCCCATGGATGATTTTTGTCTGTTCATAGGCAAGACGTTCCTTGGCATCATTGATATTTACGCCTTCTCCCTCATACTGAGCAATCTCTTCAAGGGGGGGAAGGAAGGTAAAGAGTTTGAGGAACCTTACAACATCTGCGTCGTTGACATTACGCCAGTACTGATAGAAATCATAAGCACTGAAAAGTTCAGGATCGAGGAAAACCGCACCCTTCTCACTCTTGCCCATCTTATGTCCATCAGCACGGGTGATCAGATTGAACGTCAGACCATAGCATTCCGGTCCACCCAGTCTTCTTATTAGCTCAATGCCACTGACAATATTGCCCCCCCACTGATCATCCCCCTCCAATTTGGAGGCGACAACCATGATCACGGTTGAGAATGTGAAAATCGTAGGACTGCAGAAGCTGATAGTTGAACTCAATGAAGGAGAGCCCACGCTCAAGGCGCTGCTTGTATGATTCAAAGGTGAGCATCCTGTTCACTGAAAAATGCTTTCCAATTTCCCTGAGGAAGCTAATATAGTTCAGTCCATTAAGCCAGTCTGCATTGTTCAATGCAACAGCCTTTCCTTTTCCACCCTCCGGCTGCTCGCTGAAGTCAACAACTGTTCCCAGCTGTTCCTTGATGGAGGCACAATTCTTTTCAATCTGCTCAACGGTGAGCATCCTTCGCATCTCTGTCTTTCCTGAAGGATCCCCCCCAATCATAGCAGTTCCACCTCCGACAAGTGCGATAGGGTTATGACCTGCGTTCTGTAGATGGTGCATGGCAAAAAACGGCACCATATGACCAATATGAAGCTCTTGCCGGTTGGGTCTGCACCTACATAGAAGGTAACAGGACCAGCATCCATCAGGTCACTGAGGGCATCGTAATCAGTACATGCTTTAACGAACCCTCGGTCTATCAGGGTTTGTAGGGCTTTATTCATTGTGCTACTCCACTCGTTTGTATGCTTTGTTTGCTTCCTTGATCGTTGCAACCAAGGTTGCAATGCTTACACGGCTCTGTTCCATACTGTCCCTGTATCGCAGGGTAACCGTATTATCTTCCAGTGTCTGGTAGTCAACGGTAACACAGTAAGGAGTTCCAATTTCGTCCATTCTGCGATATCTACGCCCGATGGCACCACTGACATCGAAGAAAGTAGAGAAGTCATCTCGCAATTCCTTCTCAAGCTTGGAAGCAAATTCGGCGATTCCATCTTTCTTAACCAAGGGGGGGAGAACTGCAACTGTGACAGGGGGGGCAATGTTCGGGTGGAAGTGCAGAACTGTCCTTACATCGCCTCCCTCAAGGTTTCTTCCTCGTATGCATCACTGAGGGCCATCAACACATTACGGGTCAACCCAGCTGAGGTTTCCACAACATAGGGGGGGAGGTAGCGCTGATTATCCTCTGGATCGAGATAGGTAAGATCTTTCCCACTGAACTTCTGATGCTGTCCAAGGTCGTAATCGGTTCGGTTGTGCACACCCTCAAGCTCCTGCCACCCCCCATTGGGAAGAGGAACTGGATGTCATAGGCGTCCTTTGCATAGAATGCCAATTCGTCGGGGGGGCCATGCTGATGCCACCTAAGGCTACTCGGCTTGATTCCCATCTTATGATAGAAAGCCATCCGCTGTTCACGCCAATAGCCGAACCATGTCTCGTCTGTCCCAGGCTTACAGAACCACTGCATCTCCATCTGCTCGAATTCACAGGAGCGGAAGATAAAGTTCTTCGTGGTGATCTCGTTTCTGAAGGACTTCCCTACCTGGGCAATCCCAAAGGGTACCTTTACACGACTTGAGGAAACCACATTCTTGAAATCTGCATAGATTCCTTGGGCAGTCTCAGGTCGAAGGTAAATGGTGGAGCCTCCGTCAAGATTTGCGCCAATGTGGGTCGCGAACATCAGGTTGAAATTTCTTGGTTCTGTAAAACTATCGCGAGTACCACAGGTGGGACAAGCACCGCCAAGGTCAATCTGATCTGCACGGAAGCGTGATTTGCACTGCTTGCAGTCGACCATGGGGGGGTCACTGAAGTTGGATACATGCCCACTGGCTTCCCAGACGCGGGGGGGGTGCATGAGGATGGAGGCATCCAGACCTACAATGTTGTCATGGATCTGGGTCATCTCTTTCCACCAGAAATCGCGAATGTTGTTTTTCAGTTGTACTCCCAGTGGACCGTAGTCATAGGCGCCATTCAATCCACCATAAATTTCACTCGACTGGAAAATAAACCCACGTCGCTTACACAAGGAGACAATTTTATCCATCGTTACTTCTGCCATTTACTTATACCTCTCTCTTCAGAACATCCAACGCTGTTTCAATTCGTTTATAGGTCTCTTCCTGACCCAACAATTTGATTGAGTCAAAGAGTGGAAGGCTTACCGTACTACCGGTGAGTGCCACCCTGAGGGGGGCATGAACACTCCGTTCACCTTGATTTCCATTTCTTCAGCCAGGGAAGCAATTTCCCCCCCTTCAATTTCCTCTTGATCCTTGCCATGAGAAAATCCATCCTTGAGCTTGTCGTATGCACGCTCCAAGGCAAGGGTTGCCGTGGCCAGATCAACTTTCTTTGCAGCAAATAGATTTACATCCTCATAGGTAGGTGTCTCAAAGAGGAACCTGCTCAAGTCAACAATATCACTGAGCACCTTCAAGCGCTCCTTGCTCACAACGGTAAGGGCAAGCATGTCGCTCTTCTCTTTTTCCTGAAGCGGAAGTGAGACAAACCCAGCTTTTTCCATATAGGGAAGCAACATCTCCAAGAGCTCTTCATCCCCCCCTTTTTGACGGATATATTGTCCATTGAACCAGTCAAGTTTCTTATAGTCAAAAATACCAGGAGCCTTGTTAATCTTTTCCAAAGTGAAGAGCTGCTCAAGCTCTTCCTTGCTGAAAAACTCCCTCTGACCATCGTAGGACCAGCCTACCATGCTGACATAGTTCATCAAGGCCTCTGGAAGGTATCCCTTCTCTCGGAACTCCCTTACTGCGGTGGAACCGTGGCGCTTGCTGAGCTTCTGCCCATCCTTGCCCATCACCATCGGAAGATGGCAATACAAGGGAGGCTGCCAACCAAATGCTTCATAGAGAATAATATGCAGTGGGCCGGAAGGAATCCATTCCTGTGCTCTCATGATATGTGTAATGTCCATCATATGGTCATCAATGACATTTGCAAGATGGTAGGTGGGGGGGAATCCATCGCTCTTGAGCAGAACAGGATCAGGACTGACATCCTTATTCTTACGGGAAATGTCACCCATAAGTACGTCGTGGAAGGTTGTCTTGCCTTCAGTTGGTACTTTTAATCGGATGACGGGTTTGATGCCTTCTTCCTCATACACTTTCCGCTGCTCGGCGGTAAGATTACGGCAGTGGCGGTCATATCCTTGTTGCTTGCTTTTCTCATTATGCTGTTGTTCACGCAGGGCTTCCAATCGTTGGGGGGGAGTACAGTAACAGTAATATGCCTTGTCTTCAGCTACCAGCTTCTCGGCATACTGCTTGTACAGATCGAAGCGCTCACTCTGGATGTAGGGACCTCTGTCCCCCCCCGACCACAGGACCTTCATCCCATTTGATTCCCAACCACTCGAGCGTGTCATATAAGTCCTGCAAGGACTCATCGCTGTATCGCTCTTGATCGGTGTCTTCCACACGTAAAATGAACTTGCCCCCCCCGTTTGAGCGGGCAAAGAAATAGTTGAATAATGCAGTCCTTATCCCACCGATATGTTGCAAACCGGTTGGAGAAGGTGCATAACGTACTCGTACTTCCATTAGGATACACTCCTCTCAATGCTACTGTTGTATCGTAAATCAGAGATTATAGCAACACAGATGACAGGACAGGAGACCAGGTTTTAGACACGTGTCCCAATAATGAGTCTCCCTGTTGACCATCGCTGTGTATTTCGATACGGTACACTTAATTGAACGGAGGAACACAATACTGATCAACCAACAATACCAGCCTTTCTTGTAGGGGGGGGAAATTCACCCCCCTTATAAACCTGTTTAGGTTGCCTGTTACACTATTTACTACATTTTACACTTCAAAATATCTCATCCCATTTAACCAGCTTTCCAGCTTTCCAACTGAACTGCTGTTTCTACTCTTCTCCCTTATCAGTTTTCTACTCGCATACAACATCCAACGCACGTGCAGACCTCGTTATTTGAGGGAGCATGAATTGCTGGTAAGTGACATTCTTGCTCATGAGGAATTCCTCAAACTAAAAGAGTATCACCATCATGCGGGCCATATATATGACCATGTCACCCGGGTGAGCTACATCTCATACCGTATCAGCAAGGCTTTAGGTTTGGACTATCACTCTGCTGCTCGGGGGGGAGGATTGCTCCATGACTTCTTCCTCTATGACTGGAGAGTACGAAAAAGCCAGGATGAAAAGCGTTCATCCCATGGAAAAGAACATCCTTATATTGCTTTGGAGAATGCGCAAAAATACTTCTCGGTAAATGCAAAGGAAGCTGACATCATCGTCAAGCATATGTTTCCAAAAACCCTTTCACTCCCAAGATATCGGGAAAGTTTCATCGTAAGTCTCAGCGACAAAATTGCTGCAGTCTACGAATATTCCCTAGGACTCAAACGCTCCTAACGTTTTCCTTCTATCCAGGAAACCACCTCAGCCATGGCCCTATCCTGGGCCTTCTTGTTTTTGTCATAGGGCATGAGATGTCCAATATCCTCAATATGCAGATGTTTTTTTTGTTTATACCCTTGCTCTTGCTGGTCACCAGGATGCAGGCTTCTTGTGGTATGGTGGGATCCTTTCCTCCGCTGATGGCCAGGGTATCTGATCCTAGGTGGTCAATACAGGCAACAGCTTGCCTTCTCACTCGCTCCAACTCCCAAATGCCTGAGGGAAACTGGTACGACCAATACTGAGATCCTAGATATGCATCGTCATCCGGGTCACCCTCATAGTAGAAGTGGTAATCGCTGTCGCTCTGCCAGGAAACCTTACGTTTCTTGATGAAATGCTTCAGCAACCAAATGGTCTTCCTAGGAATTGCAGGAATCACCAAAGCGGGAGCAAGTAGAACCAATGTATCGACTGAGAAAGCATCAGCAATAATTGTCGCAACAGCTCCGCCCATGGAGTGCCCAACCACGGAAACCTTCTCATACTCACTTGCAAGGTGCACATAGGCATCATAGGCGGTTCCAACCCAATCCTCTGCCTTGGAAGAAAGAAAATCCTTGTTGCTTGTTCCGTGACCGGGATAGCGGGGGGGACAGTAGACGTCATACCCTTTTTCAAACAGGTCTACCCCCCCTGGTCTGATCAGCTCCCCCCCAGGATACCCCCCCTTGTATCCATGACAAAGGAGAACTGCCTCCCCCCCTGCTGGCTCATCATGAACCATTGCCCAGGCCCTGGCACTTTTTCTCACTGGAGACTGGTCCTGATAGTGGTTGGCTGAAAAATCAGGTACTTCATAGGTTATATGCATTACTCCTCCTACCAACTCTGTTTCAACAGATTCAACAAGTCGATACGGCTTCTTACCTGGGTCTTCCCATAGATATTTGCTACATGGTTGTTCACCGTATTTGCGCTGATTCCCAGTTCACTTGCAATTTCCTTGTTGGTCAGGCCTTTGCTGATCAACTGAATGACCGAGAACTCCCGCTCAGTTATGTGATACTCCTCAAGATCTTCCAGACACAACTCAGTCTTGGGTTTCTGTGACCCATCGTCCCGACCAATTCTCACAAATGTGATGAAGAGGAATGTCATGATTGTGATGGAAAGGGCAAGGAAATAAACACCAAATAGAAAGGGCTTGAGTGCAGGGAAGAAGAGCGCCAGTAGAATTGCCGGTACCATGGATGCACTCACAATGATAATAGCTAGCGCTGAAGCTCTGGCTGTCTTGTTTTCAATGGTCTTGATGTTCTTCAACATGACAAACAAACTAAAGCCCATGACAAAAACAAACACGAAAAGCATCGCCTGGTCAAATATCATCTTTCCCGTAATCTCTCGGGCAATACCCAATCCAAGATAAACGACAGCAAGTAAAAAGAACAATCCTTTGTAGGGATTTCTCCACGGATGTGCGATCACCCAAGTGGTAAAGTATGGGATAAAAACGATAAGAAAGGCAAGATCAGCAAGAAATACTGAAGTGATGATAATCGAAACTATCGTATAAGCAAGTCCACTGAGGAACATTTGGCTGAGCACCTGCAGTGCTAACAGCATCATACATCCCAGAAGGGATGCATGACAGACAATAAAATACGTTGCCCAACGCTTTGCGTTCGCCAAGCGGTAGACAATGGCCAAAGCCAATGTCATACACCCCCCCAATCCGAACGCAAGCATGTAGACCAGCAACAGGATTCCGCTCACACCTCTATCCTTTATTCTTGTTCAGACCCAGACGCTTCTGATTGTGTGTCAGATCTGCCAACCCACAAATGTCGGTGATATCATTAAACAATGCCACCATATTGGTAGGTGCCAGCCCTACCTGCGACGTTGTCAACGCGTTGTAGGAAGATGCATTTACTGCAGCCTTTGACTTCGCTGAATAGAGTTTGAGATGTAGGTCGAGTCCTTGATCCAAGAGATAGGCTGCATCACTACTGAAGGCAGGAAATTGCTTGGAGAGGGCGCTTTCGATCATAGCAGGATCCTTTACAAAACCTTTGGGAGTCTGTAGATGCAGAAGATACCAAAGAGGCAATGATGGATTATTCCAAGCCAGATGGACTTTCTTCTTTTCTGCAAAAGGTATCGCTGCCTTCACATCCTGTACAGAAAGGTTCAGGTCAGCAAATCCGAAGACCAACCAGACACTGCTGTACTTCTCCTTGTTCCGCATTTGACCAGCCAAGGTTATCAAGTGGGTCAGATCCTTGTACTCAGGTTCCCATACCACCGTCATATTTGCATAGCGGCAATCTTTGCGCATTTGGGAAAAGTAGAGGGCTTCCGCCTCGGTTGCCGTCACCACCAGTACGGTCCTGCGTGGTTTTTGGGATATACGTTTGCGTGCCATTATTACTCCTCCTTATCCTTACTTGTGTCCACAAAACAGAACTCCGAGAGAATCGGAAGAGCTCCGAATGCTCCATTCATGTACTGACTCTGCGTCTTGTCCTTACTTCTTGAATACTTGAAATTGGCAAGACTGAAGTATACGGTGGCACTCTCGCTGTTCTTCTCAGCAAAGTAGACACCATCACGCCTGAGCAATCCCGGTTCGAGAAGGGACGGATTACAATCAACCACGAGCATTTGGGAACCATAGCCTATGTTGCTTGCCTCGAATATCTCCACAATGTGACAGAGAACATTGGGATGCAACAACATACCAAAATCATCAATCACCAGCGTCTGATTTCGAATGAAAGCATCAAAGAATGCTACACCCATTAAACACAGACGCCTGAGGCTCAAGCTCTCCAAGGAGAAATAGGAAGCATAGTGCTGAGTAACATTGGTATGGATAAAGATAATTCTCTCATCCTTGACCCTGATGTCACGGATATCGGTGATATCAACACTCCAGAGGAAGTTGATCAACTGCTGGACCCACTCAGGATGTTCACTCAAGCGGTTGATGAGATATTTCTCACTTATGTTTGAAACACCCATTGGAAGCAGATGTAGGCTGTCACTCAACCATGTGTAGAGCAAGAGGGTGGTATCACTGCCTTTCTGGGCAGAGGCAGCAAGAATGAGTGCTTCTCGTCAACCTTTCCTACCAAGCGTTTTTTATCGCCCCCCCGATACATCTTGCCCCCCCATCGATACTTGTAGGTCAGTTCTTGCTCATCGAGGAGGAGGCTGTTCTCATCAACCTTTCGCTCAAACATCATTCGTTTTGAACGACCTTGGAGATGGTAGAGGGATTCCTCGAAAATCTTTTCCCGGTCACTGACCAATGTGTATTGTGCAATGGTTGGTTCCCCCCCACTCTCTTCATCACGCTCTACCAGTACCCTGATGATAATGGTCGCAGGCTGTCCCTTTTCCTCGGAATAGGCAAATGATGTACCACTGAGAATCTGAAGAGGGTTCTCCGTCTCCTCTGTTGCACACACAATGCCTTTCAATGCCTCAAGTGCACGTACGAATGTGCTCTTTCCAGCTCCATTGGGACCAACAATGGCTGCTGTCTTGATCAGTTTTAGTTTTTCAGTGACCTCGACAACTTTCGACTCAGGGAACCTGTTGTCCCTGACAGCTTCAAATGAAATGGTTTGTGCAGACTTTACGGACTTGAAGTTCGCAATAGTCATATCCAGCAGCATACGCTACCTCCTCATACCCATAGGTGGATTCACCAAAGATTTTGCATACTCCGTCCCACTGATGGCCATTTCTCGATTGCATCCATCAAACGGGCCGGAAGGGTTTCATCGCCATGATTGTCTGTGGCGATCACATCAATCAAGCCTAGTTCCAAATAGGGAAGCGAGAGTCCGCTCTCCACAGCTTCAACGTTTGTCTGTAGTAAACAACCGAGAGAGCGCAAACGTTGCAACATTGCACTTTTTGGATTCAACCAAAGATATCGTTCCACATGAGCTATAAGAGGACGATAGTGCATCTCGATGAGTTGCTGTAACCGTTCCAACAATCTGGGAGGCGGCAAAGAGAGTCCAAACTCCACCAACGCAAACCTCCCATCGATGGGAACAGTTTGAGGGTTTCTTGCTCCCCCCCTACAAACAACTCACTGCTAGGTATGTCTGCAGGCCCAAGGCTTCTGCCTCCCCCCCTCTCGCCCAATGGTAAGTCTCTCTCAGCCCAGCGATGTTTGTAGTCACATATGGATTGTAGATATGGGGGGGTGTGAATGCTATTGCTGTGACGCAGAGACTGATAGAGAGTAAGCATACGGATGAACTGTTCTCGTGAAAGGTAACCATCGTCAATCTCAGGCAGAAGATGGCAGTGCATATCACAGATACCCATAGACAAAACTCCTTGACGTGATTATATCCGGAATCTTGAAAATGTGAAAGGATAAAAGGAGCATTGTAAGGAGTTAGGCTATCAAACTGCTCCTAATATTCAATCATAGGTTGTGCCGCACGGTTTGCAACAGAGAGATGATGTTTCACCTCTTTCAGTTCACTCACCATATCTGCGACTGAAATCAATTGGGATGGAGCATTTCTGCCAGTGATAATGATATGGGGGGGAAACCCTTCCTTGTCCTTGTGGTCTGCAAGCCAGAAGCAAATTTCCTCACAGTTGAGATATCCAAGGGAGAGTGTGTAGGTGAATTCATCGAGGACAATGAGGTCATAGGAAGCTGAAGAAATCCAACGTTTCACCTGTTGCCACCCTTTCTTTGCCAACTCTGCATTCTTTGCGTCGTTGTCCCCCCCTTCCCAGGAGAATCCAGAACCAAACTGTTTCCAAGGCACATCAAGCTGCTTGAGAATACGGTACTCCCCCCCACTGTCCAGCAGGGAAGGATCCTTCTTGATAAACTGGGCAACTGCACAACGGCCATTATGCCCCCCCAAGGCACGAATCAACTGCCCCCCCATCGCTGCTGAGGTTTTCCCTTTTCCATCGCCTGTATAAATCAAAATCAAAGAGGCTTGTGCTGCTTTCAATTGCTACTCCATCACCATATATTGGGTCATCGTTACCCCCCCCTGTCCATCATTCGCTGAATCCCCCCCGCTTATCTGCCTCTGGGCAAGCTGGTCTTGGCTTAATGCTTGTTGCAGTATTAAAAGGTATCATGAGCGCGCTTATCCCCCCCCGTGGCATTATACACTTCATTCATCATATCAACTGCAGCTTGGAGTTCTCCCAAGCCTGCAAGCATCAAGGATGCGTTGTATCCGCTGCTCAGTTGTCTCGATTGTTGCCATATTGACAGGAACTGCTGATACGCTCTTCTGTATTCGCCATCCTTTGCAAACTCATGTGCCATTTCTGCAGTAGCAAGCTTTTCCTTGTTCTTCATAAGGGAAAGATGCTTTGTCTCCCAGGAAGGTGCAAGATGAAGAGCCATCTTATCGGTAGCATGCTCGATAATCTCCAAAAAGAGTGAATCAAAAGAAGGAGCTAGGCCACTACTGTAGTTTCTCTCATCACGATAACTGCCATCTGGGGGGGCATAGTACCGTGTTCCGATCTTGGTTCGCTCTTCTTCCTTGTCGGTGAAGCTTTCACTTACCAAAATCCTACCATCATTCAAACTGGTTATGGTATACGAGAGGCCGAGGGTGGCTTCCTGTACAAGATAGTATTCCCGTTTGGTCACCTGTTCACTGCTAACTCCGCTACTATCGGTAACGAACTCCCTGCGGTCTGTTCCCTCTACACGCTCCTCCATATCCATGTATGAGATTTCACTGCTCATAAGCAGATCAAACCCCCCCTTTTCACGCATCAAACGAATACCATCCTCTCCTGCTTTGGAGAGACTGAGATAGGCATCGGTAGCCTCCGGGGGGGCCAGTATAGAGAAATAGCGAGTGTCACTCACAGCCTGTACAATGTTACGGGTAGCAAGCGAGGCAACACGCTCAGACAGGTTCGGATCAAAGCCAGTGGAGAGTGTAAAATCCGTTTCATGCAACCCGCTGACCCAGGGGGGGCTCAATGGCCGGCCGTAGGGGGGGAACCGATAGCTGGACGTTGAAGCAATGGCAAGACTCCTGCCCCCCCCTGGAGGTCCACTTCGCCTGGAACGAGATGCCGGACCTTCACTGTGGTTGCGCATCCGGTTAGGATGACCATGAGGACAAGAACCATAAACACATATACCAATCGTTTCATTATTTCTCTCCTTCCGCTAGGAGGTAGTCTGCTGCTGCCTCCAATGCACGGACCATGCCAGCAGCATCGGCTAGATTCTTTCCTGCAATGTCAAAAGCGGTTCCATGATCCACACTGGTTCTCAGAAACGGCAGATTCCACGTGATAGAAATGGTCTGGTTGAAATCATAGGTCTTTGCCGCAATATGGCCCTGATCATGATAGAGGGAGATCACTGCCCGATATTTCCCCCCCACCCTTGCTTGGTAAAAACAGAATCGGCCCCCCAATCGGACCCACAACATTCACTCCACGCTCTCTGGCTTCCAGAATGGCAGGCTCGATAGCTCGCTCTTCTTCATCCCCCCAAAGAGGCCATGCTCCCCCCCGCAATGTGGATTCAGACCCGCTACGGCCAGGCTGAGCTCGTTTTTGAATGCCCCCCCGCCGTGGTTCTGCGTAATGGCATCACACTCAAGGATGGTTTCAAGCAAAGACTCCTTCGTTACAGCATCACATGCCTGACGCAGGGAGAGATGCCTGCTATGGAAGAATATTTTAAGTCCAAGGGTGTCAAACATCGTTATCGCCCGCTGGGATCCGCTGAGAGCGCCGAGAATTTCGGTATATCCGATATGATCTACTCCAGCTGCTTTGAGGGCTTCCTTATGAAGTGGTGGCGTTACCAAGGCATCTGCGTACCCAGAACGAATCAGACGAACCGCCTGTTCTACTGCATGGTATGCAGCTTGGCCACACATTGCCTGGATCTCACCATAGTTGAATCGATGCATATCCAAGATATTTTGGGAGTAGAGAATATAACGGCTACCGCTTTCGATTGCACGAACCAAGGAGCCCTCATCAACTGCCACCGCATCAAAATCAGAAGGAATACCCAAATCAGTAGAAACCTTCTTCAGTAAAGGCATTTCACCAATTACCACCATCCCCCCCATGGATGGAGGAAGATTCACGCGTTGCATCGCCTTGAGAACAATCTCAGGCCCAATCCCTGCTGGGTCTCCAAAAGGAACGGCCAGATACCATCGTTTTGTTTCCATAATCGCATCATATCAGTGTGATTCTTACCTGTCCATACACACAAACCAATACAACTAATTGACAACCTGATAACCTTCTCTTATGTTGGAGGTGTGGGATTTGAATCTGAATTCAAGGAGTAACGACATGGCTAAATACCGTGACGAAGAAGATGAGCTCGATGATGAGGAAGATCGTTATTTCAGCAGGCTAGAGGATGAGGAAGATGCTTATCTTGCCGATTTATTTGATGCTCCTGAGGTAATTGATTTCGGTGATGACGATGACGAAATGCTCGATGAGGATGAAGAAGACGACGATGATTTGCTTGATGATGGCTTCATGGTCGATGGAGATGAGTCCTACGAGGATGAGTTCTACGACGAAAGAGACGATTTCGATGAGACAGATGCTTTTGAAGAAGACGACTTTATCTGATCCAGAATGACCCTGCCCCCCCCTCCCCCCCGGACAATCCGGGGGGGAGTTTCTTTTTGTCATGTCAAAAAAAATTCATGTTTCTACGAATAGATACTTGCACTCCTTTAGGTTTCTATATATAGTAACGTCATCACATAGGAGATAGACCATGAAAAGAATGAGTATCCTGCTTTTGACGTTCTTGCTTATTGGAACCTACCTGTTTGCCCAGCCTTCCACCGAAACACTTCCCTCTGAGGGAACAGAAAAAAAACTATACCATAGGTATTTCAAAACTGGTCAGCCACCCCCCCGCCCTCGACGCTATTGAACAGGGAATCATGGATCAGCTTGAGGCGAGTGAATTTTCCGTAACATTTGACAACCAGAACTGCAACGGGGGGGAAATAGCTACAGCTATTGCCATTGCCCAGAAATTCAAGAGTGATGACAAGGATATCGTGGTTGGCATTGCAACCCCCCCTGCCGCCCAGGCACTTGCACAGATCATCAAGGAGAAGCCAGTAGTGTTCGGTGCAATCACCGACCCGCTTGCTGCAGGATTGGTTACAGACTATACCAGAACAGAAGAGACAAATATCGCAGGAGTGTCAGACCTGAACCCACTCGAACTGCAATTAGAGACCTACTTCTCCATCGTCAAGCCAAAGACGCTTGGGATGATTTATACCAGTAGTGAAGCGAATGGTGTGGTACAGATGGAAATGGCTAGAGAAATCAGCGAAGCAAATGGAATCAAGTTTGTTGCAGCAGCCATCAGCAACTCCAGTGAGGTTAAAATGGCTGCACAGTCAATCGTTGACCGTGTGGATGCGATGTACGTGGCAATCGACAACACCGTTGTCAGTGCCATCCCCCCCAGTGTAAGCGAGGTCTGCATGAAGGCAGGAGTACCCCCCCTTTTCAACACGGACACCACCAGTAGTGAAAACATCGACTTCCTGATGAGTTGGGGGGGCTTCAATTACTACACCGTTGGCCTGGAGACAGGAAAAGTAGTGGAGCGAATCATAAGAGGGGGGGAAGATCCGAAGGAAATCGGCTCAATCTTCTTTGAGGATCCTGCCCAGTTCGAACTCTGGTTCAATCTCGATACCGCTGAAACACTTGGCATCACAATCGATGAAACGTTGCTTGCCAATGCAAAGGTGATTATCAAAGACGGGAAAAAGCAATTGCAATAATAACAATGATTCTCCTTGTAGTTTGGGCCTGCCTCTTCGGAGGCAGGTTCCTTTTTTTTGCTAAAATAAGATAACACTTGTATATTATATGAATTATTATTCATTATTTTGTATATTCGGATTTACAAATCCGGAAATTCCAGCTATAGTTTTGCAAACGAAAAGGATTATCCGCTTGGAGGAATGATTATGAAAAAAAACTACAGCGTCCGATGCTCATCGCCCTCTCTCTTTTACTTTGTATTGCCCTTCCACTTTTCAGTGCCGGCAGGCAGAACAGACCGGCCCACAACCGTATAAGATTGGTATTTCCAAACTGGTTACCCATGCTGCACTCGATGCAGCTGAGCAGGGAATCATGGATCACCTTGCAACCACCGATCTTCTGGTGACCTATGACCATCAGAATGCAAACGGCGATATTTCAACCGCTTCCTCCATCGCTCAGAAGTTCAAGAGTGACAAGGTAGATGTAGCAGTCGGTATTGCCACTCCTGCAGCCCAGGCTCTAGCCAGGTATTTAACGAAAACTCTGGCACCCCCCCTGTTGTTTTCAGTGCTGTCACCGACTCAAGTGAAGCAGGCCTTGTGGCTGCAAACATTGCCGGAGTATCCGACAAGAACCCGGTCGATGAGCAGATCAAGCTGTTGATCGACATCACCGGTGCAAAGACCATCGGTAATGTTTACGCTTCCGGCGAAGCCAATGGTGTCCTGCTCATGGAAATGGCAAAAGCTGCATGTGAGAAATATGGAGTAGGATTCGTATCCGCTGCCATCTCAAACTCCAGCGAAGTAAAAATGGCAACCCAGTCAATCATCGACCGTGTTGATGCCATCTACATTGCCACCGACAACACCGTCATCAGTGCCATCGCCTCCGTTGACGATGTTGCAAAGAAAGCAGGCAAGGCACTCTTCAGTGCTGATGCAAGCGGAATCGATGGTTTGAATGTTCTCGTCAGCCTTGGCTTCGATTACTACAACATCGGTGTCGAAACAGGCAAAATCGTTGAAAAGATTCTCAGAGGCACTGAAGCCGGAGACATCGGAACGGTCTATATCACTGATCCCACAAAATTTCAGCTGTGGTTCAATCTTGATGCAGCCGACGAGCTTGGGTATACTATTTCGCAGTCGTTGCAAGATGCAGCAGCAGTGCTCATTAAGGATGGTGTGAAAATTACCCAGTAATTGGGTCGATTTCAATCCCGCCGGAACTATATTGAGCCGGCGGGTTTTTTTCTGTGTAAGGGGGGGTATTACATGCTTGAAGGAATTTTTGTTGATGGCCTGATCTTTTCTCTCATGGTCATTGGAATCTTAATCTCATATCGAATCCTCGATATAGCCGATCTTACCTGCGATGGTTCGGTCGCCACCGGTGCAGCAGTCGCAACAATGGCCATTGTCGGAGGCCTTCCTATCTTTGTTGCGTTGTTGCTTTCATTCTTCGCAGGAGTCCTTGCAGGTATGGTTACTGCCGCTATCCATAACAAACTGAAGATTCCTGGATTGCTTGCAGGTATCCTTACCATGACCATGTTGTATTCGATCAACCTAAGGATTCTAGGAAACAAAGCAAACATCCCCCCCTTGCTTCGCGTGGAAACCTTGTACTCCAAGCTTCCTGAGGCGTTCCAGTTCCTTTCCCCCCCTGAATGGGCAAGCCTGGTAGGAACCCTTCTGGTCGTTCTCTTTGTGAAAGTGCTCATCGATATCTTTTTCCGTACCGACCTTGGAGTCTCTCTTGGCGCTATGGGAGGCAACGAGCAGATGGTCATCAGTCAAGGCATAAACCCTGAGGTACTGAAGTTGATCGGTCTTGGGCTCTCCAATGGCTTGATTGCTCTCTCCGGTGGCCTTCTCGCCCAATATCAGGGCTTTGCTGATGCAAACCTGGGTATTGGAATGGTCGTCCAAGGACTGGCGGCTATCATGCTTGGCGAGTTTCTCTTCTCTACAAACCGAATATCACTGCTGACCCTTCGTGCTATCTTTGGAGCCATCATCTATAAAGCGTTGATGTTCTTCGGCCGAAAGTACGGTTACTTGGTCAACATTACCCCCCCGAACGACTTCAAACTCCTTACAGGTATTTTGGTCATCGTCAGCTTGTTTGTTGCCCAGACCCGCAGCGCTGCCAGTACTGCCGGGGGGGCAAAAAAAAGAAAGCCATTGCACGCTCCCAGGCTAAAAACATGAGCGACAAGGAGGATGCAACCAATGCTTGATCTGAGTAATATCACCAAAGTCTTCTACCCCCCCGGTACTGTCAATGAAAAGACTGCCTTGGAAAACATCAACCTCCATGTTAATAAAGGTGACATCATCTGTGTTATTGGTTCAAACGGCAGTGGTAAATCCACGCTCTTCAACCTCATCAGTGGAACCTATCCAGTCACCAACGGAAAGATCATTTTCGATGAAGTGGATATCACCAGTAGTCCTGAATATCGCAGGGCTATGACCATAGGCCGCATTTTTCAGGACCTACCAAGGGAACTGCTGCAAACATGTCCATTGAAGACAATATGATTACTGCAATGTCAAAAGGAATGAAGGGCCTGCGAATAAGCCTGAACAATGAGAGGCGCGAAGTCTTCAGGGAACTGCTCAAGCCCATTGGTCTTGATAACAGGCTCAAAGACAACGTTGGTCTGCTTAGTGGAGGACAGAGACAGGCACTCACCTTGCTGATGACGGTTATGAGCAAACCCAAGATGCTCTTGCTTGATGAACACACTGCCGCCCTTGACCCAAGGAATGCACAGATTGTCATGGATTTGACCGAGCGATACATCAAGGAGTATGAACTCACTGCATTGATGGTCACCCATAACATGCAGTTTGCCATCGATTTCGGCAACCGTCTTATTATGATGGATGAAGGGTCTATCATACTTGATGTTTCTGGTGAACAGAAAGCAAGCCTAACGGTAGAGGAGTTGGTACGTAGGTTCAAGGATCTACGCAAGAAGAACTTTGACAATGACGAAGGACTGCTTACAGATTAACAGGTTGTCAGCGTTGCCCTCTCTCTTTATAAGATGGGCATGAGGTAGCATTGTGAAACCCACCATCCAGAATACGGCGTTGGAGCCATGTTCTCCCGCCGTTTTCTGTATACTCTAATTATTCCTCTCATCATCGAGCAAGCGCTCATGATCTCCATCGGGATGGCAGACACCGTCATGATTGCCTCCGCGGGAGAAAGTGCAGTCAGCGCCATCAGTTTGGTGGATTCTATCACCATCCTAATTGTCCAACTCTTTGCAGCATTTGCCACCGGTGGAGCAGTAGTTGCGAGCCAGTACCTTGGGAACAAGGATAATGCATCTGCAAATGCGGCAGCCAAGCAACTGATCATGCTCTCTATACTCGTCTCTGTTGCTCTCCTGCTCATCTGCATGCCGTTCAGAAGACAGATCATCAGCTTTATCTTTGGATCCATTGAAACCTCAGTTCTTGAGGGTGGAGCTACCTACTTCATCTACATCCTTCTATCCCTCCCCCCCTTTCTTGCTACCTATAACGCATCAGCGGCCTTGTTCCGTTCCATGGGGGGGAATAGCAAGATATCCCTATGGGTAAGTGTTGTCATGAATCTGGTAAATGTTGCAGGCAACGCCTACTTCATCTTTGCCCTTCATCTGGGCGTAATTGGGGGGGCAGGGCTTGGAACGTTGCTCAGCCGTATCATCGGGAGTGCAATCATCCTGGCATTGCTGACTAATCCAACTAATCAAATATCAGTGAGAAACTATCGCCACTGGTCCCTGCGCTGGGATATGATCAAACGAATTCTGCATATCGGCATCCCCCCCAATGGAATAGAGGGCAGTGTATTCCAAATCGGGAAATTACTTGTTCAAGGCTTCATCGCTGCCTTCGGCACCGCATCTATCGCAGCAAATGCAATTGCCAATTCGGTTGCTTCCTTTGTCAATATTCCTGGGGGGGGTGCAATTGGCTTGGCATCAATCACTGTCATTGGCCAGGCAGTCGGGGGGGCCAAACGACCCGACCAGGCGGTCTTCTACGGAAAGAGACTTCTCTTGGTTGCCTACATCGCCATGATTATCGTGGCAATCCCTGTCTTCATCTTCGCTCCAAAAATCGTCTTGATCTTCAATCTTTCTTCTGAGGCGACTGAACTTGCTTCAAATGTCATCCGTTCTGCCATGATTTTCAGCTCAATACTTTGGCCAACGGCATTCTCTCTTCCAAATTTTCTGAGAGCCGCAGGAGATGCAAAATTCACCATGGTAGTTTCAATGGTGAGCATGTGGGCAAGTAGAGTTGGCATGAGCTACCTTCTGGCTATCGTCTTCGGATGGGGGGGCATCTACGGAGTATGGTTCGGTATGTATATTGACTGGATTTTCAGGAGCACCTGTTTTATCACCCGCTTTGCCCGTGGGAAGTGGAAAACCAAGCGAGTAATCTAGAACACCAATTCCAAACGTCTTAAAAAAACTTTGTTCACAGCATATCTTTCTCTTTACAAATATCAAAAAGGTACTATCATGATAACTGAACGTGCCCGGGCACTACGCAGGAAATCATATATTTTGCTTATTTACCCCCCCTGCTCTAGTACTACGTATACCCTCCACATCATGCATATCACTGGAGCAATCCAGATAAAAGGAGTTGTATATGAAAAAGTGTGTCAGTGTGCTCATGATTGTGTTGCTTGTCGCAACATCTCTCTTCGCCGCCGGAACAAAAGAACAAAGCGGAGCCGCCAAGATTGGTGTCTCAATGCCCACCCAGAGCCTCCAGCGTTGGAACCAGGATGGGGGGGCCAACATGAAGCAGCAACTCGAAGCAGCAGGCTACCAGGTTGATCTGCAGTATGCAGGGGGGATAATGATATCCCAACTCAGGTAGCGCAACTCGAGAACATGATTGTCACTGGATGTGATGTACTCGTCATCGCCTCCATTGATGGCTCGGCTCTCACTGAGGTACTCAAGCAAGCTAAGGAAAATGACATCGAAGTCATCGCCTATGACCGCTTGATTATGAACAGTGATGCAGTCACCTACTACGCAACCTTTGATAATTTCAAGGTTGGAACAATCCAGGGTGAGTTCATTCGTGATGCTCTCAAGCTGGACAGTACAAAAGGCCCCCCCTACTACATTGAGCTATTCACGGGTTCCCCCCCTGATGACAACAACATCAATTTCTTCTTTGGTGGTGCAATGTCAATTCTTGAACCATACATCAAGAGTGGGAAACTCGTAGTACCTTCTGGACAGACCAGCAAGGCTCAGGTGGCAACATTGAACTGGTCAACCGAAGAAGCTCAGAAGCGCATGGAGAACCTTATCACTGCAAACGGATACGGCCCGAATGGGAAACGCCTAGATGCAGTCTACTCCTCCAATGACTCTGTAGCCAACGGAATCACCAACGCCTTGGTAGCTGCAGGCTACACCAAGGACAACTTCCCGATCATCACTGGTCAGGATTGTGACAAGCCAGCGGTCAAGAACATGTTGCAGGGCTTGCAAGCCATGTCCATCTTCAAGGACACCCGCACCTTGGCCAGCAAGGTTGTAGAAATGGTCAATGCCATTGTAAAGGGTGAGGAAGTCGATGTTAACGACACCACCACTTACGACAACGGTACTGGCGTCATCCCGTCCTACCTTTGTGAACCTGTATTTGCAACGGTGGACAACTACAAAGAACTGTTGATCGACAGCGGTTACTATTCCGAAGCCGACATTCAGGTCTGATTTTTATTGAAAAGTGGCGGGCAACATTCGTTGTCCGCCATCTTTGGAGGTTCATTTTGGATACCCTACTCTTAGAGATGAAACACATCACCAAGCTTTTTCCTGGGGGGGTGAAAGCCTTGGACGACGTCAACTTGGATGTCAGGCAAGGTGAAATCCATGCAATTGTAGGAGAGAACGGAGCTGGAAAATCCACGCTGATGAACATTCTCAGTGGTGTGTACCCGTCTGGTTCCTTTGAAGGAGAAATCTCCATTCATGGAGAATCCTGCCATTTTCATACCATAAAAGAGAGTGAACAGAAGGGAATCGCAATCATTCATCAGGAGCTTGCCTTGGTTCCATACCTTACCATCGGTGAGAACATGTTCCTGGGAAATGAGCGCGGCTCATACTTCCGTATTGATTGGGATAAGACGTACAACAGAGCAGATGAACTACTAGCAATGGTCGGGCTTGAGGAGTCTTCCAGGATAACAATCAAGGACCTCGGGGGGGTCGGTAAACAACAGTTGGTCGAGATTGCCAAGCACTCGCTAAGAACGTCAAAGTGTTGATCCTCGATGAACCAACAGCCTCCCTCAATGATTCTGATGCAAAAAAATTACTCGATCTCTTGCTGCAATTCAAAGAGAGGGGGGGAATGACCAGTATCCTCATCTCACACAAACTCAACGAGGTCTCCTATGTTGCCGATAGGATTACTGTCATCCGTGATGGTCAGGTCATCACCACCATGGACAAGCATGAAAAAGCATGCAATGAGAATGAGATTATCAAGGCAATGGTCGGAAGAAGCATTGAAGACCGATTTCCAAAAAGAAACACAACAATCGGAGAAGTCAGTCTTGAGGTTGAACATTGGAACGTCTATAACCCGCTCAACCCAGATAAGAAGATATGTGATGATATCAATATCAAACTCCACAAAGGAGAGGTTGTTGGAATCAGCGGCTTGATGGGTGCAGGCAGAACAGAATTTGCCATGAGCTTGTTTGGAAAGAGTTACGGCCAGGATATCAGTGGAACCATCCGCATCAATGGGAAGGAAGTTCACCTGAACACCGTGCAACAGGCAATCGACAACAAGATCGCCTATGTGACAGAGGACCGGAAGACCAATGGCTGATCCTCACAAAACCCATTATGGAAAACACCACCCTCGCAAACCTGCAATCGATCAGTAACCACCAGATCATAGATCCGGACCTGGAAATACAGGTCTCCAAGGATATGGTGGCAAAGATAGGAACGAAATGTTCTTCGGTGTTTGAAGACGTCAACAATCTTTCAGGAGGCAATCAGCAGAAAGTATTGCTGGGAAAATGGATCTTTACTGAACCTGAAATCCTTCTGCTTGATGAACCCACCAGAGGTATTGATGTTGGTGCAAAATATGAAATCTATACCATCATCAACCAACTGGCTGAAGAAGGGAAATCCATACTCGTCATCTCTTCCGAAATGCCTGAGATCCTAGGCATTTGTGACCGAATCTATGTACTCAGTGAAGGAAGAATCGTTGGGGGGGAAATGCTTGGCTCTGAAGCGAGCCAGGAATCAATTATGACATGCATTATTCAGAATCAGAAAGGAGCAAGAACATCATGAGACATAGCCTCGGGATCAAGGATTCTATGAAGAAGAATTCCATGCTTTTAGTCCTTATCGCAACAATGATTCTCTTCAATGCTTGATCAGCGCCAGTGGGAGGGGGGGTTCCCTTTTTGTCCCTGCAAATATCTCGAACCTTATCAGTCAGAACTCCTATGTGGTTATTCTGGCCACAGGAATGTTGCTTTGTATCCTTACCGGCGGAAACATTGACCTTTCAGTGGGTTCTGTTGTTGCCTTGGTCGGCGCTTTGGCCGGAACGTTGATAGTGAACCTTGGCTGGAATATCTACTTTTCCATTTTTGTTTGTTTGCTTACAGGATTGGCAATCGGGGGGGCTTGGCAAGGGTTTTGGATTGCCTATGTACGAATTCCTCCCTTCATTACCACCCTGGCTGGAATGCTTCTATGGAGAGGTGTTGCGCTACTCATTCTCAATGGGCTAACCATCTCCCCCCCCTTCCCTGAAGAATACCTGAGGTATTTCAATAGCTTCCTACCCAATACAGACGACAAGGCAAAGATCTTCACCATCACCTTCGTCCTTGGTGTAATCATTTGCTTGATTGTAATAGCCTACACACTGTTCAATCGACAGACCAAGAAGAAAAAAGGGTATCAGATTGAACCATTGGCATTTACTATAGTGCGGATCATTTTCCTTTCAACCGCCATTCTCTTGATAGCAAGCTTGCTTGGACAGCACAAAGGAATCCCTGTTGTCCTGATACTTCTCGCAGTAATCGTACTTGGATACAGTTACTTTACCTCTCGCAGTGTCCCAGGAAGACATCTCTACGCATTGGGTGGTAACGAGAAGGCAGCAAAACTTTCAGGTATCAACACCAATCGCGTACTCTTCTTTGCCTATGCAAATATGGGCTTCCTGGCCGGAGTAGCAGCTCTGGTGGGAGTTGCCCGCTTCAACTCTGCAGCTCCTACAGCAGGAACCAACTATGAGCTCGATGCCATTGGTGCATGTTTCATAGGAGGAGCTTCAGCTTACGGAGGAACAGGTACCGTTGGTGGAGCAATTATTGGGGGGGCTATCTTCATGGGTGTCCTGAACAATGGAATGTCAATCCTCGGGATTGATGCGAACTGGCAGAAAGCCGTCAAGGGTATCGTTGTCCTTGCTGCGGTAGTATTTGATGTTTTAA